>Ga0334882_1003142_pt1 | contig 15570 bp, 12 predicted proteins | sample GraSluR1_MG_5_FD_207226 | JGI IMG/M metagenome (GOLD analysis project Ga0334882, IMG submission 207226) | Sludge microbial communities from methane-producing bioreactor in Wageningen University, Netherlands - Granular Sludge_15_04-R1 | ecosystem: Engineered > Bioreactor > Anaerobic >... | reverse complement strand
AGCCAGTAGCCAGTAGCCGGTAGTCGGTAGCCGGTAGCCGGTAGCCGGTAGCCAGTAGCCGGTAGCCGGTAGTTTGGTATGTGCGTCAGGAATAGTATCGTTGTAACGATTTTATACAAGCGGACAGCATTTTTCTTATCTTGATAATTTGTTCCAATAATAGATTTTCTTCGTTGATATCAATGTATCCCAAATCCTTTGATAAAATAAGATAATAGCGGCATTCCTCAAGAGATCCCTGACTGATTGAAAGAAAATGTATTTTTTTCCTATATGAACCCTTGCCGAATCCCTCAGTCCCTGTGAAATATTCTAATTAATTATTTCACGGGGTTGGCAGGAATGGAAACCGCTGCCCGCCTGAATTGTGATATAAGTCCATATCGTTCATCCCGTGGGAAGTTCTTTGTTATATTATACACATGGATAACAAAGTTATGAGACAACTGCCAGACCTGAAGATCAAAAAAAGATTTTATAGACATTTCCCAATACTCTTATGATATAAAATATAAAACAAAACTATTTATTAAACAACAAACAATCGCCATCCCACAAAACCGAAAACAACCCTCTGCACCATTCTACCGGCTACTGACTACCGGCTACTGGCTACCGGCTACCGGCTACCGGCTACCGGCTACTGGCTACTAAATTATCAATTAATCTATCAGCCCATGAGCTCCAATCATTTAAAATAATAATGAATGCCTCCCTGGGGAATGTACATAAAGATCTGGAAATCCGAATCCGTACTGAAGGAAAAAACAAGGGGCCAGTCCACACTGACACGAATATGGTCCGTTATATTGTATTCAATACCGAATCCGGCTCCCAGATTGAATGTCCCGTCATGAACCCATTGGATTTTTTCATCTGTTACATACAGGATTCGGTATTTTGCAGAATCAATTTGTGCATACTGGTAGTCACGGCTGATTTCTTTTTCAGATCTGAAATACAACGCAGCTCCGGCCAGGAGATATAGAGTAGAATTCTTTGCTTTTCTCAGTGTTTTGTAATAATTGTATCCGAAGCTTCCTGAAACGGACATGTCCCAGTCATATTCTGTATAAATGTGTGAAGTATCCGGATACCAGTAATATATATCATGTACGGACTCATCTTCCATAATCGAACCATTTCCGTTATTTGCAAGAAGTCCGCCGTTAATTTGAAAACCTCCTTTATGATCCAATTTCCGGTATGAAAACCCAGATCCGCTGATCATTCCACCGGAAAAACCGATGGCTCTGCTCAGATCCATCGCATCTTCAGCAATCAGAATTCCGCTTAGAAAAAGCAGAAGCATTAAGGCTCTACTTGTCATTGTTTCCCCCTGTGATTAAGGCATTATTGCCTGTGATAAAAAATAATTTATAATAATTTCCAATGAATAAATAGAGATTATGAAGAGTAGGCGGTTGTAGAGCCGCAAATTTTTGCGGCTGTATTCAGTAGCTGCCTCCTGTGAAATAAGTGAAACATATATCAGAGGTTAAGGTTAAGGTTGAGGTTGAGCCCTGTGAAATGAGCGTAGCGTATTTCACGGGGGAGGTTGAAGAGAAAGGGATAATATTATATAAAAATTTGTATGGCTGAACTCCCCCACCCCGGGGGAAATATACGGTTAGCGATTAAATTTGTCAAAATAATATTATAATTGATATATGCTATAGAAGTAACGAGGAACGAGGAACGAGGAACGAGGATAGAGGAACAAGGATAGAGGAACGAGTAACGAGTAACGAGGGACGAGGTGACCATCCCTGAATAGTGTTGACAGAAATTACTCTCAATTAACTCATTTAAAGACAGAACAGACAGGACCATCGGGTATGCGGGAGGGGATATAGAATGTCCCGGATTTAGGTCGTTTTGTTAAGGGATTTTCATCACTGTAAACGATTTCAAAATGCCTGTTATTCAAGTCTAAAGATACAAGACTCTTTTCAAAGTCCAAGGGTGTTTTTTTACCGGGAAGATAAAGGTGAGGTCGTTTTGTGTTATAATGTTCCACGGCTTCCCGGCATTTTTGCAGAAGTGTTGAAAAATTGGGGATATCCCAGTATTTCAAATACTCATTTTTAATAATCCCGTTTACCCGTTCTGCATAGGCATTTTCCTGAGGATTAAGGCACATGCTGATGGCAATATTATGATCTGTTAAATATTTCACATAGGCCTTTTCACCGTATTGAGAGCCTCTGTCAGAGTGATGGATAAGATAATACAAAAGAGCTCCTGCTTCATGGATTGCCATCTTTAATGCGCTTAAATTGGCAGAGGCTCGAAGATGATTGGCTACGCTGTAACCCAGGATCCGTTTCGTATAGACATCGATGATGAAGACCAGATAATAAAAAACATTCCCGATCTGGTAGTACGTGATATCGGACTGCCACAGCTGGTTTTTATCCCATAACAACATCCCTTTGATCAAATTGGGATAATACAGCTTTCCCGGGAAGGTTGTCCGGCTGTAATTACGCATCTTCCGAAGGCGATATCCATAATCCATCATCACCTCAATAAAACGATCCCGACCAATAAAGTCCGGTTGTAAAATGTGATACATCTTCTCTACACCGCATCCCGGATGTTCTTCGCGCAAAAGGTCTGCCTCTACACACAATGCATATAATCGGGCATCAAATGCCGCTTGACGCTGATTGTGCTGATGATGGGACTGACGGCTCACACCGGCTGCCTTATAAACCCGGCTCATCGGGTATCCTGTTTTTCGTCGGTTTTCCCGGAACCAGTCAAGGCTGGCGTAGAGAAGTTTTTTTTTACATCAACACCCAGCTCCTCCCTGGCATGCTCGATCATCTTCTCCAACAGGTCAATTTTGATCTGCTTCTGACCCAGCATCCTTTCCAGATCCGCAATGTGTTTTGTCAACTCGACGATCTTTTTGGTACTGCTCTCTTCCATTTCTACAACCCGTATCTTTTTCTTGTTATACACCGAATACTTATGGATCCACCGGTAAATTACAGTCGTTCGAATCGAATAAAGACTGGAAATCTCGTTGACAGTAAATTCCCCCGTTTCATACTCCTTGACACGCGCTTTCTTAAACTCCTCCGTAAAGGTTCTTTGCGGTCTTAAGCGAATTTTTGCCTTTCCCATAGATGACTTTTTCTCCTTCCTTTTGTGTCAACCTATTTCAGGGAAAGACAACTCGATACTCGTTACTCGATACTCGTTACTGCTGACTGTGAACAGCGAGCGCAACGAGCCCAACTCAGTACTCATAACTCAGCACTCATAACTCAGCACTCATAACTCTCAAAATATTATTCTTGTTATTTCAGCATAACACAATGTAAATTGTATATTGAATATAACAAAATTATTAACGACGCGGGTACCATGGAATATTTTGAGATTGTAAATTTAAAAAAGGAACCTTTTTCGATCACTCCCGATCCGATGTATTTTTATGAATCTGAAATTCACAAAGAGTGTCTTAATCTTCTCGAAATTGCCATTCGTACACGGCGGGGACTCAGTGTTGTTGTGGGAGGGATCGGTACGGGTAAAACAACCCTGAGCCGTATCCTCCTTCGGCGCTTTTATAAATACGATCCCCATTTTGAATTCTTTCTGATCCTGGATCCGTCATGGAATTCGGAGCTGGATTTTCTCAAATATCTGATTGATTTGTTCGATATTCCCGAAAAGGGAGATTCGATTGTTGTCTGTAAGGATATTATTGAAAACTATCTCTACGAAAAAGGTGTTGAAGAGAAAAAAGTTCTGGTGCTTGTCATTGATGAGGGACAGAAAATCTCTTCGGAAAACCTGGAGCTGATCCGTACACTGCTCAATTACGAAACCAATCAGTATAAATTAATCCAGGTCATCTTTTTTGCCCAGCCTGAATTCAGGGAAATTCTGAAAAAGCACCCAAATTTTGCCGACAGGGTATCCATGGGTTATACACTTCAACCCCTGAACCGTCAGGACGCTGTGGCAATGATTGAGCACCGTTTAAAAATATCCGGAGCCGGAAAGGGAATAAAATTCTTTACAGAAGGAGCCCTGGAACTGATATATCTTAATTCCCAGGGATATCCCAGAAAAATGATAACCCTGTGTCATGACTGTCTGATTGAAATGATACGGCAGGACAAACAGCTGGTTGATGCAGACATTGTCATTAGTTTGTTAAAAGGGAACAGATTTTTTCATGCGGGGACATAATGGTGAAAGTAGATAGTAATTAATGAACGGACAATTATACAAATTTCTGACAGAATCGAATAATTCGGACAAAAGCTGTAATAATGAAATATGTTGGGAGTTAAATTTAAAAATATTATTAAATTCACGTGTTATGATTAGAGGGACATTATAAACGATGTTGAATTATGAAATTAATCGACATAAGTTAATAGATGGTTTTTCTTTTCTCACCTTGTGTTTGAAGAATACGGATTGCCGGTTTTCTGAAATCACGCAGGATGCCGGTAATGTTATAAGCGGTTCTACTAACTTGATAAATTGATATCCGATAAAGGAAAGCAGCTCAATAAATGCCTGATCAGGATGAAAAAAATCGCGATGTAGCGACAAATAAACTGTTGAATATTCTGAGAGAAGAATCAGATGAAACTAAGAAAGATACATCCGGTTCTTCAAAACCATCTGATCAGGATGAAAGTCTTGAATTTAATTCAAATGAACTGACCAGACTTTTTGATCAGACCGTTTCAAAGAATCAAGAACAAGAACAAGTCAAAGAAACTGAACAAGAAACTGAACAAGTAATAGATCAGGTGGATTCAGAATTACCTGAATTATCAGTTGATAAAAGGGATATTAAGTCTGAAGAGGGTTTATTTGATCTGATAAATGAAGATTCTGATAATGAAGAACCTGAAAAAGTTCTTTCTGAATCAGGTGAATCCGAAGAAATTGACTTATCCGGAGCGCCGAAACGCGGTCCTTTTGTAGAATTTATTAATCGTTTTGAAAAAAAACAGGTACCCGATGAAGAGGATATATCTCACTCATTAATTGAGGATGATAATATACAGGCAGAAGAAGAAATATCCTCAGATGCTGAAACAGTTTCTGAATCGGAGTCCGAAGAAACCGTAGAGCTCTTGTCCTTTTTGGATAATCAGGAAGAAAAACCTGAGAATGAAGACGGTAAAGAAGATATCCTGAGTTTAAAAACAGATCAGGAATCCAGTGAGGATAAAGTTGTAACTGGTGATAAAAAGAAGAAAGCCAAATCCTTTTTTGATATTCTGGATGAATATATTGCCACAAAAAATGATGATGTTGTTCTTCCTATTAAAGAAACAGAAAATATCGAAGAGTTTGTTAAGCCTGCAGAACCGGAAGAAGAGGAAAGTCTGACTCAGGAAGAAACACCCGTAACGCCGGAACCTGAAACTGAAAAGGAAACAACGGTTACGGAAGAAGAAAAAGCACCAAAATCAGCAACACAAAAAGTAATCTATGAAGATCTTGAACAAGCAGATTTTGAAGAGCAGGAGTTCCTGGATTCTGACGGAGAAGAAGATAAGCTCTTTGAGGAAAATTTCAATTCTGTAACGCCGGCCGTTAAACTGAAAATTTCTGAAATTTCCAATTATATCAATGATAAAAGAAGCATAACTGTTATTGAAACGGATGAAGCTGGTGCCAGTTATCTTCAGGCGATCCCCGAAGTCAATAAAATCAAGATTACCAATTGGGGGAACATTAATTACTGGAATTTCCCCAAAGAAGCAACGGATGAAGATAAACTTAAATTTGCACTTCGAAGTATTTCAAGGCAAATCAAACATAGAAAAAGCTATCTGACATTTTTTTCCCACAGCAGAAACTATGTAACCCGAATTCAGACTTTTCAGAAATTAAGTAATAAAGAGACCCAGGAAGCTTTAAAGTGGGCTGTTTCAAAGAATTTGCCCTTTCCGGATAAAAAGGTAGAATATGATGTCAAACAGATACAGTCCGATACAACTGATGAAAAGAATTATTTAACCCTTATTGCTCCCCAGACTCAGATTTTACAGCAGGAGAAGTATTTCCGGGATCATGGTATGAATCCCCGGAAAATTTCTACCATATCTGCACTTGCGGCAAAAGCATTCCGTCTGAATTATCCCGATTATTTTAAAGAAACGGCTATTATATTCTATTTTGGTGAAACATACAGTAATCTGATTTTTATTAAGAACCATGAATTTCATTATGAGCGGGAATTCGGTGTAGGCCGTAAGGATCTGATTGGATCGCTGAATCAGGAAGTAAATACCATAAACGGTCCGAAAAAATTATCCAGAAATGATGCAATTCAATTGCTAGACAATTTTGGTTTCACCCGTAATAAAAGCAGTTCGATTCAGACGCTGGGGATTGATTATTCCAGGTATTCCATTATGATTCGGCCTTTGGCTGAACGAATTATTATGGAGATCAGCCGGTCTATTGATTTTTATAAAAAGAATTTTTCACTTCTTGCTGACGGGGATCTCTTCCTTGTGGGGCCCGGTGCGGCCATCCCCGGGGTTGTCCGCTTTATTGAGGACCAGCTGGGACGTAAATCGTCCATTTTAAATCCCATGCGGGCAGATATTTTTTCCTATAAATACAAAGAAGCACAAATTCCAAACAAAATGCTTCCCCTTTATACACTTCACTTAGCCGCTGCCTATCCCGACAGCGATCTGAATGTTATCTCTGCTGCAACACGGTCCAGGGAAGTTTTTATTGCCGGATCCAAACTCAGCAGGATTTTACTTATAATATTTCTTGTTTTTGCCGGTATCCGTACAAATGACCAGATAATTTTACGGGATGGCATCAAGGATAAACATAAGAATACCCAGATCAGATGGCAGAATGTATCCAATGCATCTACTGAATTCGTGGCTATGAATGAAAAAGAAAATACCTTGACCCGGATATTGAACCAGGTAAGGGAAGACCAGTATTCCACCGACAGAACCCTGTCCCTCATGAAACTCATTTCAAATCTGACACCGGCCGGTGTTCACCTGATAGATTTTCAACTGGGTAAAAATATTAATACTGATGATAAATCACAGTCGGACTTTATACTGAAAGGTTATATCACCCGTAATCCTTCCGTTGCAGATATTTATCTAAATAATTATCTGGCAAAATTCAAAGATAGCGGTTTTTTCCAGGATGTAACACTCACAACCCGTGATGAGAGAATTGACGATGAAATGAGGAGAACTTTTACAATAACGGGAGTTTTAAAGTCATTATGAATCTCAAACAAATCGGATTGATAAATATCGGACTCCTGGTTATTTGTGTAGCGGCATGGATGATGTTTTTCCACATTCCTATTAATAATGAAATTATTAGTTTAAATAATGATATCTCATCTCTGGAGCAAAGAATTACACAAATCGGTACCATAGAGAGGAATAAAAGTCAGATTGAAAAGAAAATCCGTGATCTGGAAAATGATGTTAACCGTTTATTTGAATCTGTGGTGGATGATAACAGTTTTCAGGAAACACTGGATTATATTGAACAGCTGTCAACCCTTCATAATCTTGATGTTGAATTTTTAAATCCGTCCCCTGTTGATCAGTTTAATGTAAATTCTACAGATATTAAAAAATATTTCAACAAGTCTCTTCATTCTTACCCTGTAGATGTCTTTTTAAATGGTAAATTCATTGAAACAGGTAAATTTCTTGAAGATTTGGCTACAAGCAGAGAACCGCTTCACATCCGGTCAATCCACCTGCTGAGCGATACCCAGCTGCCGGAGAAATTGCATATTGAAATAAAATTATTGGCATATACAGCCAGGGACTGACATGGCATTACAGAAACGTGAAAAGATCTTATTATCCATTGCGGGAGCCGCCGTAGTAATTTTTGTCATTACCCAGGTTTTGCCAAAAGCTTCAGACAAGTCAACACCTGCTCCTGCCCCTGTGACAGTAAGAACTGAGACGCCACGAACCGTAACACCCCAGGCTGCTCTGCCCGGCACACAGCCTAAACTCAAATCATATTCCACCAGTAATAATGCATGGAATCTGGAATGGAAAAATGATCCGTTTGTTTATTCGTTTTTAAGCCCTGAAATTGAGGAAGTTGTTCCGGAAGAAATTCAAAAGACGCTTGATGCAATCGAAGAAGAAGAAGTTATTGTTCACTCTTTTCAGTTAAATGGCATCTCATGGCTGAATAATAAACCCACTGTTTTGATAAATGACAGAGTCCTGAAACCCGGGGATTCCATTGAAGGATTTACGCTGAGTGATGTTTTCAAAACATACGTGATCCTGAGAAAAAACAAAGAATCCATTAAACTGGCTTTTTCTGAAAAGCCCATGTCTCAATGGGAATAATACAAGCATGTCAGTCTGTGATTTGACAGATTTTCCTGCAACACAGATGATCAAATATGGAGACACCCATGCTTCGTAAATATTTTAAAACAGCTCTGATCCTGATAATCCTGTCCGGGACCATGCTTTACGGGGCTAATGCTATCAGCGATATTATTTACCACCGATATGATAATCAGGCAGAGATCGAGCTGGTTTTTGAACAGGATAAAATTGACTTTGACGTTTATGGAACATACAGCCCACCCCAGATTACCATTGATTTGAGAAATTGTGAAAATAATTTCCGGGGGAAAAAAGAGTATGTTTCTTATTCTCCTCTGTATCTGTATAAAATTGTAGACAGATACAAAATGAAAAATCAGTTCAAAGTGATTTTTGATTTCAGCTATCTGCCCAAATATTCCGTGTATCAGGATGGGAAATCCATCTTTTTAACATGGGAACTGGATAAAGACGGCACAGCTTCCTTTACTGAAAATGAATATTATTCACCGTATAAAGCCGGCTTGAATAACAAGGTTTCACTCCAGTTTTCTAATGCCCCGCTTGCAAATGTCCTCCGGCTTTTTGCAATCCAAAATGAATTGAATGTTGTGAATTCGGATAAACTGGAGGGGACGGTTACCCTTACTCTGACCAATGTACGTGTCCATAATGCCTTGGATGCCATTCTCAAAGTGAACGGATATAACTGGTTCCAGAATGATGATGTGATTATTGTGAAAGCAAAAGATGACGATGTTGCCGGTGAACTGATGACTCAGGTGTATCGCCTGACCTATGTGGACGGACAATCCGTTTCCGATGCCATTGAGAATGTCCTCACGAATAAAGGAAAGGTTACGGTCTATTCGCCGGCTATCAAAGGGGGACAGACAGCGGGTATGACCGGTGGTGCTGCCGGTGGAACAAGCGGGACCAGCGGTGGTTTTGGATCATCCGGTTTCATGGGTGGTGGCACGAGTATGTCAGGTATGGGCGGAACCGGCGGTACATCCGGTGGTGCAGGCATGATGGGTATGATGAGTATGATGAATCTCATGCCCGGTTATGATATGATTCTGGTGACGGATGTCTCGTCAAATTTTACAACTATTGATAAAATTATCAGTCAGCTCGATGTCCAAATTCCCCAGATCAATATATCCGTAAAATTTGTTGAAACAAAACTGGACATTACGGAAAATATGGGTATCAACTGGAGTGCCCGGGCAAGCCTGAGAGGTGGACCGGGAACCGCAGCAGCAGGTTTTCCTCTTGGGAACTGGCAGCAAATGGCCATTGCCACCTTGTCAGCTGTTGAACTTTCGGCTGTTTTTGATCTCCTTACATCTTCCAGCACATCAAAAATAACACAGCAGCCCCAGACTACAACTTTTGATAACCAAATGGCCATAATCAGTGTGGGAACCACCTATCCTGTGACGGTCACACAACCTGCAACCCAATATGGGCCTCCCACAACTACGTATGAGGAACAGGAAGTCCAGATTATGCTTATGGTAACACCCCGTGTAAATGATAACAACTATATTTCCATGGCTGTAAATGCTCAGGTGGAAGCAGTGACCGGTTTTACGGGGGAAAACGCAGACAGACCTATTGTATCAACCCGGACAGCCAATACCAATATCCGTGTAAAAGATAAAGAAACCCTTCTCATTGGAGGACTCATACTCGAACAGGATATTGAAACGGTTAAACGGGTTCCTTTTTTCAGTCGTATCCCTATCATCAAGCATCTTTTCATTTATAAGAGTGTCACACCTGAACGCAGTGAATTAATGATTTTCATTACACCAACCATTGTACAATAACGATACTCCCGGAGTCAGCAGATGGCAACAGAAATATATACACTTCTAAAATTTGCAGTTGATAACGGAGCCTCCGATCTTCATCTGTGTGTGGGCTCACCACCCATTGTCCGAGTTGACGGAGATTTGCTCCGGACAAATCTGGATCCCATGGACAGTACCCTGATCCACTCTTTAGTCTATGATGTTATGAGTGATGAACAGCGTAAGATTTTTGAAACATATTGGGAAATTGACTTCTCCCGGGAATTTAAAGGAATTGGCCGTTTTCGTGTGAATGTCTATAAGGATATAAACGGTGAAGCTGCGGTTTTCAGGATGATCCCGACAAAAGTGTATGATTTCAAGCAATTGGGGCTGCCGGATGTCTTACTCAATATTGCTTCACAGGAAAAAGGACTTGTTCTGGTTACAGGCCCCACCGGAAGTGGAAAATCTACAACCCTGTCTACCATTATTGACTATATCAATAAAAAATACAAGAAACATATTATTACCATCGAGGATCCTGTTGAGTTTGTCCATGTGTCTGATGAGGCCCTGGTCAATCAACGGGAGGTTGGATTCAATACGAAATCTTTCGCCGCAGCTCTGCGAAGTGCTCTCCGTGAGGATCCGGATGTTATTCTGGTAGGTGAAATGAGGGACCTTGAAACCACCAGCCTTGCCATTACTGCCGCTGAAACGGGGCATCTGGTTTTTGGAACCCTTCATACGAATAATGCCCCCAAAACCATTGACCGGGTTATTGACCAGTATCCTGCTACCCAGCAGGCCCAGATCCGGTCCATGCTGTCCGAATCCCTCCTTGCGGTTGTCTCTCAGGTCCTTCTGAAACATATTTCCGGTCATGGCCGGGTTGCGGCTTACGAGATCATGATCGGAACCAGCGGTATACGGAATCTGATTCGGGAAAATAAAGTGTTTCAGATCCCCTCAGCCATTCAGACCGGATCCAATGTGGGTATGGTCTCTCTGGATCAGTCACTTGTCCGGCTTGTAGAGGAAAAGAAAATTGATCCCAATATTGCCATACAAAGTGCCAATAATCCCGGCTATGTCAAGAAAAACCTGGGACTTGAATAACTATGTATACGATTGATGATTTTCTCAGTGTTATGATTCAGGCAAAAGCATCCGATCTCTATCTGACTATTGGTGCTTATCCCATGCTGCGCATCGAGGGAAAAATTTTACCTCTTGAAAAAGAAAAATTGAATATGGATGCCTTAAAAGCGCTGATGAAAGAGATGCTCACCCCGGCAGATATTGAAAAAGTGATGGTTCAGAAAGAACTGGATTTTATCCTCAGTAAACCGGGTAAAGGACGTTTCAGAGGGAATGCCTTCTATCAGAGAAATTCGATCGGTTTTGTCCTGCGGAGAATTGTAACACAAATTCCCACTCTGGATGAATTGAAAATGCCACCTGTTCTTAAAGACCTGATAATGAGAAAAAAAGGTCTGATTATGGTCGTAGGCGCTACCGGTTCGGGTAAGAGTACAACCATGGCAGCCATGATAGATTATCGGAATACCATGACAACCGGGCATATTCTGACGATTGAAGATCCTATTGAATTTATACATAATCACAAAAAAAGCATTGTGAACCAAAGAGAAGTGGGAATTGATACTCCAACCTATTCCGATGCATTGAAATCCGCCCTTCGCCAGGCTCCGGATCTGATCCTGATCGGTGAAATCAGAGACAGGGAAACCATGAGTGCAGCCCTTAATTTTTCAGAGACCGGACATCTGGTATTGGGAACACTCCATGCCAACAATGCCTATCAGACGCTGGAAAGGGTCATGGGTTTTTATCCACCCGAGTTCCATGAAATGGTCCGCCTTCAAATGAGCCTGAACCTTCAGGCTGTAGTGGGTCAAAGGCTTGTCCCTGATGTAAAAGGGAAACGTGCTGCTGTCCACGAAATACTTCTGGATTCAGCACGGGTCAGGGACCTGTTACACAATGGTGAGATTGAAATGATCCGCAATACGATTGAAGCCAGTACCCATGAAGGCATGATGACTTTTGATCAAAGCCTCTATAATAAACATATTGAAGGTGTGATTTCGATGGAGGATGCAATACGTTTTGCCGACAGACCCAATGACCTCCGACTGAAAATAAAACTGAATCAATCCACAACGATTGAAGATAAAAAAATCGGAATCCGATAATGTATTTCCGAATGGTTGACCTATGGAATCCGGAAAATCTGTAAAATATGTATTACTGTTTTCGTCCAATACTCAGAAATACACATCCCTGATCGAAGCATTTCGTTCAAAAGGTTGTTCTGTTAATGTTTTAAATGCCACCAATATACTTGATGACCATAAAAATTTACCACCTGATCTTGTTCTTTTTGATCGTGAATATGAAAATGATATGCATGAAATCAGTCAGACATATGGTGATTTGGACTTGATTCCAATTGCCGAAACCGAAACGGAACTGGAACAATTCCATGGGAACTGGCCCTTTTTTGTTGTGTGGTCCTGGGACTCGGGCCATGTATCCCTTCTGACAGACAGGCTGATCCGCTTTTTTCAGAATAATAAAGAATCCGCCGTTTTAAATCCGATTAATAGCGATAAAATCAAACTCAATATTTTAAAGGATATTCTTCTTTCCCTCGATGATCATTTACGCCTGTCCGATGCCCTCAGTACTGCTGCCCGGTATTTTGATGCCATTGTCCCGTATGACCTTCTGTTTTTTTATTCCCTGTGGAGCGATAATATTGTTTTATTAAACGGTGAGAGCGTTTCGCCCAGACTTAAAGATGCAATTCATGTTATATCAAAAAATTATTTACTGGAACACGCATCCGATATGATAAACACAATCCCCGATTTTCGATACAGTGATTCAACGGATCCTGTAGAAGATGAAGGAATACGGGATTCCCTTTTACTGACATTTCCCGGCAGCGGGCGTTTTTCCGGTATTATCGGTATGTTAAGTTATAAGGAAAATGTTTATTCCACAGAAAATTTTATGTTCTTTCAGGAACTGACATCCGGCATTGAAAAGATTCTCAAACATATCGAATCAATCGTTAGAAAAAAGCAGGAACAACAGATATTCTCAGTCTTTGACCAGATAAATGATATAGCTGCAATCATAGATCTGAATAGTAAGCAGGCATATATAAATCAGTTTTTTCAGAATTTGACAGGTGTCTACCGGAAAGTTATTACATTTGACGAATTGAAGGAATTCTTCAACCAAAACTGGGATGCGGTGATCAAGAGCTGTATTGATGAGAAAAAAGTATATCGCCATAAGGTGTTCATCGGGAAACATATAAAAGACCGGCTGGTATTTGATACGGTTACAGACAGGTTCCGGAGCCTTCCCTTTATCGAAAACGGGTTGATTCTTGTTGCCAGGGATATTACGGATAATCAACGGGTTGAAGACATGAAAGCCGATCTGATATCCAATGTATCCCATGAACTGAAAACACCTGTAGCCATTGTAAAAGAATATGTCTCTCTCATGGCTGACGGGATAGGCGGGACCTTGTCAGAAGATCATCAGGAGTTCAATCAGATTATATCAAACAATCTTGAACGGCTGGAACGCCTGATCAATAATGTTTTTGATGTGATCAAATCGGAAAAAAGCAAGAGAAAGCCACAAATCACTAAAATTGATGTTAACGGTCTGATTAAGGAAGTACTTGATCTGTTTAAAGTCCGATACAGTTCAAAATCCATGACATTGAAAACTGAAATTGGTGATAATCTGCCGTATATTCATTCAGACCGTGATTTGTTGATTCAGGTGCTGGTTAATCTGGTTGAAAATGCTTATAAATACTCAAATGAAGGTTCTGAAGTTATCATTTCTGCCGATGTACCGGATAACAAAGAATTCTGTGTTGCCGTAAAAGACAATGGAAGAGGAATCGCGAAAAAAGACCAGGATAAGATTTTTCAGCGCTTTTTCCGGACCGGCCTGGATCTGGAACGGTTACCCGGTGCCGGATTGGGCCTGAGTATTACCAAAGATCTGATTGAACAAATCGGAGGAGAAATTTGGTTCACCAGTGAACTGAATAAAGGGTCGACGTTTTATGTGAAGGTGCCGGTAGCCGGTAGTCAGTAGCCGGTAGCCGGTAGCCGGTAGCCGGTAGCCGGACCCGATAAGTCGGAACGACGTTCGGGGACTTTCGACTTTCGACTTTCGACTTTCGACTTTCGACTTTCAACTTTCGACTTTCGACTGTCAACTGTTGACTGCGAACAAAGTGAGCAAATATAAAGGATGGAAAATGTCAGAATACACCGTTTTGATTGTTGAAGACGAACCGGATATGCAAAGAGCGATTAAGCTTCGCCTTGAATCGGTCGGTTTTAAGGTTGAAACCGCATCGGACGGTCTGGAAGGTCTGCAAAAAGTAAAAAAACTTGAACCGGATCTTATTTTGCTGGATATTATGCTTCCCAAAATGGACGGTTTCAAGGTGTGTAATATGATTAAGTTTGATAAGAAGTATAAAAGTATCCCCATCATCATGCTTTCTGCCAAAAGCGCCCAGAAGGATTTTTATACGGCAAAAACCGTAGGGGCGGATGCATATCTCACAAAACCATTTACAACCGGTGAACTCTTAAAAAAAATCAAGGAATTATTAGTTAAATGAATGAAGCCTGGATGGGATTTTTCATTTCTGTACTGGCCGGACTTGCCCTGGGCAGTTTTGCCAATGTGATCATTTACCGGGTTCCCCGCGATAAATCCATCATAAAACCCCGGTCTGCCTGTCCTGTTTGTGGCAGTCAGATCCTCTGGTATGATAATATTCCCCTTATCAGTTACCTGGTTCTCAGAGGCAAATGCCGGTTTTGTAAGACTCATATTCCTGTCTTTTATCCCTTTGTGGAATTTCTGACAGCTTTCCTGTTTGGCACAACGTATCTGGTTTTCGGTCCCACACTTGAAAGTGCCTGGTATATGTCTTTTATCTTTATTCTCATCATCACGGCTTTTGTGGATTTGGAACACCTGATTATACCCCAGTCATTTATCAATGCGGGCTTGATTCTGGCCGTTTCCGGTTTCATCGTTTTTTGGGATACACGCTGGATTTCCGGCTTGATTGGCGCCGTGATCAGCGGTGGTTTTCTGTATCTGGCAGGACTCTTTGGCAAGGCTTTGTTTAATAAGGAAAGTATGGGTTTTGGTGATGTGCTGCTGGGGTTGATTACAGGACTCTTTTTAGGATGGAAATTGTCCATTATGATGCTTTTTCTCACATTCTGTTCCGCCGCTGTCATCCTTCTGATTCTCATGGCTTTTAAAAAAGTTAAGACCGGTGTTCATGTGCCGTTTGGACCTTTTATGGCCCTGGGTTCGGTGCT
>Ga0334882_1003139_pt1 | contig 15584 bp, 14 predicted proteins | sample GraSluR1_MG_5_FD_207226 | JGI IMG/M metagenome (GOLD analysis project Ga0334882, IMG submission 207226) | Sludge microbial communities from methane-producing bioreactor in Wageningen University, Netherlands - Granular Sludge_15_04-R1 | ecosystem: Engineered > Bioreactor > Anaerobic >... | reverse complement strand
CCCGGTCGTACAGCGCATAGAAGCGGAACTTGGGTTCGTTCTTCGCCTTCTGATGTAGCTTCCATCTCAACTGATGCAGTTTGTCCGGCAGGAGGTCCATCTGGGTGTCGCAGACATCCAGATATCTTCGGTCGGCCATTCCGTAGTAGACCTCTCGGTCAAGCGGTTGCATGTAGCCTCGATCGTTGCTTGCCTACAGTCGGTCCCCTTCGCTCCACGCGGATTAGGCGTTTCTTCGCTACTATGAGACCGTCCGACTCCCGCCACAGCGCTTTCGCCATAAGCGGGCCTCTCAGGTTCCGCGAGTTGTCTTTCCCCACGCGCCATCTCCAGTCACCCCGGAGAGCTTGACGGCAGCATGTGAATGTTTCTTCACCGCCAATAGCAGGCTTCAGCCTTTTGGGAAGCTTGGCCACTCTCAAGTAGTGTAACGAGGCCGAATCGAGTTCACTTGCGTTACGGCTCGCGGGTTCGCCGTTGCGGGCTTCGGCTTGGGGATTACTCCTTTCACCGCCGCATTGGCTATCTGCTGAACATTCAATTAACAGATTCATCTCCTTTCATATGAATAGACAACTCCGACTTATCCTGACGCACCCAAAAACACTAAAAGACACAATAATGAATGGCCTTCTTTCCCCTGATCGAAATCCATGACAAAGTTTTACAGCCCATTTCAGGATCGGATCATTTCTGTTTAGGTGTCCCCTTTTTGTGGCTTCTCGTGTTTTTTTTGTGGCCAGGTTTCTTCGGTTGCGGCTTTGCCTCGCCAGGTGTTCTGTGGTTATCGGCTGCCCGATTTTTTCAACCACGGACGGATTTCAATCCTACTGGAGACCCGACGCCCCCGTCGGGCGGCTCTTGCGGCGCTGTCCCCGCAGAACGTCCATGCGCCCGTGCATGAAGATCTGACAAATGACCGCTTGACGTGATACCATATGGTGATATCATACGAGAAGAATGAATAAGAGGAATCAGCGCACCCTCGACAGGATTGTCGAACGACCTGATCGATCGGATATCCCCTGGAGCGATATCGAGAAACTCATCGTTGCTCTGGGTGGCGAGATGTCCGAGGGGCGGGGTTCCCGCGTGCGAATCTACCTGAATGGAGTCCGTTCCGTATTTCACAGACCGCACCCCAAACGGGTGACGGACAAGGGTGCCGTTACCTCGATGCGCAGGTTCTTGAAAGAGGCAGAGGTGATATCATGATCGAATATAAAGGATATATTGGACAAGTCGAGTTTGATGACGAAGCGAACATCTTCCATGGCGAAGTCATCAACCTTCGGGATGTTGTTACGTTTCAGGGGGCAACCGTACATGAGCTGCGGAAGGCGTTCCGCGACTCCGTAGATGATTACCTTGCGTTCTGTGCCGAACGAGGCGAAGCCCCAGAGAAGCCCTACTCCGGCAAGTTTGTGGTTCGAGTTGAGCCGGAACTTCACAAGGCGGTGGCCATGCATGCAAAAGTGGAGCACAAAAGTCTAAATGCATGGGTACACGACACGCTGGAACTCGCAACAAGATAGAAGGACACCCACCCCCGACCCCCACGGCCTCGCGCCGTGGGTTGAAGAAGGTCGAAACGGCAACGGAGCCACGTTGACGCCGTTCCGGCGTGGCGCATAGCTCCGATGCGCGCCCCACTTCCATAAATCATATATCAGCTCCAAGCCGCCCGACGAGGGCCCGCCGACGCCAAGGCTATGGCGGACAAGCGTCGGGTCTCCAAAGAAAGCCGATATCCGCGGAGGTGGAATCTTTCAGCTTCCCCTTCGGGACCGGCGGCTTCCAGCCGCCGTTGCTTTTTTCGCCGGCGGCAAGATGCCGCCGCTCCTTTCCAGGCGTTGTCCGATATATAATCCGTGCAATCCGCGAAATCCGGAGCTTGGCTATTTGGTTTCTTTCTGCGTGTTCTGCGTGTTCTGTGGTAAACCGGCCTTCCGGCTGCCCAGACCCCCACGGGCTTGCATGCCTGCCGGTGCCTTGGCAAAGGCTGGTCCCGTGGGTGAATCAGGTCGGAACGGCAACGGACGGCAGTGTTTCAGCTTTTCAGCTTTTTCCCCAAAGAGAACAGCCGGATTTATCCACAGAGAACGCAAAGAGCACAAAGAAGCAGCCGGGTATCGGGTTGTCGCTTCTGGCCACCTGTTTTCCACGCCATGGACCCGCCCGCGGCGGGTTCCACAGCATGGAAACTTTTTCGGCCGGGTTTCCACGCCATGGAAAACTAATTTCCACGCCGTGGAAAATCCCCTACTCGTCCAGGAGCTTGAACATCCGCACATACATCTCGTGATGCCGCGGATTCGTCCCGATCGGTGTCGGATCGCGCCAGACCAGCGCGACGGCGCGCCGTTCACCGGTGATCATGTCTTCGCTGGGATCCCACACGCCCACGCGGCCCGGTCCTTCCTTGATGGCTTGGGCAATGACCAGCACCGTGAACATGGTGTTGTTGGGATTGAACAGCCCCCATGTATTGCGGATCAAGGATTCACGTTCGTTTTTGTTCAGCCCTGCCGTAGCCAACTGGCCACTGCGTTGCATGGCGGGAACCCGCACCCAGTCGGAGCCATACATGAACGCTCCGCCTTCCGCGACGATTTGCTTGGTACGGGAGGCATCGATCATGGATCCCGCCAGCAGTTCAGCGTCATCACCCGACAGGGCATTCAGCGGCAGATCGGGGGCATTCGGCACTTCGCGCCGGGTCAGGCCCGCAAACGCGGCCTTCAACACATTCGTGCTGGTGGTGTTGGGGTTGATCGTCGCATTGGTATAAAAGGTGTTATACGGGCCTGTATTGATGGCTGTCAGGATGTCGCTGGTGGCCACCAGCCGCGACAGGAGCCGCGCGCCCCCCGCCGTGCATAGGTCAATCGTCTCCCAAGGCCTTCCGGTCGGGATGAATCCAAACTCGCCGGGGTTGACCATCGGTCCGTTCCGACAGTACATATAGAGTCCCGGTCCGCCCGAAGACTCGTACCCGGCGCGGCGCGCCGACGGGTTGATTTCCCCCATCCCGGCATTGTTGTCCGATTCCTGCCAGCGATCCGGATCGTAGCCCAGGCGGGGATCATCCACCTCGTACCATAGCTCCTCCCGGGGGTTGGCACTGGCAGATAAATTCATCCCGCGAACAACCGCGAACCGCATCTCTCCGACTGGTTGGCCGTCCCGCCTCATGACAATCGGACGATTGACCGTGATGGCAGGAACCTGGAGAGTATCCGTCTGCGCCAGTTCGACATCCGGATTATCAGGCTGCACTTCGATTCGATAGTTGATTGTGCCGCCCGCCTGGATGGGATTGCCATTGTTGAAATCCGCAGCAAAGGTGATCTGGAGAGGATCTGGGATGTTCCCGCCCATCAGGGTGACATTGGCCGGGCCACTACCGGTTCGCAATCGGCATCGCAGCCAAATATCCTCAGAGCCGCTGGGGGCAAATCCGCCCCCAATGGAGGGGGCCTGGATCGCATAGGTGCCGGATGGCGCGTTGTGGGCCGAAGGAAACGGATACCACACCTCGAATTGCACCTCGACATTCAAGAAAAGTCGCCCACCACCGGCCTGCCTGAACCCCGTGCCTTCCACCGCCCCGGGAACAAACTCCAGTTCGAAACTCATCCCAATCTCGTTGAACATCGGGTTGTTCTTGACGTTGGGATAATCCGTGCCCTGGGGATAGCGGTTGGTGCTGATGTAGTCCTTGATGACCTGAAGAGTGCTCTCTCTTGAAACCAATTGATCCCTGACTTGAAAAAGGATATTCGCGTCAAAGGAAACCCAATCCGTGTCCGTCCAGTCCGTCATTTGATCGCACGCCATCACTTCACCCGTCTCCCATCGGCCGGAGGCGAAATTGTACAGCCCCCGAATGGACGAAAGGCTGTAAGGCACCAAATCGGCTACGTTGGTCTTGTTCAGCGCCGGGAACCGCTCCACGCGGTTGTTCCGCCAGCGCTGGCCTGTCGGCGTCGTCGGATATCGCCCGAATGCAGGAGTATCACCGGTTTCAAATCCGGTCTGCCCATCGATGTAGTGCCCATCCGTTAGCCGAATGATCTCGGACAGGGTGTCGAAGCCGTGCCAGCCGGTACGCAGCCGCTTAAATTCGCCGGGGTCGATCGTCTCCGCCAAGAGAGGATTGGCATCCGTCCCCATACCCACCTGACGGACGCTGGGGCGGTTGGTGGAATTGCCCGCCCCGGCCACGCCGTCCGCCAGCGCAATGAAATTGGCGTCGATGCCGCCGCTCATGTCGAAGACCGCGTAGGCATAGCGGCCCAGAATGCGGCTGTTTGCGCCCGAGCCTTCGCGTACCATGACCCATTCGGCATCGGCCACCTTGTTTGAAACCGCCGTCGTCCGGTAGCGGGCGGGAATCCAGTCGTAGGCCTCGCCATCCATCAGATACACATCGTCATCGCGAAGGCGCCCCATGCTGGGCTGCCCCCCCGACCGCTCGGAGGTGAACACCGAGTAATCGACCGGCTCCAGCGGCGCCATCATGAACCGGTTGGCTTCGTAGAGTTCCGTACTGAATTCGTACATGGCCGCATTCAAGGCCGTCCGCACGATCTGCCGCCCGCGCTGGGCCTCGAGCGTGAAGTCCGCGACCAGCCGCTCCGTCCGCGCATGCATCACAAACGTCACGGCCAGCATGACCATGATGCTGAGAAACCCCAGCACGATGATCAGCGCCACCCCCCGGCGGGAGTCGCCGCTGCTGTAGCTGCGCTCGTTGAGCGCGGCGGCTGTTCCCCTGTAGCTGCGCTCGCTGAGCGCGGCGGTTCTTTGAGATCCCCGGCCCCACCGGGACCGGCTACAGAACAGCCGACAATCGTTGTGGTTCAGCCTCATGTCATTCCACCATCCCATCATTCCACTCTTCTTCTCCACCATTCCATCATTCCCATATTCCAACACACCAATCTTCGCCTTCCCTACGGATCCGTATAATGATTCGCCGGATGATGAAACTGCGCCGGCCCCATCACCGGAGACGCCCGACCCACCATCGTCGCCGACTCGCGGATCATCATGGCCCGGGCGTTTTGTCGAATGGAAGAATCACTGGACAGGAGGGCCATCCCGCCCTCCTCGGCCGCCTCGGGGCTGGTGATCTGCAGGTAGATGTCGAAGGAGGCCGGCGGCATGTGCCGGAATCTTTCCCGCTGGCCTGCCGGCACGCTCATTGGCCCCACCGTGCTATCGAAGACGTGCAGGCCGCTCATGGCACCCATCCAGTCCAGTCCATCCCAACCCAGACAGTAGATGTCGAATCGGACCACGTTGTCCGCCAGCATGACGCGCTCCGTCCCCCAAGTGTCTACATGATTCCACCAACGCATACCTTGCTCCATAACATCCACCGGTATCTTGCTCGGATTAAATGGCTGTTCATCATCTGCCACGGCGAAAATCCACACATCGCGGAACAGTTGATACCGCTTCCACGGCGCACCCAAGGCATTGGTTACAATAGCCTCGCGCACATAATACCGTCGCAATTGGTAGGCACGATCATCATCTTGGTCGCCGGAGGTGGTAATGAAGAAGGCCTCGTCAAAACCAAAGCCTCCCGAACCGGAATCCACGACGTCGGCTTCAATATAGCACGGCAGTCGTTCGTTGACGACCATGCTTTCGGTGTCCTTTAGAATGGTTTCCATGACGGTTTCAATGGTGCTGTTGCGCATCAGCATGGTGGTGCCGCGCCGGGTGATATTGGTCGCCTCCATGAACAACCCCGTCAGCGCCAGCACCAGAATCACCAGCACCGCCATCGACGCCAGCACCTCGATCATCGTAAAGCCCCCGCGGCGTATGGAGACCCGGCCCTGTTTGGAGACGGGACGCCCTCGTCCCGCTGCTTTCGGCGGTTGCACAATCGATAAAAACAATCCGGAATTGAAATCTCCGATCCCGGCACGGGGGCGTGCCGGCTCCAAAGAGAGCGTTTGCGCGGCGGTTGGGAGACGGGGCGCTTCTGTCCCGCTGTTTATTGCGGCGGAGTCCTTGATCCTCTGGCTTCTCATGTCAATTCCTCATCTCCCCGCCAGGATTTCGCGATAAAACACCCGGGCATTATCCAGGCTGCCCCGGACCTCTCCTGGCCAAACCCGCAGAACCACCATGCTCAAAACACCTGAAGTAATTTCCAAATCATAGGTAAAAGCCGTCGTCCAGAAACCGGCGACCCGGGCCGCCTCGTAATCCCCGTCACCAAGTGAATAATCCTGTGGAATCCAATAAAACACGTTTCCGGTCCCCGTTCGTAGAAGGGAGCCGTCTTCATGGTCTTCTGACAAAGCCCGGGTCCGGAGGGTCCGGGTCCCGCTTATGTTCCACCCCTCGCCATCCAGAGCCGCCGCCAGTTCAAGCGTGGTGAAGACATATTCCGAAAACATGCCAATTTCCACATCATCAACCGAAGCACGCGCGGCCCGCAATCCTTCCGGGAACAGCGCAAATGTCGCCGTTATGCCAATGGCCACCACCAGCAAGGCTAGCGTCACTTCTACCAGCGAATAGCCACTGCGAGTGTCCAGGCATCTCTTGTTCGGCATTTTCATGAACCCCTCTTCAATTCCTCTGGCGAATGGCCATCTGACCGCTCTTGGCACTAACCGTAATCATGACATTGGTGCCCGGCACTGAAACGGGATCGGCAAGGTTGTTTTCGAGTTTCTCATAGAACCTGGCCGAGGTGATGTGGATGATAAAATCCGGGTCTTGGAATCGCGGTCTCGTGCCGGACGTCAAGAAGTAGGCCCGGCCGTTCGGTTTGAAGAGAATAGGAATCATAGGCCGTGTGGGCGATCCCGGCCCGGGGCGAAGCGGATACTCATATACCGTCGTAAAATTGGCAAACAGCATGTTCGCGCTGTCACCGATCAGTGTGCGATCCGTTTCCTCCTCAAAATAGATGCCATCCTGGAAATACCTCCAGTCGGAGATGAACTCGAATTCCATGATACTGGGTATTTGGTTGGTTGCCGCAATGTGGTCCATGCGGTTGGTCACCGCCAGCACGGCGTAGCCGCGCAGACACTTGTCAAGGTCTTCGGGGGCGTAGTCACCCCCGTCCCGGGTTGGAAACACCACCAGGGTGAATTGCCGCTTGTTGACCGCATGCTGCCGGGCCAGGCGCATGGTCGACATAAATTGGAAGGCCGCTCGATCGGCATCTTTCCGCCCCATGTTTTCAAAGACGGGCATGGCCACGGCAAACAGGACCCCGATGATGGCAATCACCGCCAGCAGTTCGATGAGGGTGAATCCCGCTTTCAGCGGGACAGGCCCCGCCGTTGGCGGGACAAGTCCTGGTTGTTTGGTTCTCATTTTCATTGCTGTTTCTCGGGTAGGGCGCGTTGGCCCAACGCGCCGCGATTTGGTTTCCGGCGGGCTGGGCCAGCCCGCCCTCATGATCCGGTTTCCATTCGTGTCATTCCCTCCACAGGCGGGCAAGCGTGAAATTCGTGGTTAAAGTTGAAGGTTGAAGGTTGAAGGTTTCTTTCTATCCACAACTTACACCATTTCTGCGCGTTCTGCATATTCTGTGGTTGCGGGGTCAGTAGGCCTTAGGCGGAAGTCTGTAGGTGTCGTCATGTGGTCACTGGTTTGACGGTTCGCCGTCTAGCTCTTTTAACAGATCCAGAAATTCGATTCTTGGCTGTTTCATGTATTCCATTTAGTTGGATCCATTTCATTTCAATGGTATCCGCAGACAAATCCGCTCCACAATCCCATTCAACGTAATATCCACCATTGCGAACCTTGGTAAACGCGTTCCACGTCCGCAATGGCTGAAATGCTTCGCTGTCCATAAAGGGACGCACGTCGAATACACCGCATCGTCCGTCAACAGAGTATACCTGAAGCATGCCCGGTTTTACGGGCTTAATTGATGATATGATCATGAATCCAGTCCTCGAATTGGCAAGGGGGCCTGGCCATTGACGGCCAATTCCCAATTTGCCAGTAAATCCTCTTTATGAATTTCCATCCATGCGGCAACTAGCTTGTGCTTGTTAGGCATTAATTTGCCGGCCAAAACTTCACCATCCTGGATCGCATATACCGCCACCTCTCCTTGGTACTCGGCATGAATATGCGGCGCCTTGTGCCTTTCTGCGTCGTGAAAGAACATTCGGATCACAATCCCATAAAACATGGATATGGCAGGCACTGTCTTGTTCCTTAAATTGGTTTTGTTCCCATATTCGTTTCATTCGCGAGATTCGTGGTTACGGGTTGAAGGTTGAAGGTTTCATATTCCAGGTTATTCCGTTGTCTGGCTACTGTCCTCCGTCCTCCGTCTTCCGGCTAGTCCTCCGTAGCCTTGGCGAAGGGGGATGCCTTCCGTCCTCCGTCTCCCTTGTTCTCCACCGGCCTCGGACCTCGGACTTCGGACCTCGATTCTTCCCGTCCTCCGTCCTCTGTCTCCTGCCCACTGCCCACTGTCTACCGTCTCCTGTCCCCTGTCTCCTGACTACTGTCCCCTGTCTCCTGTCTTCTGTCCTCTTTCCTCATTCCTCCTATTCTCTAGTTCCTCAGGCCCCCACTGGGGTCAATTTGAAGACCCGTCCCTTCCGTGCCGCCACTTGGATATCTCCGCGTCGAAGGGCATTTCGGACGTCATCAAGCTTATAAGCATCTTCGAGGGACAGATAGGGTGCCCAGCCCGATTCGTCCTGCATGAGGACTACATCCACTTCCGCGACATAGTCGCCTTCGTGCACCAATTTGGTTTGCTGCCGTTTTGTCATTCGGATATTCTAACCTGCCCGGAATGTATCAGCTTTTTGATGCTTTCAAAGGTGCTTTCCATTTCAAAATCCTGACCACTGTCTACTGCCCTCTGTCTCCCTTGTCCGCTGTAGCCTTGGCGCAGGCGGATGCCTTCTGTCTCCTGTTCCCTTCCCTATTCCCAGCTTGTCACGTTATCCGCCCAGGTATCATAATTCTTGTCCGGCCCCGCCGACCAGACCAGCGCGCGCGCGCGAATGGGATTCCCGCCCACGTCCAGGTTTGGATTGGGGATCTGCCCCGTTCCGGTCACGTCCAAAACGAACTTGTAGGGAGTACCCCACGGGTCCGCGAATTCGCCAGCGGCATTCAGGGCGCCACTGCCGGGCTGGAACAGGATAATGCGCTTGAAATTATCCGGAACGGTCGCGCTCAAACTGGGGTCCGGCGCCATGGTGTTAACCCAGTCGGCATCGGTCAGATCCCGGCCGTTCTGCACATAACTCCGCGGCCACCGGTTGTATTCGGCATGGTACTTGCCCATGGTTGTCACCACAATGCTCGCACCCGACCGGGCCCGGGCAACCGCCGCCCGGCGCAGGATCATCCCCGCCGCCGGCACCATCATCGCCAGCAGAATGCCCAAAATGGCAATCACCACTAGCATCTCGACCAGTGTAAATGCCGCTTTCAGCGAGACAGGCCCCGCCTTCGGCGGGACAAGTCCTAGTGGTTTGGTTCTCATTTTCATTGCTGTTTCTCGGGTAGGGCGCGTTGGCCCAACGCGCCGCGATTTGGTTTCCGGCGGGCTGGGCCAGCCCGCCCTACCTCCCAATCCGTTCTCATATTCGTGTCCGTTCGTGAGATTCGTGGTTAGGGCTTGAAGGTTGAAGGTTTCAGGTTGCACGTTGCACGTTCCCGTTTTTGTTCGTTTTCCGACCACTGCCCACTGACTACTGTCCTCCGTCCTCCGTCTTCCGTCCTCCGTCTTCCTACTGTCTCCCTTGTCCGCTGTAGCCTTGGCGCAGGCGGATGCCTTCTGTCTCCTGTTCCCTTCCCTATTCCCAGCTTGTCACGTTATCCGCCCAGGTATCATAATTCTTGTCCGGCCCCGCCGACCAGACCAGCGCGCGCGCGCGAATGGGATTCCCGCCCACGTCCAGGTTTGGATTGGGGATCTGCCCCGTTCCGGTCACGTCCAAAACGAACTTGTAGGGAGTACCCCACGGGTCCGCGAATTCGCCAGCGGCATTCAGGGCGCCACTGCCGGGCTGGAACAGGATAATGCGCTTGAAATTATCCGGAACGGTCGCGCTCAAACTGGGGTCCGGCGCCATGGTGTTAACCCAGTCGGCATCGGTCAGATCCCGGCCGTTCTGCACATAACTCCGCGGCCACCGGTTGTATTCGGCATGGTACTTGCCCATGGTTGTCACCACAATGCTCGCACCCGACCGGGCCCGGGCAACCGCCGCCCGGCGCAGGATCATCCCCGCCGCCGGCACCATCATCGCCAGCAGAATGCCCAAAATGGCAATCACCACTAGCATCTCGACCAGTGTAAATGCCGCTTTCAGCGAGACAGGCCCCGCCTTCGGCGGGACAAGTCCTAGTGGTTTGGTTCTCATTTTCATTGCTGTTTCTCGGGTAGGGCGCGTTGGCCCAACGCGCCGCGATTTGGTTTCCGGCGGGCTGGGCCAGCCCGCCCTACCTCCCAATCCGTTCTCATATTCGTGTCCGTTCGTGAGATTCGTGGTTAGGGCTTGAAGGTTGAAGGTTTCAGGTTGCACGTTGCACGTTCCCGTTTTTGTTCGTTTTCCGACCACTGCCCACTGACTACTGTCCTCCGTCCTCCGTCTTCCGTCCTCCGTCTTCCTACTGTCTCCCTTGTCCTCCACCGGCCTCGGACCTCTGACTACTGTCCTCTGTTCTCTGGCCTCTGTTTCCTGATTCCCTTGTCCGCCGTAGCCTTGGCGTAGGCAGATGTCCCATTTCCTCTTCTACTCTGGCACATCAAAGGTCTTCATCGGCTTGTTTTCGCCGGTTGGTCCCAAGCTATAAACCAGCACCTGCGCCCGAACCACCTGGCCATCCCAAATTCCGGATCCTGCCACCGTAACCTGACCATCCAGGTTCCGATCCATGCCAATACGATAAAATTCTCCCCATGGATCTATGAAGACGTTGGAATTGTCCGATTGACGAGATTTTTCCGGGATCTGCAGATAGGCCTTGCGAATGGCGTTGTCCCCCATCAGCATCACCATCACCTCCGCCTGTTCCCCTGGGGACTGGGTCCATTTATCCTCTCCCACGCGCACGCCGCCGCTTTCGGGCGGCCAAGGCATGTACTTGTGGTCACGCTGGAACTCCATCACCGCGACCTGGATCCCCGACATCTCGACCGTTGCCCGGCGCTTCAGCGCCGTCGATCGGGCCGATCCCGCCAGCGGCACCAGAATGGCCGCCAGGAGCCCAACGATCGCAATCACCACCAGCAGTTCGATTAGGGTGAATGCCGCCTTAGGCGGCACAGGCCCCGCGGTACGCTGGACAGGCCCCAGTTGTTTGGTTCTCATTTTCATTGCTGTCTCTCGGGTAGGGCGCGTTGGCCCAACGCGCCGCGATTTGGTTTCCGGCGGGCTGGGCCAGCCCGCCCTACCTTCCAATCCGGTTTCTATTCGTGTCATTCGCGAGATTCGTGGTTACGGGTTGAAGGTTGAAGGTTTTTCTCTGGCTTCTGTCCACTGACCACTGACTACCGTCCTCTGTCCACTGACCACTGTCTCCTGTTCCCTGACACCTGTCTCCTGCCTTACCTCCTTGCTACCATGTTTTGAATGGTGGAGTTACCGGATAGTTCCGCTCAGGATCGCCCAGCGAATAGACCCCCACCTTGGCCTGGATGTCGCCAAAGGTTCCGGCACCCGTGATTCGGTCGTCAAAGTTCATATCCAGCATGATGCCATAAGGATTGCCCCAAGGGTCCAGATAGGGCCCACCGTTTTCAAGTTGGTCCGTCATCTCTTCGATCGTCCTAACCCCGAACGCCACCGGATCCAAATCCAGGAAGACCAGGCCCTTGGGGTTGGCGCCGCCCTGATCGCCGATGTTGGCCAGAACCCGGATCAGTGCGGCCTGGTCTTCTCCCTCGAACAGCCGGTCGTCACCGCCCATCTCACCCTGAGGCACCGGCATCCGGTTGTACTCGGCGTTGTAGCGCTTAATTGCACCATCCAAGTCACGGATCTGCGACATCGCCCGAGCCATTTTCCCAGTTTTCAAGGCATAGTTCAGCGAGGGGATGATGATGGCCGCCAACAGGCCAATGATGCTGATGACCACCAGCAGTTCGATCAGGGTGAAGCCCCGTGCAGATTTCTTCCGTTTCATCATGGCCGTCCGTCCAGTTCCTGCCGCCGGTTGCGAGACACGCGCCTCGATATCCCTAACCTATCACCCTCCCCTGCCCCAGTCGACCGAAATCTGGCCCAAGGAGAGGGGAGAGGGGAAGGAGGGGAAGGCCAGGCAACGGGGGATGGGGGCCAGTAGTCGGTGGGCGGTGGGCGGTGGGCAGGAGACAGGGGGCCAGCCCGAAGTCCGAGGTCCGGAAAATTATCCACGAAAGAACGCAGAGAACACAAAGATGGAGCCCGTGTCCGGCCTTGGGTCCGGCTGTTTCTATGTGCTCTTTGTGCTCTTTTGTGGATCAACCCTCCGGAAGAATGTTCATGGGACAGAAGTCAGAAGACAGAAGTCTGTGTCTGCAATCGCTGCGCTCGTTGAGCGCGGTGCCCCCCGATCCGCCGCGCCCGGCGGGCGCAGCTACAACCGATCCCGGTTCTTCCGTCAAACCACGCCAACCCGCAGGGCAAGCCGTAGCCGGAATGCATCTAAATCCTTTTGATCCTCCGATCCCGTATAATGCAAGTGACACAAATGTCGCGAAAGGAACGCTATCGCCGACCCCAGACGATCATCTCTTGCCGTCTTGTACTCAGAATCTCCATGAGCTTGCGCCCTTTTGCGGCCTTTGCGCCTTTTGCGTTACCTGGCGGTGTGGTTTGGTTTCATCCGAGTTTTTATGTTCCCTTTGCGCTAACCGCCCAGAACCCATTCTTGCGCCCGGGGGCGGAATCGAGCTATGGTGCTCAAATGCCTGAATCACCTGACCATGAGGTGAACCACGATGCGCCGCGAATAAATTCCGCCCGGCGGGAGGTTCGCGTCGGCCTGCTATTGTGGGATCGCTACGAAGTCGTGGCGGTGATCGGCAACAGTGATCTGGGCGAATTATGGCTCTGTCATGACCGCGATGAGCAGCGGGATGTGGTGGTGCGCCTGCTGGCCCAGGATTTGCGCCGCTCGAAACAGGCCCTGGCCGTCATCCATGCCGGCATCCGGCGCCTGTCCGACCAGAATCATCCGAGCATGGCCGCGATTCGCCAACTGGTCTATGCGGGCGACCAGGTTTTCCTGGTCGGCGATTACGCCCCGGGCGTGGACCTGGGCACCTGGGCCCAACGAGGGCCCGATGGCCAGCGTCCACTGGAGGAACTGCTGCCCATTCTGAGGCAAGTGGCCGACGCCCTGGATTTCGCCCACCGCAACCACATCATCCATCGAAATCTGAAGCCCACGAATATTCTACTGGATAGCGACGGCTCGGCACGGGTGACGGATTTCGGCCTGGTCCCGCATCATCATTTCGGATTTCAACGCGGGGAGGCGGATCGCGCCAGCAGTTCTCGCACGTATCTGGCGCCGGAGATGCGCCATGGCAGGGAGCCCGATTCCGCCAGCGACCAGTATGCGCTGGCGGCCCTGGCCTGGCATCTGTTGGCCGGGGCGCCACCCGACGAGGCTAAACTGCCGGATTCGCTGCCGGCCTACGCGCGAGCGGCCTTTGCCCGCGCGATGTCGCCCAAGGCACGCAAGCGGTTTGTGACCTGTGAAGATTTTGTACGCGCGCTCGGCGGGGAGCGGGTTGGCGGACGACGGGGCCGCAGCGCCTCGGAATGGCGGCGCATCGGCATCATCACTGGATCCATCGCCGGGGGCCTTGCGGCGACGGCGGTGCTGCTTCTGGGGGGGCGCGCCCTGGCCGCATGGCTGAATACGCCGTCCACTCCCCGCCCTGCCCCGCCGCGCCCCGCCAGTACTCCGGCGGTGGTGGAAGAGAAGGCTCCGGAGTGGACTCCTCCGGCGCCGCTGGTGGCAACAACTCCCCTGCCAACCCCCGGTCAGCCCTGGGTGGCGCATGTCGTGCCGATGGAGTTTGTCTGGGTGTCGGCCATGCAAGCCTGGGTGGGACGCTACGAAGTCACCAATGAAGAGTACCGACGCATGAACCCCGAACATACCAGCGGGGATTACGAAGGACTGTGCCTGAATGGAGACCGCCAGCCCGTGGTGCGGGTCAATTTTGATGACACGGTCGCCTATGCCGCCTGGTTGACCGAACAAGAGCGCGAAGCGGGCAAATTGCCCGCGACGCTGCGCTATCGGTTGCCCTCACGCATGGAAGCCATCACCTATACCCGCTCCGGCCTCGGATACACCTATCCCTGGGGGGAAAACTGGCCCCCTACCCGCGGGAATTATGCCGACGCCTCCCTGGGATCCGCCTTCCCGGAAAAGCCTTCCATTTCGGGCTATCAGGACGGATTTGCCGTGACCGCCCCCGTGGAACGCAGCGGCGAAAACCCCTGGGGCTTGTTCGGTGCGGGCGGCAATGTCTGGGAGACCACATCGCGCGGTGCCGGGGGGTCTCAGTTTGGCGGCTGGCAGGGCGGCGGCTGGGAAGACTACCAGGCGGCACGCATGCGCGCCGATGCGCTCTATGGCTTTATCGGCAACGCCCGCGGCGCCGTCAATGGCTTCCGACTCGTGCTGGCGCCTATTGACAACGAGGTCGCCGCTGGCGATTGAGCAAGGCCAGGGGGGATGGGGGGGGATGGCAGGAGACAGGTTACAGGGGGCAGGTTACAGGGGACAGTAAGAGCCGAAGTCCGATGTCCGATGTCCGTATAATCCTGCTCCGCTGTAGCCGCGCTCGCTGAGCGCGGTGCCTCTCGATCCGACGCGCCCTATTTTCCCGCCCGTGGAGGGGCGGGCGCACCCACAGCCAATCCCTGCCGCTCCTGTAGCCGCGCTCGCTGAGCGCGGCGGCGGCCCCCTGTCGCCGCCCCATGTCAACATCCGTGAAACCATGCCGAGCCCTCCAGGGCGGGTCCGGGGCTTGGCTGCTCGGGTCATCGCCCCCGGCGGACGAATCAGCAGCCAGCGGGACGAGGGCGTCCCGGCTCCAATGACCATGAGATGGCTGGGTTCGACATGGTGGTGGGGGATGGATTCGAACCATCGAACTCATAGAGGGCAGATTTCCTGCCGGAGGCAGGCTCGCCTATGGCGAGACAGTCTGCTGGGCAAGCCATTCTCGCCCCTGGCCGGACTTGAGAAAGGCCTCCCGTGCGAGAGCATCGGAATAGCCGGGCATGGGTTCGTAGTAAACCAACTGCAGTGGGCGTTGGTTCTTTGTGCGTTTCCCGCGTCCTGCTTGGTGGTCGCGCAGCCGTTCGCGCAGATTGCGTGCGGCACCGGTGTAGCGCAATCCGTTTTTGCCAAGGAGAACGTACACCCCGGGGGTTTCCGGGAGAATCGCAAGCTGGTTGGCCAATAGATCCATAAAATGGTGGTGGGGGATGGATTCGAACCATCGAACTCATAGAGGGCAGATTTCCTGCCGGAGGCAGGCTCGCCTATGGCGAGACAGTCTGCTGGGCAAGCCATTCTCGCCCCTGGCCGGACTTGAGAAA
>Ga0334882_1003138_pt1 | contig 15587 bp, 14 predicted proteins | sample GraSluR1_MG_5_FD_207226 | JGI IMG/M metagenome (GOLD analysis project Ga0334882, IMG submission 207226) | Sludge microbial communities from methane-producing bioreactor in Wageningen University, Netherlands - Granular Sludge_15_04-R1 | ecosystem: Engineered > Bioreactor > Anaerobic >... | reverse complement strand
AGGAGAAAAGATGCGGGTAATTGAAGCTTTTGAAGGGGAGCTCCTGACAAGGGAATTAATAGTTGATATTCAGCCCGGAACATGGGTGTCGTCCGATCTCAACAGGGATATTCTGAAAATAGTTGTAAAGGATCGTTACACGGATACAGCGCCGGCAACAGGGTTTATTAAAGGGTTCGGACTAAAGAGGGGGGCTTTTGCCGGTACCGTCGCTCATGACAGTCATAATATAATCTGTATAGGAACTAACGATGATGATATCGTTAGTGCTATAAATGAGGTTGTTAAAATGAAGGGAGGACTGGCTGTGGCAAAGGGAAATCACATAAGTTTTCTGCCGCTGCCAATCGCCGGAATTATGTCAGATAAACCGGTCAGCACAATAGCCGCTCAATATGAAAATCTTTCGCAAAAAGTGAAAGAAATGGGATCCATGCTGTCCGCACCCTTCATGACCCTCTCGTTTATGGCACTACTCGTAATCCCTGAGCTTAAACTAAGCGACCGGGGGCTCTTTGACGGGAGGAAGTTTCAGTTTGTACCGCTCTTCATTCACTGACGGCACAACGGCACAACGGCGCAACGGCGCAGCGGCGCAACGGCGCAACGGCACAACGGTACAACGGTACAACGGTACAACGGTACAACGGTACAACGGCGCAGCGGCGCAGCGGCGCAACGGCGCAACGGCGCAACGGCGCAGCGGCGCAACGGCGCAACGGCACAACGGCACAACGGCGCAACGGCGCAACGGCACAACGGCGCAACGGCGCAGCGGCGCAACGGCACAACGGCACAACGGCGCAACGGCGCAGCGGCGCAACGGCACAACGGCAAAACCTATGTTTCATACCTAAAAGCCATTACGCCCCTACGCCGTTACGCCGCTACGCCACTGCACCTCTATACCTCTGCACCGCACACTCCCCACAAAAATAAACAGTTCTTTTTTATTACTTTTAAAGCCTCCGGCCAGGTCTGGCAAGATCCTGGATTATTATGGAGGATATTATTAGACGAGAATGAGCCACAAAAAATTTCAGCAGGCACCCTTCGATCCCGAACTCTTCAGGCAGGAGGGTCACAGGATAATAGACCTGCTTTCCGACTATCTGAAAGAAGTTGTGAACAGGCCCGATACCCCGGTCCTGCCATGGACAGATCCCGACGAACTGGCTGAACGTTACGCCGAAAGTCTCAAAGCAGGCAATGAGGAACCATTCGCTGATTATATAAAGGAAGCGGTGGAGCGCTCCAATCACCTTCATCACCCGAGATATATAGGCCATCAGGTAACCTCACCACTGCCACATGTGGCACTCGCTCAGCTCTGTACCACCCTGTTGAACAATGGAGCAGCAGTATATGAGATGGGTCCGGTTGCCATGGCAATGGAAAAAAACCTTTTAAGACTCTTTTCCGATATGATCGGATATGATGAAAAGGCTGACGGAATATTCACGCACGGAGGAAGTGCCGGCAACCTGACCGCCATGCTGGCAATCAGACAGGTAAAGTCAGACCATAATGTCTGGGAGGAGGGTGTGATGAAGGAGTTGAGGACCGGATTCATGGTGACCGACCAGTCGCACTACAGTGTGGCCAGGAACGTGAAGATAATGGGACTCGGTAATGATGCACTGATAAAAGTACCCTATGACAAATGTTACAGGATGCGCACCGACCTGCTTGAAAAATACCACAAAAAGAGCATCGAAAAAGGGATTTCTGTTGCGGCAGTGGTAGCCAACTCATGCTCAACGGCCACGGGCTCCTATGACGATCTAATGGCCATAGCCGATTTCTGCGAGAGGCACAAACTGTGGCTTCATGTTGACGGTGCACACGGAATGGGCGTTCTCTTCTCTGACAAATACCGCCATCTTATCAGGGGAATTGAAAGAGCAGATTCAGTAGTGATCGACTTCCACAAGATGCTTCTGGTACCAGGACTCAATACGATGGTGCTTTTCCGCGACGGCCGCCGCTCTTACGAGACCTTCGCCCAGAAAGCTTCATATCTTTTTAAGAAACAGTCTGAAAATGAGTGGTATAACAGCGCAAAGAGAACCCTGGAGTGCACTAAGAGCTCACTTGGATTTGTGGCCTTTACGGCATTCAAATATTACGACAGAGAGTATTTCGGAAATTATATCGACAGCCGCTACAACCTGGCAAAGAGATTCGCTGAAATGGTGAGAGAGAGAAACAACTTCGAGGCAGCCCACGAACCTGACGCCAATATCGTCTGCTTCAGGTACAATCCCGGCATAATGCATATTGAAGAACTAAACCGTCTTAATGCAGCCATCCGCGATAGGATCATTAAAGAAGGTAAATTCTACATCGTTCAGACCGAACTGGAAGATAAGCTCTGGCTAAGGGCAACGATCATAAATCCCCTGACCACAGAAGAAGACATGAAATTTCTTCTTGATACCATCGAAGGAACCGCCTTAAAAATTCGATAGTCATTCGATGGTCATTCAATGGTCATTCAGTAGTCATTCAGTAGTCATTCAGTAGTCATTCAGTAGTCATTCAGTAATCATTCAGTAGTCATTCAATAGTCATTCAATGGTCATTCAATGGTCATTCGATAGTCATTCGATGGTCATTCAATGGTCATTCAGTAGTCATTCAGTAGTCATTCAGTAGTCATTCAGTAGTCATTCAATGGTCATTCAATGGTCATTCGATAGTCATTCAATTGTTTGACAATGAATGACGGCCGCAGGCCAAATGACGCCCGCCGTCTATCGGACAAATGACCATGAACTGTGAAATCCTTAACCGGGCTAAAAGCGATCTCGGCGAGGCCAAACCTTGAACCGAGGCGCTCTGCGCCGAGCTCGCCGCAGGCAAACTTTGAAACCTTGAAACCTTGAAACACTCTATTAACTATCTTTACCACAACAAAAGTATTTCATGCCACTCAACCCTCAGCATATATTACCCCACCTGCCACATAAACCCGGTGTTTACCAGTTTGTCGACACAGCGGGCAGGGTTATTTATGTGGGAAAAGCAAAGGACCTCAAAAAAAGAGTCACGTCATATTTCTCAGGAAGCCGGTCAGGCAAGACCATTGTAATGCTCGACAGAGCAGCCGGTTTGAGTCATGTTGTAGTGGATAATGAATCAGATGCACTTTTACTTGAGAATAACCTTATTAAAAAGCACCAGCCCAGGTATAATATACTTCTGAAAGATGATAAAACATTCCCCTGGATCTGTATAAAAAAAGAACACTTCCCGCGGGTATTCAGCACGAGGAATACGATACGAGACGGATCGGTTTATTTCGGCCCGTATACTTCGGGGCTGATGGTTAAAACGCTTATAGGTTTGATAAGGCAGTTATTCAAGTTAAGGACATGCTCACTTAACCTTAAGCAGGAAAACATTTCAGCAGGCAAATTCAGGGTTTGTCTGGAATATCATATCGGCAACTGCAGGGGTCCCTGTGTCGGCCTTCAGACAGAAGAAGAGTATTTACATAACATAGAACAGATAAAGAATATCCTGAAGGGCAATATCTCAACTGTAATGGACCATCTGAAGGGGATGATGGATGACTATTCCAAAGATCTGAAGTTTGAAGATGCGCAGATGATTAAGGAAAAAATAGAGATACTCTCCAGGTTCAGGAGCAAATCGACCATTGTGAGCTCAACGATAAAAAATGTTGATGTGTATGGTGTTTCGCAAGATGCTGACAACATGTATGTTAATTTTCTTAAGGTCGTTGATGGAGCAGTTATACAGACCTTTACCCTGGAAATCAGGAGCAGGCTGGAAGAGGAGAAGGAGTCCCTTCTGAGTTTTGCCATAACGGAAATCAGGCAGAGGGTTTCAAGCAATTCTCCTGAAATTATTGTGCCTTTCAGGCCCGATATAATGGATGAAAAAATTAAATACAGAGTGCCGGCAAAGGGAGACAAGCTTAAACTTCTTGAGCTTGCAGTACGTAATGCTGTCTATTATAAACTTGAACAGAGGAAGAAAAGGGAGGATCAAAAACCTAAAGATCGCACATTCAAGAACCTTGAGAAAATGAAAGAAGATCTTCATCTGGCAGAGCTTCCGCTTCATATAGAGTGTTTCGACAACTCGAACATAATGGGAGAGAATCCGGTTGCGGCATGCGTGGTTTTCCGCAACGGAAAGCCCAGCAAAAAGGAATACAGGCATTTCAATGTGAAGACCGTTACCGGACCTGATGATTTCTCCTCGATGGAAGAGATAGTTTACCGGCGCTACAGGAGAAAGATGGAGGAGACCAGCAGTCTGCCACAATTGATAATCATCGACGGCGGTAAGGGTCAGCTCTCATCAGCCCTTAGAAGCCTCAATAAGCTGAACCTTCGTAATAAGACCGCAATAATAGGAATAACAAAACGCCTTGAAGAAATATATTTCCCGGGAGATAGTGTTCCTGTTTACCTTGACAAGAATTCTGTCACCCTGAAAATAATCCAGCAGTTGCGGAACGAAGCACACCGGTTCGGAATAAATTTTCACCGCGACAAGCGTTCATCACAGTTCCTTAAATCGGATCTTGACAGAATAAAGGGAATCGGACCCAAAACCAAGGAAATACTTCTTAAAAATTTCTCTTCGGTGGAAGAAATCAAAAAAGCCCCGGAAGAAGAGCTTAAAAATCTGGTTGGTCAGGCTAAGGCATCAATTTTGAAAAATTACTACAAAAATCGTGTTTAGAATTCAGATCAAACTATAGTTTATATATTGTGTGTTAAGTAATTATAATAGAGGCTATTAAATATAATAATGCAGCTTGTAAACCCGCCAGGGATTGCATATTTTCATGTCCAGGCAGAGGAGTACATGAATTTCTTATTTTAACAGGGTATAATTTTGGGTCCCCCCTTTTGATTTCCCCCCGGAGGGGAAAAAATTCTTTGGCTTCAACTTTAACTTCTCATGGGTTTTGAGAATTTTCTTCCTTTTTTGGGAAGAGGGCGCACTTTGCTCAAGGTAGCTTCAGAGGGGTCATTCCCTTTCAAGTATGTTGGCAAGCATCCCCGAAATATCATCCGCGCCATATGTGATCAGCCCTTTCATACCTGCTGCTTCCGCCGACTGAACATTTACAGGAATATCATCTATAAAAAGGGACTCTTCAGGTTTAAGGGAATATCTGTCAAGTATCAGCCTGTAGAAACGGATATCGGGTTTTGATAGTTTTGCTTCAGATGAAATTAAACCTCCGTCGAAATATTTGAAGAAGTAATAATCGTTCTTTATCTCTTCAAAAGAATCAAGGGGGAAATTTGAGAGGTAATATAGACTGAATCCGGTTTTTTTAAGCCCTGAGAGCAATCTTACATTCTGGTCAAGGGGATACATTATTTCCCTGCGAAAATTGAATACAAGCTCTATTTCGTGCTTTTTCAGGGATGATCTGAGTGATATGGATTCAATTGCCTCCGGTGTTGTAATATCACCGTTGTCGAGCTCTTTCCATTCCCTGCTGTTGAAAATATCATTCATGATAATGTTTCTGATATTTTCAGGGTAATCCTTCTTTACAAGGAATTCACCGGGATTGAAACTGATAAGAACATTCCCGAGGTCGAATATAATATTTCTGATTCTCACCGGTCAGTGGTTTTTCATGCTTATTGGCTGTCCGGTAGCCTCCAGGACATTCCACCAGAGTTCACCTTCAATGTCGATCTTCTTTCTTTTTGCTACTGCCATCGGGATCGGAATGAGTGTGAACTGGTTGTTCCAGAACCCTACCACAAAATCGGTTTTTCCGGCGAGAGCTGCATGAACGGCATTTTGAGCGAGCAGGTTGCAGAACTTGCTGTCGTTGGCATTAGCCGGCGCGCTTCTGATAATGTAGCTGGGATCAATGTATTTGATTGTATGCGGAAAGCTATTTGCGCTGAATTCTTCCCTGATCTTTTCCTTGAGATAAATTCCAATGTCTTTATGCTTGATGTTACCGGAAGCGTCTCTCTCATGTTCGGTTGAATCAAAAAGATCCTGTCCGGCACCTTCTGCAACTACAACAACAGCATGACGCCTTTCCTCGAGCCGTTTGCGGAGTACTTTAAGGAATCCGCGGGGGCCGTAGAGATCAAAAGATATCTCAGGGACAAGAACAAAATTCACTTCCTGGATCGCCAGGGCTGCACTGGCAGAAATAAATCCTGAATCCCTGCCCATAAGCTTTACAAGGGCAATACCGTTACTTGCCCCGTAGGCTTCATTATGGGCATTCCTTATAATATCGTTGGCGATTGAAAATGCTGTTTCAAAACCGAAAGATTTTTGAATAAGATCAATATCATTGTCGATGGTTTTTGGGATACCTGCAACGGCTATCTTAAGATTTCTCTTATGAATCTCTTCGTGTATGGCATGAGCCCCGCGGAGAGTACCGTCTCCTCCGATGCAGAAAAGGACATTTATGCTCAGGATCTCAAGTGTATCCACCATCCTGCCAACATCCTGTTCGCCCCTTGATGTTCCGAGAAATGTACCTCCCGAAAGGTGAATATTGCTTACCATTGAAGGAGTGAGGTCAACAACCGGGTGATTATAATCAGGTATCAGACCTTCGTATCCGTATTTGATCCCGAGTATCCTGTTGATGCCATACCTGTAATAAAGCTGATTGACAAGACTGCGGATCACGTTGTTAAGGCCGGGGCATAATCCTCCGCATGTGACAATCCCGACTTTAGTCTTTGCAGGCTCGAAAAAGATATGCTCTTTTGGTCCTGCTTTCTCAAAAGATACCGGAGTTTCACCTGAATCCCTGGTTTTGAAAAAACCATCAACAGATACATCATAAAGAATTCTCTCATCATCGTTCACAAACTTATAAACGGGACTATCGGCCCTCTGGGCCGTCTTAAGCGGAGTGACAAGGTTCCCTTTCCCAAGATTCGGTACTATAAGATCCTCGTATTTCATATTTAACCGGATTTAAATAATGATTTACTGTATGGAAAAAATCCCGCACAAAAGTAGCAAAAATAATCAGAGCGGTAATAACGAAGATTCAGAGCATCAGATGATCTCCTTTATTCTTCCTATCAAGCCGTTCTCGAGTCTGACTTTTATTCCGTGTGGATGTACAGGTGAAGTTGTAAGAACTTCTTTGACCCTGCCGCCGGTTAGTCTTCCGGTACGTTTATGCTCAACCAGCTCAACCATTACTGAAATACCCGGTTTTACATCCGCTCTTCTTTTCCCTTCCATTCGCGATTGAGTTAATAACAGGGTGCAATAATAAAGATATTTTTTTCAGATAGAAAAAAAAATTCAGGTTGTTTTGACTAAAGTTGAAAAATAGGTGATCAATATGCACCCCTGACTCTCGTCCTGATTCGATAAAGTCCTTTGCTTGCAGTTATATAGAGACTCTTTCGGTTCCTGTCACCGAAGCACACATTGGCGGTCCAGTTCTCCGGAACTGCAATGTTGCCGATTTGTGTGCCATTTTTATCGAAGATGGTAACTCCCTTGCCTGTAAGATAAACGTTTCCTTTGGTGTCGATGGTCATACCGTCAGAACCCATTTCGCAAAAAAGCTTTTTCCCGCTAAGTGTGCCGTCGCTGTTGATCTTATACGACCAGGTCTTTTTGGCGCCTATATCCGCTACATACAAAGTTGTCCCGTCAGGCGTTCCTATGATCCCGTTAGGCTGCGTAAGCTCTTCCTCAACACGCCTAAGTGTCTGACGATCAGCACTGAGATAATAAACACATTGCATGTCCTGAGGCCTGGAGGTATGATTCCACCAGTTTCTTCTATAGAACGGATCTGTAAAATAGACGCCACCGTCGGGCGCTATCCACAAATCGTTAGGACCATTAAGAAGCTTACCGTCATATTCATCAAGAATTACCTCAACCTCCCTGTCAGGGCTTATTTTCCACAGCTCATTCTTCTCATCGGCACAGGCCCACAGATAGCCCTGCCGGTCAAAGAAGAGACCGTTAGACCTGCCGGAGGGCTGCATAAATGTTTTCAGTTCTCCCTTTGAGGTCCATATCATTATCCTGTCATTAGGCTGATCAGTGAAGTACACATCTCCTTTTTTGTCGGGAGCCGGCCCTTCGGTGAACTGAAAATCGCCGGAAAGCTTTTCAATTTCTGCCCCGGATTTTAGTATTTGAGTTAACCCGCCCGATTGCGGAATAACGGTAACAAAATGGATGAATATTAATCCAAAGAGGGACACAAAATATTTCATCATATAATAATTTGTTTTATTGTTTTTCAAGACAATAATCCGGATCAGGCAATGGTCACATTCCTGAATCTTCCGATGTAATTATCAACCTGTTCCGGCTGTTCAAATCCTATGATTACCATATCAACGGTGCCCAGCCCGAGAACAAATTTCAAGGCTTCATCGATCCTTGCTGAGTCGTCCCTGTAATTGCCGTTTCCGATTAGCTTCATGCCTATGATTCCTTTGCCGGCTTTGTGCATCTTTTCTATAACCGGAACCACCTGAGCAGGGTCCTTTGAGTCCATTGAAATTCCGAAAGGATTGATGCGAACATGTATCACATCGACCCACGGGCTGTCGGCTGCAGCCTGAAGAGCCTGGAAGGAATGAACGGAAACCCCGTGTGCCTTTATTATCCCTTTTGCCTTAAGATTATCGAGTATTTCCATCTGGCGCTTCTGCTCGTCGGTCCAGGTTCCTGTCATCATGCAATGAAGCTGGACTATATCAATGTAATCGGTATTCAGCTCCTTACGAAAACGGTCCACAACAATGTCTGCATCAGGGCGTTCCGGCTCGGGGATTCCACCTCTTAAAACCCACATCTTTGTGCCCACAACGAACGATTCGCGTGGATAGCTCTTCAGGGCATCACGGGTAAATGGATGAGTGCCGTAGCTGTCGGCGCAGTCAAAATATCGTATGCCTTTTTCGTATGCTGTTCTGATAAGAGACTCCGCAACTCCGGCCCTTGTGATGTTGGAGGAACGGTTGCCTCCGGTAAAGCCTGTGCCCATACCCAGCAGTGTGCTTTTGATACCGGTCTTACCGAGGGTAACGATCCTGAACGGATCAGCGGTCTGAGGTGCAGAGGTGGCGGAATATGCCAGTGCATGCCTGCCCAGAAGGATCGTGCCGGCCCCGGTTGTAAGAGCAGTCATGAATTTTCTGCGGCTTATTCTGTTTTTTTGCATGAGTATTTTTTATTTTCTGTTTATGATGAGGATAAAGATATCAAATTATTTCAGAACATTGACTTTAATGTGGGACTGATGTCTTCAAATAAGACAGCCTCATTCAGATCCCCAGTATGGAAACAATATTTCCAGGAGAAACCGGTCTGCCGTTGCGGGTAGCCACTCCTGTAACCTCTGCCTCAGCAATGAGTTTCTCATCGGGAAGCCTGAAAACAGCCTGTTCAAAAACCAGCCTGAGATGACCTTCCCTTCTCAGATTAAGTTTAACGACAAACCTGTCGCGGCTTCGCAGAGGATATTTATAATTGATTTCTATCCGTGTTACGACAAGATCTGTTCCCTCTTCGTGGAGACTGGCAAAACTAATACCTCTTGATATAAGAAACTCATGCCTTGCATGCTCCAGATAGTGCTGGTAATTCGCATTATTGACAACACCCTGAATGTCACATTCGTAATCCCTTACCTTGAACTCAAGTGAGAAGATATAATCTTTGCGGCTTATTTTCATGCTGATTGCCCGAATTACAAATATCCGGCCGGAAATCTATCGGGGGAGCCTTCCGAAAAATTTCAGAATCACCCGGTGAAACTTATGAATGCTGTGTGGCTTATAATACATCAGAATACACTCCTTAGTGATCAGGTTAATGCCTGTTCCCTCAAGTTCTTTGACGACATCTTTATTATCAGACATCTGCTGTATCCAGATCTGTTTAATACCTTTCTGCCGGGCTTCGTTGACAACACCGGCAGTCTGATCTTTCTTTGTCATAATTATAAGTGCCTTTACCTCCTGAGGGAGGCTGCTGACATCCCGGTAGACCCTTGAGCCAAGTATTTCGTCCGCGTACGGATTAATGGGAATTATATTCATCCCTTTCTCTTTCAGCTCTTTAAACGCAGCGTATCCGAATTTTCTCGGATTGCGCGACACTCCTGCCAGAGCGATTGGCTCTGATCCAAGGAACTCTTCAATCTGTCTTAAGCTTACCATATTATCTGTTATTGATTAGGATATCAAAATTACAAATGACATCTCTATTTCTGCAATTAAAACAGACAAAATATTTTGAGAAATAAAAAATTAATTATATTGTCCGCCGGTAACCCTGAAATTAGACGATCGTAAAATCTCCAAAAAAATCCCCGCCATGAGTATCCGGATTATTCTTATGCTGGCCTTCTTTATCCTTATGCCGGTTCTGATAATTTATCTTGAAGGGAAACACAAAACAGTGAAGAAAGCCGGAGGAGTTCTGATTTGTTATGTTCTGGGCGCATTTGTGGGTAATGTCGGGCTTTTGCCCGAGGAAGCCTACAGGTACCAGGATCTGCTGTCTCAGCTAACCGTTCCGCTTGCGCTTCCCCTGATACTTTTTTCCATGGATGTGAAGAAATGGCTGAAGATGGCTGGTTCTGCCATATCATCGCTTCTTCTCGGTCTTTTTACAGTTGTTCTCATGATCTTTGTCGGATACTGGATCTTTAAGGATAGCATTCCTGAGATATGGAAAGTATCGGGCATGCTTACCGGTATCTATACCGGAGGAACCCCCAATATGGCTGCCATTAAGACGGCTTTAAATGTTGAGACGGAGGTATACCTTATGACTCACACCTATGAGGTTGCTCTGGGCGCAATCTACCTGATATTTGTACTTTCAGTGGGACAGAGAGTATTCCTTCTGTGGCTTCGGCCTTTCAAATCACCGGAAACAGGTAATCTGACGGGTGATAATATCAACCTTGAGGAGCAGTATGAATCATACACGGGGTTCTTTAAAAGAAAAACCTTTCTTCCGGTACTCGCTGCTTTTGGTTTATCCATACTGATATTCGGGTCAAGTTACGGACTGAGCATGCTTTTCCCTGATGATTTTTCCACAGCAGCAATCATCTTGCTGATAACAACTTTCGGGATTATCTTCTCATTTGTTCCAAAGGTTAAGAATATTGAAAAAACCTTTCAGGCCGGAATGTATATTATACTCATTTTCTGTTTGGTTGTATCGTCAATGGCTGATATAAGAAAGCTGGCAAATATCTCCTTTAACCTTTTCTGGTATGTTGGTCTGGCAATGTTCGGATCGCACGTTCTTCATGCTTTTCTGGCAAGGTTTTTCAAGATAGATGCCGATACTGTGATAATTTCAGGGAGCGCTCTGATCTGCTCACCGCCATTTGTGCCCGTGGTTGCGGGCGCACTCAGAAACAGGGAGGTTATACTGACCGGACTGATAGTGGGGATTGCCGGTTATGCAATAGGTAATTATCTCGGTGTTCTGATTGCTTATATACTCAGATAGGGAGCTAAAAAAAAGCATCATTCAGCCAGGTTTTTCATCAGGTCCGCTTCCCGATGCAATATTTACCTGTTCCTTGATATGGTGTAGTTTATAAACTCTTTAAGGGAGTTCTTAACTTCAGAATCGGGATAGAAATCCAGTATCGCCTGCGCTTTGTCGCAAAACTGATTCATTTTCAGTTCGGCATATTCCATGCCTCCATGCTCCGAAACAAATCCGATTACTTCTCTTATTTCAGATTTTGATTTTTTCCTGCTCCTGACAATTGAAAGGATGCGTCTTCTTCCTGAATTACCTGTTTGTCCCAGGGCATAAATAAGCGGAAGAGTTATCTTTCTTTCTTTGATATCATTGCCCGGAGCCTTGCCTGTAAGTCCATTCCCTTCGTAATCAAGAAGGTCGTCGCGGATCTGAAATGCGATGCCGATATTTTCCCCGAATTCCTTCATCATTTGAATTATTTCCGGGTCATCGGTTACCGATCTTGCTCCGCAGGCAGTACAGGCAGCTATGAGGGCCGCCGTTTTACTTGAAATTATCCTGAAATAATCCTCTTCCTTAATATTGAGTTTTCTTGCCTTCTGCAGCTGAAGAAGTTCCCCTTCGCTCATGGATTTGACAGCTTCGGCAACTATCTCAAGCATATCAAACCTGCTCTTTTCAATGCTTATCAGCAGTCCTCTCGACAACATGTAATCCCCGACCAGCACCGCGATTTTTGAATTCCATAGCGCATTTATGGAGAGTGCCCCTCTTCTCTCCCTGGCATCGTCAACGACATCATCATGTACAAGGGATGCCGTGTGGAGCAGTTCAATAAATGTTGCGGCCACGTATGTTGCTTCGCTGATTTCACCGTTCAGCTTTGCCGAGAGAAAAACGAGCAGGGGCCGCATCTGCTTTCCTTTTCTGCGGAAGATGTAATTAAGTATTATTTTCAGCAAGGGAATCTCACTCTGCATGGTCCTGCCGAAATAGGACTCAAACTGAGCCATCTCCTTTTTAACGGGCTTTTTAATATCTGCCAGGTCAGACATTTTCAGGAAAGATCCTTGAACATTTTATTCTGAAATATAAGGATAGCAAACACTCCGCATGTAATCGCCGAATCGGCTATATTAAACACCGGCCTGAAGAAGATAAATGATTCGCCGGGACGGAAAGGAGACCAGTCTGGCCAGGTGGTATTTATTACCGGGAAATAGAACATGTCCACCACTCTTCCATGAAGGAAAGAGGAGTAACCGCCTTCCGGAGGTAAAAATGTGGCTGGCTGATAATAACTCTCGCTGAAGATCATACCGTAGAATGCACTGTCGATGATATTTCCTATTGCGCCGGCCATTATGGCACTTACGGCGAGGATCAAACCAGTGTTGGCTTTCTTCGCGATAAGGCGGACGAGAAACCAGCCTATACCTGCTATTGCAATGATCCTGAAAATGCTGAGGATAAACTTGCCGGGTCTTCCTCCCATTTCCATTCCGAATGCCATTCCGTTGTTCTCAACAAAATGAAGCATTCCCCAGCTTCCGAACAAAGGGATCTCGTCCCCAAGTGCCATGGTGGTCTTTACCCAGATCTTCAGCACCTGGTCGGCCACCAGTATAATGATTATAAGCAATAACGCCTTTTTTCCGGTTGACATATAACCTGTTTGTTATTAAGGCGGGCAAAATAACAAAAATTTGTGATTAATAACGAGGAAGTGAGATTTATGGATTTAATCTTATGAATAGAGCCCTTTCCTTATCTGGCGTCAGCATTCCACGTTATTATAATTTCCGTCCCAGCAATACCAGTCTTCATTCCCGAACCAAACCGGTGATTTAACCCTTCCATTCTTGCCCGAAGTACTCCATTCAACCTCGACGGAAACAAACTGCTGCAGAGTAAAATTATAATAGTTGATCTCGTAATAGGCATTTAGTGTATTGCTCGTGAGACCGTATTCAATGTAGCTGTTTTTAAATGGATCAGTCTCACGGTTGTCGTTGAGTGTACGGATATATGTATATTTCACCGATCCCATTAAAGCTCCGCTCTTTGTCCAGTCAATCTGCAGTACAGGTTCCTGATACTGTGCGCTGTGGTTTACTATCCACTGTCCGCCGGTACCGTCAATCTTTGAAGTTCCGCTAAACCATAGAAACTCGGGGAAAGGATTCGTACCCTCTTTTGAGATATACATCTCCCAGACGACATTGTTGGTCTGTATATGACCGGTCAGCCTTGCTTTATAGGTCATGCTTATCTGGTTCAATGTAATAGTTACGTCATAACTCCATTGCCATTTCCCCTTTTCGAGATATACGGGGGTTTTTGTGATGGCTGTCTGGTAGGCTGTGACCGGAACGGCAAGTGTTGCTACAAGAACACCTTTCCATATCATAGCGACACCTGCGGCAAAAAGCCAGGTGCTGTTCTCTGACCCTTTGAATTCAGGAACAGGAATATCAGATTTTCCCGACGTTTCAAAATTACTGAAATCGATTGCCATCGATTCAACAGGGGGCAACACAGGGGGATCTCCTTTATCTTTCTTGCAGCTGGTAAACATACCTGCAGGAATGAAAATCAATAACATAAAAACAACTAACTTTTTCATACGTTTATTTTTTTATTTTTAATGGCCGTATAGCTTGTCCCGCAAAGCGGGAGAACAGCATTAAAAAAATAATCATTCTTGTTTGTGTAAAAAATGATTTTTTTTATGCTTGTTTCATGGCATAATTTTTAACGAATCATACTCCGATAACGTCAAAGTTAAACCAATATTATTAAAAATTATAACTTAAATTTGAATATCATCCGGCCTGGATTTCATTTTAATGAACAAAACCGTTTAATCTGTGTTTAACTAAAAACCTTCTGATCATGAAAAACAAAAAATTATTAATTACACTGATTCTGGGTTCTGCATTAGCTTCATTTACGTTTAATTATTGTGCTGATGCCCCGGGTAAACCAAAAAACACAGCTATGGAAACATTTGACATTCATGAATTTCCGGCATTACCATATGCCTACGATGCACTTGAGCCGTACATTGATGCAAGAACAATGGAGATCCATTATGACAGGCATCACAGGGCCTATTTCAACAACTTCATTGCCGCCATCAAGGGAACGGAAATGGAGAAAAGTACCATTTATGAAATTTTTGCGGGCATCTCAAAAGCGAGTGATGCTGTAAGGAACAATGGCGGAGGGTTCTACAACCATGTCATTTTCTGGAAAAATCTTGGCACCGGATCATCAGGCCCCTCTCAGGAACTGACGGAAGCCATAAATAAAGAATTTGGTTCTTTTGAGAATTTTAAGGAGCAGTTCAGCAATGCAGCCAAAACACGTTTCGGAAGCGGCTGGGCCTGGCTTGTCCTTACTGCTGAAGGTAAGCTGGCTATCGGCAGTACTCCAAACCAGGATAATCCGTTAATGGATGTGTCGCCTTTTAAGGGAATTCCGCTGTTAACGATAGATGTCTGGGAACATGCATATTATCTCAAGTACCAGAACAGGAGACCCGATTATGTGGAGGCTTTCTGGAGTGTTGTAAACTGGGACGAGGTAAGCAGGAGATATACCCAGGCGTTGGGTCAGGTATAAAGAAACCTCTTGATCTTCGCTGTGGCAGTCTTCTGAAAAGGAACAGGCTGGAGTTTCACAGAATGTATCCTGCTGAACTTATTAACATGTGAATTAACATAATCCCTCAGTTCAAGAAGCAGACTATCTGTTTTATCCTCCAGTATCTCCTGTATCTCACTCTTCTTCTCGTCTATCTTATCCTGCATTTCCTGTTTCAGAATGTTATATTTCTTTTCCAGTTCCTCCATGTTGAGATGCACAAGAGCAACCAGCCTGCCTTTCTGTTGAACGACAAGTGACTCGGCCACAAAGCGGAAGTTGTTGATAACTGATTCAATCTCTTCGGGGTAAATATTTTCTCCGCTGGCTCCCACAATCATATTCTTGAGCCTTCCCTTGATAAAAAGGTTGCCGTTACTGTCAAAGAAGCCAAGATCACCTGTCCTGAACCAACCGTCAGCGGTTAGTACTTCGGCTGTCATTTCCGGATC
>Ga0334882_1003137_pt1 | contig 15587 bp, 11 predicted proteins | sample GraSluR1_MG_5_FD_207226 | JGI IMG/M metagenome (GOLD analysis project Ga0334882, IMG submission 207226) | Sludge microbial communities from methane-producing bioreactor in Wageningen University, Netherlands - Granular Sludge_15_04-R1 | ecosystem: Engineered > Bioreactor > Anaerobic >... | reverse complement strand
TCTTCACTATCTCGTTTACCACCGATACGTTGGACATTTCCAGGAATTTCTGAATTGTCTTGCCCATGCCGTCGAACCCGGGGCGGCCGGCGATGGCGTCCCCCGAGGCGTTGGTAACCTTGAACAGGTTCTCTCCTATGGAAGAAAGTCCCGGAGGATTTACAAACCGGTAGACCTCAAGCTGCCCCACTTCGATGGGATCGTCGCTGCCCGCCACTTTGACGTTCACACGGCCGTCCTGGCTGATGGTCAGACTGTCCCTGACAAAGTTTTCCGGCAGGATAATCTCGGGCATCATCCGGTACCCGTTGGAGGTGACCAGCTGGCTGTTACTGTCAATCTTGAAGGAGCCGTCCCGGGTGTAGCCGTAGGTTCCGTCGATCAGAAGGACCCGGAAAAAACCCTCCCCCTGGATGGCGATGTCCGACACGTTGCCGGTGGCCTGGAGCGACCCCTGGTTGAACATCCTCTGGGTGGCGGCCACCTTGGTTCCGTGACCCACCTGAACCCCCGTGGGCACCACGGTCAGCTCCGTGGCGGGGGTGCCCGCCACCCGGGTGGTCTGGTAGAGAAGATCCTCGAAATCGGCCCTCATCTCTTTAAACCCCGTGGTATTCACGTTGGAAAGGTTGTTGGAGATGGTGTCGATGTTAAACTGCTGTCCCGTCATTCCTGACGCGGCGGTCCAAAGGGAACGCATCATGGCTATCTACTCCTTATACCGAAAGAACCTTGTTGATCAGGTTGCCCGTGGCACTGTCCTGGGTCTGGATCATCCGCTGGTTCGCTTCGTAGGCTCTGTTAACTTCTATCATGTTCACCATTTCGGTGACGGGGTTGACGTTGGATCCCTCCAGAAAACCCTGAATCACCTTGGTGGTGCTGCCCAGGGGAGCCGCCTGGGGATCCCCGGATTCCCGGTTGGCCGCCCAGAGAGAGCCGCCCTGCTTTTTCAGGTACCGTTCCCGGCGGAAATCCACCACCTTCAGGGTGTCCACCTGTTCCAGGTCGGCCCAGTCGTTTTCTTCCAGGGAAACCAGACGCCGGGGGTCGTCGGCCAGATCGGCGTTCTGAAAAATCCGCCCCTGGGCGTCCACCACGAAGTTGTTTTTCTTGAGGTTGATGATCCCCTCTTCACCCAATACGGGAAACCCTTCCTTGGTAACCAGGGTACCGTTGTTGTCGATGAGGAAACTGCCGTTGCGGGTATAACGTTCCCCCTGGGGCGTCAGAACTGTGAAAAACCCCTCCCCTTCCAGGGCCAGGTCAAAGGGATTGTTGCTCTGCTTCAGGGCGCCCTGTTCAAAAACGGTGTAGAGTTCGTTGAGCTCCACCCCCGTCCCCAGGGTGCCCACGATGGGGGCGGTGTCGATGGATCCGGGAGGGAAATTGTAGACCCCGTCATCGTTGGTCCGCCGCAGCAGAAGCTGGGGGAAGGCCTTGTGGACCGAAGTATCCCGCTTGTAACCGGTGAGATCCACGTTGGCCAGGTTGTTGGAAATGGCGTCCATTTTGTGCATCTGAGCCACCATACCGCTGGCTCCGGTATACAATCCTCGTATCATCGCAGATCCTCCTGAAAATCCCCTATCATACTTATCGGAGGGGGAAAATTTTTCTTAATCGGGTAGGGCATTTTTTCGGTGATTTCAGATGGTTTGCGGTTATTATTAAACCATGAAGTATCTTCTATTACTGCGGCACGGTGAAGCCCTTCACTCCGGGGGACGGATGGACGATTTTGACCGTCCCCTCTCGCCCCGGGGCCGGAAGGAAACGGCCGAAGCGGCAGCCTGGGCCGCCGAAAGGTTCCTTCACCACCACGTGGGAAATCCCGGGGCCTTCTATACCAGTCCCGCCCTCAGGACAAGAGAAACGGCGGGAATTGCCGCCGCCGCCTGGAGGTTCGACCTGAAGAACCTCCGCCACCCCGGCAGCCTCTACCTTCCCGCCCCGGAAGAGCTGCTGGAAATCCTCTGGCAGCAGCCCGAAGACCTGTCGTTCCTGGCCCTCTGCAGCCATAATCCGGGGCTTACCCTTCTGGGAAGCTGGCTTTTCGGCGGAATCCCCGACGGTCTTGCCCCGGCGGGGATCATGCTGGGACGTTTTGACGTCGGCACATGGCCGGAGGTACAGAAAAACCGGGGAACCCTGCTGGAGTTCCGGAATCCTTCATCCTGAAACCCGGAGCAGAGGCCCGACCGGCCGATCTTCCCGGAAACCCCCGTTTCATGCTACCATGGCGCCATGAAGCAGACCATTATTTATACCCGGACCGATGAAGCCCCCGCCCTGGCCACCGCCTCCCTCCTGCCTGTCATCCAGGCTTTTACCCGTCCTGCGGGCATTAATGTAGAAACCCGCAATATTTCTTTGGCAGGGCGGATTCTGGCGGTCTTTCCCGAATGTCTTACCGAAGAACAGAGGATCGGGGACGCCCTCCAGGAACTGGGCGAAGCCGCCCGGACTCCCGAGGCTAATATCATCAAACTGCCCAACATCAGTGCCTCGATTCCCCAGCTTCAGGAGGCCATCCGGGAACTGCAGGAAAAAGGATATGCCCTTCCGGATTATCCGGATAACCCTGCCTCCGATGAAGAGAGGGACCATAAGAAACGGTACGACCGGGTCAAGGGAAGCGCCGTCAATCCCGTCCTGCGGGAAGGGAATTCCGACCGACGGGCCCCCGGGGCGGTGAAAAACAACGCCCGCAGCCACCCCCATACCATGGGCCCCTGGCGTTCCGACTCGAAGACCCGGGTTGCCAGCATGTCCGAAGGGGACTTTTACGGCAGCGAGCAGTCGCTGATAAACCTGAAGGCCGGGAGCGTCCGGGTCACCCTCGGCGACGAAACCGGCGAGACGGTGCTGATAGAAAAACTGCCCCTGGAAAAGGGAGAGATCCTGGATGCGGCGGTGATGGGCCGGCAGCCCCTGCGGCGGTTTCTCAAAGAGGCTCTGGAAGCGGCAAAAAAAGAAGAAATTCTCTTTTCCCTCCATTTAAAAGCCACCATGATGAAGGTCTCCGACCCGGTCATCTTCGGTCACGCGGTCTTTCTGTTTTTTGAGAATGTGTTTTCCCGTCATCGCGAGACTTTCCAGACCCTGGGGGTAGATCCCGACAAGGGACTGGCGGATCTTCTTTCCCGGCTGGAGACCCTGCCCATGGAACCCCGGGTGGAAATACTGACGGACCTGCAGAAGTGTCTGGAAGAGAACGCCCCCCTGGCCATGGTGGATTCCGATAAAGGAATCACCAACCTCCACGTTCCCAGCGATATCATCATCGATGCCTCCATGCCCGCGGCGATCCGGAACTCCGGAAAGATGTGGGGCCCCGATGGTCAGCTCCACGACATGCTGGCGGTGATCCCCGACCGGTGCTACGCCGGGGTTTACCAGGAAACCATCGATTTTTGCAAAACCCACGGCGCCTTCGATCCCCGGACCATGGGGAGCGTTTCCAACGTGGGCCTCATGGCCCGAAAGGCGGAGGAGTACGGTTCCCACGACAAGACCTTCATCATCCCCCGGCCCGGCACGGTGCAGGTCACCGACGAAGAGGGCCGGGTGCTGCTGGAGCGGACCGTGGCGGAGGGAGATATTTTCCGGATGTGTCAGACCAGGGACGATGCCGTCCAGGACTGGGTGAAGCTGGCGGTTTCCCGGGCCCGGCTGACCGGACACCCCGCCCTCTTCTGGCTCGACCCCGACCGGGCCCACGATGCCCGGGTCACCGAAAAGGTAAGGATGTACCTGAAGGATCACGACACCACGGGACTGGACATCCGCATTCTTAGTCCCCGGGACGCCGCCCGGGAATCGCTGGTGCGGCTGAAAAACGGCCTGGATACCATTTCGGTGACCGGCAACGTGCTGCGGGATTACCTGACCGATCTTTTTCCCATACTGGAAGTGGGAACCAGCGCCAAGATGCTCTCGGTGGTGCCCCTGATGAAGGGCGGCGGCCTCTTCGAGACCGGCGCCGGCGGATCCGCCCCCAAGCACGTCCAGCAGTTCCTCGCCGAGGGGCATCTGCGGTGGGACTCCCTGGGAGAGTTCCTGGCCCTGGGGGCTTCCCTGGAGCACCTGTCCCTGAAAACAGGGAATCAACAGGCCCTGGTGCTGGCCCGAACCCTGGACAAGGCAGTGGAAGGGGTTCTTGAGAACGGGAAATCTCCCTCCCGTAAGGTGAAGGAGCTGGATAACCGGGGAAGCCACTTCTATCTGGCCCTCTATTGGGCCCGGGCTCTGGCGGAGCAGGAGGAAGATCCGGCCCTGCGGGACCGGTTCACCCCCCTGGCCCGGGAGCTGGAAGCGGCAGAGCCGGCGGTACTGGCGGAGCTGGCGGCGGCCCAGGGCGGAGCCGTGGATATCGGGGGCTATTATCGCCCCGATCCGGCTCTGGTAGAAAAAGCCATGCGACCCAGTGAGACCTTCAACAAGGTGCTTTCAGATTGGGCGGCTGCGGCGATATAAATTACGACAGCCGCCGGCTTAAACCCCGGCAGTCCGGTCCCACCAGCGGTCCACCGGCGGGGCCCCTTGCTCCGGGTCTGCACAGGATCGGAGCTCTCCCCCCACCAGGGTCATCACAGCCCTCCCTTTGAGCAGCTCTCCTTCGAAGGGAGTGTTGCGTCCCCGGCTGCGGAAAGAGGCGGCATCCACGGTCCATTCCCGGTCGAGATCAATGAGGGTGACGTCCGCCGGCTGCCCCTGGCGCAGAGACCCGCCGGGCAGGCCCAGCAGAACCGCCGGGGCGGTGGACATCCGGTTCACCAGCCCGGAAAAAGAAAGATACCCCGGTTTCACCAGATACTTCAGCCCCAGTCCCAGGGCGGTTTCCAGCCCCACGATGCCGTTGGCTCCGGCCGCCAGGTCTGTCCCCTTCTCGTCGGCGGTGTGGGGGGCGTGGTCCGTGGCGATGGCGTCGATGGTGCCGTCCGCCAGACCCCGGCAGACCGCTTCCCGGTCCTTTTCGGTCCTTAAAGGGGGGCTCATCTTGGCGCTGGTGCCGCAGAAGATAACCGCCTCCTCGGTGAGACAGAAATGGTGGGGCGCTGCTTCGGCGGTAACCTTGACGCCCCGGGCTTTGGCCTGCCTTACCATCTCCACCCCCCGGGCGGTGGAGATGTGCTGGATATGCAGCCGCGCCCCCGCCGCCTCGGCCAGAAGAAGATCCCGCTGAATCATCAGCTCCTCCGCCAGAGCGGGCACTCCCTGCAGCCCCAGATGCGCCGCCGTGTCCCCGGCGTTGATGGACCTGTCGAACATGAGGGAGGGCTCTTCGCAGTGACTGCTCACGGTGAGACCGTGGACCCGGGCCTTCTTCAGGGCCTCAAACATCACCCCCGCCTGGGCCACGCTTTTACCATCATCGGTGATGCCCACCGCCCCGGCGGCCTTGAGCTCCCCCAGGGGGCAGACCTCCCGGCCCCGCTGCCCCAGGGTAACGGCCCCCATGGCGTAGATCCGGCATCCCAGGGCGGCGCCCCGGGAGAGCAGGTCCTCCAGAACCTCCGGCTCATCCAGCACAGGATCGGTGTTGGGCATGCAGACCACGCCGGTAAAGCCCCCCGCCACGGCGGCGGCGGCGCCGGTCTCCAGGGTCTCTTTATGGGTAAACCCGGGATCCCGGAAATGAACGTGGATGTCGATCAGCCCCGGCACCGCGTGGAGGCCCGAGACATCCAGAACAGGAACCGCATCACCGGGGGCCAGGACAATATCCTCCCCCACCTCCGCGATGAGCCCCCGGCGGATCAGGATATCCGCCCTGCCGTTTCTGTTTTCAGAAGGGTCTACCACCGCAGCCCCCTTGAGCAGATAATCCATCAGCATTCCTCCCCGCCGGTTTTTCCCAGCATAGAAAATCGGGGGGCTTCTGTAAAGGGGAACCCGAATGAGAAGGCTGCAATGAAAAGATACTGCAAGAATACCTTTTTTCTGAAAGTTTACTTGCAACAAGATGAAGTTTGTATTACAATCCACAAATGTAAGGTTACTTTCATATTTAGAATTTATGTCAGTATTTCTGAACCCTGACAAAAAAAAACGAGAAAGGAAGATGGACCGATGAAAACCAATGTTGACGCGATCCTTTTTGACGTGGGAAATACCCTTCGGGTAGTGGTGGAAGATCCGGAGTTTATGGCGGCTTCCCGGAAGCAGCTGGCTGAACTGGTGGGAACTTCCATGCCCCCCGACGAATTTAACAGACTCCTTGAGGGCCGGTACAAAATTCTTCGAAAACAGGCGAAGGAAACCCTGATTGAAGCTTCGGAAAAAGAAATGTGGACAAAGTGGATGCTGCCGGATTTTCCGGAAGAAGTCATCGCCCCTCTTTCCGGCAAGCTGACCAGGCTCTGGCGGGATTGCGACGGGCGGCGGATTCCCCGGCCCGATGTCACTCCGGTGGTGCTGGAACTCCACCAGCGGGGCTATAAGCTGGGGATCATCGCCAATACCATTACCGAAACGGAAATCCCGGACTGGCTGGAAACCGACGGACTCACCTCCTGTTTTTCTCCTGTCATCCTCTCATCCCTGTTGGGCATCAGGAAGCCCAATCCCGAGATTTATCGGGAGGCGGCCCGGCAAATCGGGTCATCCCCCTCTCAATGCGCCTACGTAGGAGACAATCCCGTCCGCGACGTGGAGGGAGCCCAGGCAGCCGGATACGGCATGATGATTCTGCTCCATGAGCCTGACACCTTGAGAAAAGAGCCGCCCACGGATGATCACAAGCCCGACCACACCATTAACGAGCTGACTGAACTGCTGGATATATTTCCCGCCAAAAAATAATGCCCGGAGGGGTAACCGTATGATCCCGGAAATTGATACTGTCTTTTTTGACCTGGGTGATACCCTGCGTTTCGTTGAAAAGGACCTGAACCATATTAAAAAAGCCCAAAGCAGGCTGGTGGAGCTTCTGGAAACCGATGAAGATCCCGTATCGTTCCACGAAAAACTGAAAAGCCGTTATAAAGGCTATCGGGTCTGGGCCATGGAGAATGCGGCGGAAGCTCCTGAATCGGAGCTCTGGACCCGCTGGCTCGCTCCCGATTTTCCCGCTGAAAAGGTTGTTCCCCTCAGCACCGAGCTGACCTATCAGTTCCGTCAGACCAACGGCCGGAGGGTTGTGGTGGACGGGGGACGGGAGGTGATCAAAGAACTGAAAAACCGGGGTTATAAACTCGGTATCATCAGCAATCTCATCTCCACCAGTGAAATTCCCGAATGGCTGGAAGAGGACGGTTTGGCCGGGTATTTTTCCTCGGTACTGCTTTCTTCGTTATACGGGAAAAGGAAACCGGATCCGGAAATCTATCTCGAAGCGGCCCGAAGGGCCCATTCACTCCCTCAAACCTGTGCCTATGTGGGAGATAATCTCAACCGTGACGTGACAGGAACCCGCCAGGCGGGCTTTCGGATGGCCATCATATTCACAACTCCGGAAGTGTTGTCCTCTTCCGAAATTACCGATGCCAACCGGCCCGATATGACGATTCACAATTTCCGCCAGCTCCTGGAGATCTTCCCTGAAAGACCCGTGCCGGTCGGTACCGCGCCATGAGGAGTCACGCGTATGATAAATGAAAATAGTCACGGAACCGCACCATTAATCGGGGGGGTAAAAAAGCTATACGAAAAAGGGGAAACCGACTATTACCTCTCTCCTCTGGTTCTTGTTGATAACGATTCCAAACCGGTGGGCAGAATTCAGGAGGGGGATTCGGTTGTTTTCTGCTGCCGCCGGGGTGAAAGGGAAATCGAATTAACCGAAGCTTTTACCGACCCGTCCTTCGGCCATTTTCCCCGGTCCTTGATCAAGGATCTCAATTTTGTGATCCTCACCCTTTACCATGAAAAGTTTAAAGACCTCCCCGTAGCCTTCGGACCCACCATGATTGAAGAAACCCTGGCAGAAACCGTCAGCAGGGCGGGCCTCAGTCAACTTCACCTGGCGGAATCGGAAAAATACGCCCATGTCACCTTTTTTCTCAACGGCGGCAATAACCAGCCCTTCCCCGGAGAAAAGGATGTCAGTGTTCCCTCGCCCAAGGGGCAGCCCTTTGATCAGATCCCGGAACTTAGCCTGCCGGAGGTGACGGAGCAAGCCGTAAAAGGGCTGCGGGAAAAGCAAGATTTCATCGTGGTCAATTTTGCCAATGGCGATGTCATCGGCCATACCGCCCATAAGGAAGCCAAGATCAGGTGTGCTGCCGCCGTCGATGCGGCCCTGGAAAAAACGCTCCGGGAAGCGGAAGCCGCCGGCTATGTCACCCTGATAACCGCCGATCACGGCAACCTGGAAGAATTATTCACCACCGACGGGTCACCCCACATGGCCCACACCGCCAATCCCGTCCCCTTCATCGTGATTGATCCTCTTGATCTTTCCGGCGGGGAGCCCCGAGACGGGATACTGGCGGATATAGCCCCCACGATACTATCAACCCTGGGTATCGCCATCCCCGAAGGCATGGAAGGAAAAACCCTGCTGCCGGGCCGCCCCTGGAAGGAACCGCGGCGGGTTCTGCTTATCATCCTCGACGGATGGGGAATATCCGGTTCCGCCGATACCGATCCCATTTCCCTGGCCCAGACCCCCTTCTGGGATGACCTTCTTCTCCGTTACCCCCACAGCCGTCTTGAAGCCTCGGGAGAATCCGTGGGACTTCAGAAAGGAAAACCCGGCAACTCGGAAGCGGGTCATCTGAATATCGGGGCCGGCCGTATGGTGCCCCAGGATGACGTGAGACTTGATGCGGCCCTGCAGGACGGGTCCTTCCATAATAACAGGATCTTTATCGATACCATCCTGGGGGTGAAGGAAAAAAATGCCAGCCTCCACCTGCTTAGTCTTCTGACCGAAAAGAGCTCTCATGGGTCGATCGATTATCCCCTGGCCCTGGTAAAAATGGCCCGGGAAAAGGGACTGGAAAAGGTTTATCTCCATATCATTTTCGACGGCCGCAGTACCCCGAACGGCAGCGCTCCGGCGCTCCTGGAAAAACTGGAGCAGCGTCTCAGGGAGGAAGGTATCGGGACCGTGGTATCAGGATTCGGCCGCGGTCTCGCCCTGGACCGCGATCATGATTATGCCAAAATCCGCCGGGTCTATGAGGCGCTGGTCAACGGAAAAGGTGAGTTCTGCCGTGTTTAAAGATAATGAGTCGCCCCAGGCCAACTTGATGAGAGAGCTGATTGCTCCCTCCTCTTCCAAAATCATCATGCTGGTCCTGGATGGTCTGGGGGGGCTGCCCAGGGAGCCGGGAGGAAAGACCGAGCTTGAAACAGCCCGGACGCCCCACCTTGACAGCCTGGCACTAAAATCCGCCCTGGGCCTGTCCCAGCCTGCAGGACCGGGAATCACCGTAGGAAGCGGACCCGGCCATCTGGCCCTGTTCGGTTATGATCCGGTGGTGAACAATATAGGCCGGGGAGCCCTGGAAGCCCTGGGGGTCGATTTCGATCTGGGCCCCGATGATCTGGCAGCCCGGGGCAACTTCTGCACCCTGGACAAGAGGGGGCTGGTGGTCGACCGCCGGGCCGGCCGACTTTCAACAGCGTCGGCGCAGGAGCTGGCGGACTTGCTGAACAACATCAAGATCGAGGGGGCCGAGTTCGAACTGCGGATTATAAAGGAACACCGGTTCGCCTTCGTCATGCGGTCGCCCCGGCCGGGGCGTCTTTTGAGCGACACCGACCCGCTTAAAACCGGCGGCCCGCCCCTGGCGGTGCAACCCGGGGACGAGAGATCGGAAAAAACTGCCAGGCTTCTGAATTTGTTTCTGAACCGGGCCCAGATTCTGCTGGCCGATCACTCGCCGGCCAACATGATCATGCTGCGCGGTTTTTCCCTGCTTCCCACCCTCCCCTCCTTTAAAGTACGGTACGGCCTGAAAGCCGGCGCCCTGGCTTTGAACGGCATGTACCGGGGCGTGGCGAAACTGGCGGGAATGAAGGTTCTTGATATAAAAGAAAGGACCATGGCCGGTGAATTCGAAGCCCTGTCGAGGCACTACGAAAATTACAACTTCTTCTACATTCACATCAAAGAGACCGACACCTGCGGGGAAAAGGGTGACTTCGATGGAAAAGTGGCGGTTATTGAAGAAGTGGACCGCTGGATTCCCCACATCATGCAGCTTAATCCTGATGTGGTGCTTGTAGGCGGCGATCACTCCTCTCCGGCGGTAATGCAATCCCACTCCTGGCATCCTGTTCCCGCCCTTCTCTACTCACGGCTGGGCCGGCCCGACGGGATCGGTGAGTTTGGTGAAAGAGCCTGCCTCAAAGGCAGCCTGGGGGTTCTCCCTGCTCAAAATCTGATGCCTCTCCTCCTTGCCAACGCGGGACGTCTGAAAAAATACGGAGCATGAAAACCATGAAGCAAAGCATCGAAAACTATGAAACCTTTTCCCTGGTTCTCTTTGAAAAAATGAAACATCAGAACCCCGGGATCGGCCGCATGGAACTGTATGAGTTCCGCTACTGCCTGAATAATTTGACCCCTCCGGACGGATGGGACTCCCTGCTGTTGGAGTCGCCGGTGGAACTGGAAAAGATGACAGCCTCCCGGTCATTTTTTGACGGCATTCAGATCAAACCCCGGAAGGATAGCCGTCTTGTCCTGGATGATAAAATTCTGTGGCTTACCCGAATACTGCTGGCAGGCCTTTACACCGGCTTCTACTCTGGGGAATGGGTGTTGAAGTATTTCTATTTTGACATCAGGGGTTTCCTGTTTATGTGCCGCACCGAATATTTCACCGATGAAGTGAAGAATCATCTGGGCGAAAAACCATTTCGGGAATTTACCCCCCGTCAGTCTGCCTTCGATTCCCTCCAGGATGTGGGTTACCAGGAGTTCAAGGAAGCCAACAGGGAAGTGGACGAAGTGTTTATCGACACCATCGTGAAGCTGATCAACATCAAGGGCTCTCCCCTGCTCATCGCCATCGCCGGGCCAACCGCGGCGGGAAAGACGGAAATCACCGAACGGCTCCGGGAGATTGTGGAAAAATCCCGGAAAAAAACCGCCGCCATCGAATTGGACAACTTCCTCACCGACCGGGAAGGCCGGGAGACCAAGGGAATATTTACCCAGGGCAGGGAAGCCCTTCATTTTGAACTCCTGATGCAGAGCCTTCATGATATTTGCCGGGGAAAAACGATTCAGATTCCCCGCTATGATTTTATCGTCGCCACATCCAGCCATGATGATGCGGGAAATCTGAAATCCGACGGCGTCCCCATCACGATTGAACCGGCGGATATCATCTTTATCGAAGGCAACTTCCCCTTTCTCATCGAGGAAGTGGCGCAGATGATAACCGTCAAAGTCGTTTACCTTACCGATGATCCGGTACGGATGAAGAGAAAATGGAAACGGGATATCGATTATCGTAAAAAATACGACCCCAACTATTTCTGCAACCGGTATTTCAAAGACCAGCACATCATGGCGGAAATTGCCTACCGGCCCCAGCTGGCAAAATGCGACATAGCCGTAGATACCACGGGAGCGCGTCTCTGGCTTACCCCCGAAATTTCAGAATTACTCACATGGGAGTGACAGTCCCTCATAACAATGATGGTTCCCCCCGCCTTTAAATCCCGGCCCTTCCGGCACTACTGGCTGGGCCATCTGTTATCTGTCACGGGTTCGCAGATGCAGCTGGGAGCTCTTTACTGGCACCTTCGCACCCTGACCGATCAGCCCATGATGGTCGGCGGAATCGGCCTGGCCCGGTTCCTGCCGGTGATATTTATTTCCCTGGTGGCGGGAGCCGTGGCGGATCGAACGGACCGCCGGAAAATGGCGATTTACACTCAGCTGATTCTGGTGGCAATGTCCCTGCTCCTGGGATTTGCCACATCCCGGGGCGGAATGACCCTGGGGCTCCTGTTCCTCATCGTGACCCTTCACTCTGCGGCGGCGGCTTTTGATGTGCCCTTCAGGCAGGCCCTCATTCCCGCCCTGGTTCCCCGCCGGGATCTCACCAACGCCTACAGCCTGAATTCCATCGCCTCCAAAATCGGCGGAGTCCTCGGACCCGCCCTGGCCGGTATCATCATCGTCCTGGGGGGGATTGAGTGGGCCTACTGGATGAACGCCGTCTCCTATCTCGCTGTCATCTCAGCCCTTTTCACCATGGGGAATGTTCAGAAGCAGCCCGGGAGAAAAAATCCGGGGCCAACAACGACCCGGAGGGACATCAGGGAAGGCATAGTTTTTCTGTTCCAGTCCCCCCTTCTCTTCTCCATCATAATTCTGGATTTTTTCGGCACCTTTTTTTCATCGGCGAAAACCCTTCTTCCCTTTGTGGCCATCGATATTCTGCATGTGGGGCCCCTGGGGTACGGTTGGCTTTTCTCAGCCCAATCCCTCGGAACGGTGCTCACGGGGCTCTACATCTCCCAGAAGAATTTCCTTCACCGTCAGGGATTCCTCATAAGCGTCTCGGTCATGATGTTCGGAGTGGCCACCATCATTTTCGGATTATCAAGACAGTTCTGGTTGACCATGGGGGCTCTCCTGTTCATCGGTGTCTTTGACGGCCTCAGCAGCATCATCAGGAATACGGCCCGCCAGGTTCTGACTCCCGATTCCATGCGTGGTCGTGTCATCAGTGTTTCTCAGATTTTTCTTAAAGGCGGTCCGCAGTTAGGTGAGGTTGAATCCGGATTGGTTGCCCAGATTATGGGTGTTCCTTTTGCCCTAGTATCCGGCGGTATGGGCTGTATTCTGGCCGCCTGGATCATCCTGAAAAAAAATCCCCGGCTCTGGACCTTCAACGGGGATGAAGAAAATATGCAGTTATAATTCATAATGCATTTTTTATGAAAGAACGCTTGCATTATTGGGATTATACTGTATTATTGAAAAATGCATGAAATATTTCAATGTTTTATTTTATGCAAGTCAACCAAGAAAAATGGAGTGTTTCGATGGATCAGGAACAAAAAGACCCTGCCAGTTTCAGCCGCCTTTTGAGTGAGCGGTATCAACTGCTGACAAAGAGTGAAAAACGAATTGCCAATTTCCTGAACGCCAACCTGGATGAGGCGGGATTTCTTTCAGCGGGAGAGATATCCGAACGCCTGCAGTTAAGTGAAGCCACCATGGTTCGTTTTGCCCGAAGCCTTGGATTCGACAGTTATCCCGCCATGAGGATAGCCCTTCAGGAAAGTTTTCGCAGCCGCATGACCCATTCTTCACGGCTCCACAGCCGGTTGGATGAGCTTATGGAAGCGGGGGACATTTTTGAGAAACTGGTGGCTTCGGAAATCGCCTATCTCACCGAATCTCTCCGCACCCTGAACAGGCAGGCCTTTGACCGGGCAGTGGAACTGCTGCGCTCCCACGAACGGATCTTCGTCTTCGGGCTGGGGCCTTCGGTATCCCTGGTGGATCTTCTTGAGGTCAGACTCACCCGCTTCGGCCGTCAGGTCATCCCCTTGCGTTCTTCCGGGTCGGAAATTCTGGATCCCCTGCTTTCTATGAATAAAAAAGATCTGCTTATAGCCATCGGGTTTTTTAACATGACCTCTTCCCTGAAAATGGTGATTGAACATGCCAATGCCCAGAAAACTCCGGTCATTCTGGTAACCGACACCCTGGGCCTCATGGTGGGGGACAGGGCCACGGTAACCCTGGAAGCCCGCCGGGGGCCCATCTCTTCTTTCAACTCCCTTACCGTACCGATGACCATAATCAACACCCTGCTGCTGGCCCTCAGCTCCCAGGATCAGGATAACGTGATGAATTACCTGGATAAACTGGACCATTTACGGGACCAGTTCAGGAACAGGATTGACCATGACTTCCACAACACAAACGAGTTCTAGGAGAAAAAAATGAGTGATTCAACAATTCGGAAGGGCAGAACCATCATGCCCAGCCAGGCTCAACTAAGGATATTTATCCGGTGGTTGAAATCTCCCCAGGTAATTCTTTCCTTGATCATGCTGGTGGTCATGTTTTACATGGTCATTATCCCTCTGTTCCGCATGCTTATGACCACCATTACCTTTTCAGAAAATGACCTTCGCTATGCACCGGGAGCGGTGGAAGGGAAATTCACCCTGTTCCACTGGACCAGGATGCTTACCAGCAAGATCGCCAAAATCATGACTTTCGAACCCCTGCTGCACTCTCTGACAATCTCCCTGGGAGCCACTTCGATCGCCTTTGTCATCGGCGGATCCATGGCATGGATGGTGGTGAGAACCGACATGCCCGGAAGAAAGATCATCAATGTTTTGGCGGTGGTACCCTACATCATGCCCTCCTGGACCATTGCCATGGCATGGAAGGTGCTCTTCAATAACGGCACCGCCGGCGGGGTCCCGGGATTTTTAATGTTCCTCACGGGATCGCCACCGCCGGACTGGGTGGCCTTCGGTCCCCTGCCGATCATCATCAGCAGCGCCCTCCACTACTATACCTTCTACTTCCTTTTCGTATCGGCGGCTCTGCTTTCCATCGACTCAAGCCTTGAAGAAGCGGGGGAACTGGCGGGAGCCAGCCGGAGACGGATCCTGAGGAAAATCACCTTCCCCCTGGTTGTTCCGGCCCTTCTTTCCGGTTTTATCATGACTTTTTCCAAGACCATGGGAACCTTCGGAGGACCCAACATCCTGGGAGTGCCGGTACGGTACTACACCATGTCCACCATGCTCCGGTCCAATACCACCATGCTTGCCTTCGGCGATGCTTTTGTCCTTGCCATCATCCTGATCCTCTTTTCCATGACCACGGTGATGCTGAATCAGAAAATTGTTGGGACCCGCAAGAGTTACGAAACCATCGGAGGCCGAGGATTCATGGCCCAGAAAACCAAATTGCGGGAAAGTAAATATTTGCTCACAGGCCTGACGGTGACTTTTCAGATCATCATTGCCGTACTTCCCCTGACCCTGCTTATTCTCAGCACCCTGATGCGACGGTCTGGAAGTTACAGCTTTGATAATATCAGTCTGGTCCACTGGATAGGGCTGAGTGATGAAGCGATAAACAACGGCGAGCCCGGGGTTCTCCGGAACCCCGCCATCTGGCGTGGCGCCTGGAATTCCATAAGACTGGCCCTGTTCACCGCCTTCTTCACCGCTTTTCTGGGAGTAATTCTTGGTTACGCCATCGTTAAAGGAAGGGGGACCCGTCTGGCCAAGGTAACCGAACAGCTGGCCTTTGTTCCCTACGTGATTCCCGGTATCGCCTTCGGGGCCGTTTACATCGCCATGTTTACAAAATCCGTAGGCCCCATCCCGCCCCTCTACGGCACCTTCGCCCTGCTGGTGATCGTTTCGGTGGCCAAGCATATCCCCTACTCATCCCGAACCGGCGTATCCGCCATGCTGCAGGTGGGCCGGGAACTGGAGGAAGCGGCGGCTGTCTCGGGAGCCAACGCCTGGAGACGTTTCTGGAGGATTATCTTTCCCCTCACCAGCCCAGGGTTCGTATCCGGGTTCCTTCTGACCTTCATCACCACCATGAGAGAACTGTCGCTGATCATCCTGCTGGTTACCCCCAGTACGGCGGTGCTCTCCAGTATGACCATGAGATATATCGA
>Ga0334882_1003134_pt1 | contig 15603 bp, 11 predicted proteins | sample GraSluR1_MG_5_FD_207226 | JGI IMG/M metagenome (GOLD analysis project Ga0334882, IMG submission 207226) | Sludge microbial communities from methane-producing bioreactor in Wageningen University, Netherlands - Granular Sludge_15_04-R1 | ecosystem: Engineered > Bioreactor > Anaerobic >... | reverse complement strand
CTCAGGAAACGAGAGGAGCACACTATGGGTAAGTTACTGATCTGTGATCCGGTGGACACCGGCGCCATTGAGGAGATGCGCGCGGCAGGCATCGAGGTCGATGTGCGCGACGATATCAGCCAAGCAGGCCTAGCCGAGATCATCGGCGAGTACGAGGGGATGGTCGTGCGGAGCCGCACCAAGGTCCGGCAGGACATCCTCGACAAGGCCGAGTCCCTCAAGGTCATTATTCGCGGCGGGGTGGGATTGGACAGCATCGATGTCGCCTACGCCACCAGCAAGGGCATTGACGTGCGCAACACACCCGAGGCCAACAGCAATGCGGTGGTTGAGCTGGTCCTGGGCATGATGTTGGCCCTGGCACGCCACGTCACAGTGGCTGACCAGAGCATGAAGGCCGGCAAGTGGGAGAAGAAAGCACTCAAGGGAACCGAGATCACCGGCAAGACCTTGGGCATCATCGGCTACGGGCGCATCGGCCGGATGTTGGCCGAGAAGGCTAAGGCTCTCGGCATGCAGGTCGTAGCTTACGACCCCTTCGTCGAGGATCCTGATGTGGTGTCCTTCGAGACCTTGCTCGCGTCCTCAGACTACATCAGCCTTCACATCCCCCTGACGGAGCAGACGGCGAGTCTGATCGACAAAGACGCCTTCGCGAAGATGAGGCGTGGCGCCTTTCTGATTCAAGCCTCACGCGGCGGCACCGTCGATGAGGCGGCGCTCTATGATGCGCTGGTGGACGGCACGCTTGCCGGGGCGGGGCTAGACGTCTTCAGTGCAGAGCCACCGGAGGGTACGCTGCTCGAGAAGCTCATCGGCCTTCCGCAGGTGATCGCGACACCCCACATCGGCGCAGCGACTGCGGAGGCTCAAGAACGCGTCGGCAGCGAGGTGGTCAAGTTAGCCAAGGCCTACTTCGCCTGATCGGGAGGATCTATGGCAACCATTCGACCGTTTCGCGGACTACGCTACAATCCGGACAAGTTCTGCGACCTGTCCGACGTGATCGCGGCGCCCTATGACCGCATTCACGCAGAGGAACAGGCGCTTTACTACCAGCAGTCTGCCTACAACATCGTGCGCATCATCCAGGGGATGCAGACACCGGACGATGCGGACGAGGACAACGTCTACACACGCGCGCTGGGCTATAAGCGCAACTGGAGCGCCGAGGAGATCCTGATCCGCGACCCGGAGCCGGTACTCTATGTCCTGGAACAGCGGTTTACGACGCCTGACGGTGTCGAGCACGTCCGACGGGGATTGACAGCGGCGCTGGAGCTCACACGCTTCGACGAAGGCGACGTCCTTCCCCACGAACACACGCTCCAGGGCCCCAAAGTGGACCGACTCAACCTCACGAAAGCAACGGAGACCGCCTGGGGCCACATCTTCACCCTCTACCCTGACCGCCTACGCACCATCAACGCGGCCCTGCAGCCCTTCCTTGACACCCACATGCCGGCCATTGTCCACGACCCCATCATCGAACCCGAGGTTGAGCAAAACTTCTGGGTCGTCAACGACCCCGATATCATCGAAGCGGTCGTCGCAGGGATGGCCGACTGCCGACCGATCATCATCGCTGATGGGCATCATCGCTATGAGACGGCCCTGGCCTACCGAGACGCGATGCGTGAGCTGCATCCGGACGCGCCCGAGAACGCTGCCTTCAACTACGTGTTGACAACGATGGTCAGCATGGACGATCCGGGGCTCGCGATCCTGCCCACCCATCGTCTAATCCATTCGTACACGACGATGAGCAGCCACGAGCTCCTTGCCGCCCTCGGGGCGATGTTCGAGATCAAGGCCGCCGCCTCCCTCAACGAAGTCCTCGACGTGCTGGAGGAAGCCGTCCCCGAGCACCCACGGCACGGATTTTACGACGGCTCGTTCTCGGTGCTGACGCTCAAGGACCTTGCCGTGATGGATGAGCTGCTGCCCGATCGCGACCCCCACTTCCGCTCACTGGATGTAACTGTGCTGCATGAACAGATCATCGAGCAGCAGATGGGCCTGAGCAAGGAAAGTGTCCAGCGTAAGGAGAACATCACCTATCTTCGGGACCCGCTCCCGGGGATCGCGGCGGTGGACCAGGGCGAGGCCAACTTCCTCTTCCTGCTCAATCCCACGCGCATGGATCAGATTCGCGCCTGCACTGCAGCGGACGAGCGCATGCCTCAGAAGTCCACGGACTTCTTCCCCAAGATCGTGAGCGGCCTGGTCGCGCTCCCGCTGGACGATTCCCTGTAGGATGGCCGACATCAGGTACCTGCTCTTCGATCTGGACGACACCCTCTACACCAACGCCTCCGGCCTCTTTAACGAGGTCGGAGGCCGCATCGAGCGGTGGACGGCAGACGCGCTGGGCCTCGACCTCGCTGCGGCCAAGTCCCTGCGCAGGCGCTACTACGAGCAATACGGCACGACAATGGCGGGGCTCCGCAAGGAGCATCCGGAGGTCGACATCGACGCGTATCTCGATGATGTGCACGCCGTCGACGTCTCACGCTATCTGTCTCCTGACCCGGCACTGGACGCAATGTTGACGTCCCTGCCGGCGCCCAAGTCGATCTTCACCAACAGCATCACCGACTGGGCCGAGCGGGTGACGCGGCAGTTGGGCATCCGCCATCACTTCGAGGCCATCTTCGACGTCAGGGCGGTAGGCTATCAAAGCAAACCGGATCCCTTTGCCTTCGAGTGGGTGCTGCAGACACTGGCATTACCCGGACCGGCATGTGTGATGCTCGACGATCAGGCCGGCTACCTGACGGGCGCAACCCAGGTGGGAATGCACACGGTCCTGGTGAGGCATGGAGCCCAGCCGACCGATGGCATCGACTTTGCCGTGGATCACATCCTCGAAGCCGAGCCCATCCTCCAGCGCCTGCTGGCGACGTAAGCCGACGCCCTCACAAGGCAAGCGCCCCACGGAGACTCCGTGGGGCGCTTGCGTTAGCTCGTCCGATATCCGGGAACGGCGAGTTTAGTCAGCCGCTGCCCAGCTGTAATCCATCTCCGACATCTGCTTGTACATCTGCCACCGCGCCTTGGCATCGGCACGGGCCAGATTCAGCAGGGTTTCGGCTCGATCGGGCTCCGACTGGAGCAGGGTGCGGAAGCGGATCTCGTTGTACATGTAGTCCTTGATATCCGCCTTCGGCTCACGTGAGTCGAGCTGCAGCGGGTTCTTGCCTTCCGCAAGCAGCCGCGGGTCATAGCGATAGAGCATCCAGGCCCCTGAGTCCACCGCGGCCTTCTGCTGTGAGAAGCCGAGCTTCATCTGCGGGATGCCGTGGGCGATGCAGTGGCTGTAGGCGATGATCAGGCTGGCTCCCTCGTAGGACTCGGCCTCCTGAATGGCACGTAGCGTCTGAGCATCGTTAGCGCCCATCGCCACCTGCGCCACGTAGATATTGCCGTAGGTCATCGCGATCATCCCCAGGTCCTTCTTGGGCAAGCCGCGACCGGCATAGGCGAACTTGGCCACGGCGCCGCGCGGGGTCGCCTTGGACATCTGCCCACCCGTGTTGGAGTAGACCTGCGTATCCAGCACCATCACGTTGACATTGCGGCCCTGGGCCAGGACGTGATCCAGACCACCGTAGCCGATGTCATAGGCCCAACCGTCACCACCGAGGATCCATACCGAGCGACGCACGAAGACATCGGCGAGGCTCAGCAGATCCCGTGCCTTGGGGCTATCGTCCTCGGCCAGGCGAATGCGCAGCTGCGCTACACGCTCGCGCTGTGCCGCGTAGTCGGCCTCGGTCTGCTGTTCCGCGTTGAGCAGCGCGTCAACAAGGTCGTCGCCCAGCGTGCCGGCGAACTGCGTCAACAGCTCACGCGCATATTCCTCCTGCTTATCCAGCGTCAGGCGGAAGCCGAAGCCAAACTCGGCGTTGTCCTCGAAGAGGCTGTTATTCCAGGCGGGACCACGCCCCTGGGGATCGGTGGTGTAGGGGGTGGTGGGCATGTGACCACCATAGATCGACGAGCAGCCCGTCGCGTTGGCGATGACGGCACGGTCACCGTAGAGCTGGCTCAGCAACCGCACGTAGGGCGTCTCGCCACAGCCGGCGCAGGCACCCGAGAACTCGAAGAGCGGCTGCAACAGCTGCGAGCCCTTCACCGTCTTGAGGTTGAGCTCCTTACGGTCGGCATCCGGGATCTCATTGAGGAAGAAGTCCCAGTATCCGCTCTCGCGCTCACGGATATCCAGCACCGAGGTCATATTGATCGCCTTGCGGTTCGGGTTCTCGCGATCCTTCGCCGGGCAGGCCTCAACACAGAGGCCGCAGCCCGTGCAGTCCTCGATGCTCTCCTGAACCGTGAACATCTTGCCCGAGAACTCGCGTCCGCGGGCTTCTGTGGAGCGGAAGCCCTCCGGCGCGTTCTCCAGAACCTCAGGATCATAGACCTTGATGCGGATCACGGCGTGAGGACACGCCATCGCGCACTTGCCGCACTGGATACAGATATCCGGCTCCCAGATCGGTGTCTCCAGCGCGATGAAGCGCTTCTCATACTGCGTGGTGCCCACCGGGAAGGTGCCGTCGACCGGCATCGCCGACACCGGCAGGCTGTCGCCCTCACGCTGGATCAGCTTGGCGGTGACTTCGGCCACGAACTCGGGCACATTGCCCTTGACCGGAGGACGCATCTCCAGATCGCTGGTGGCCTCGGCGGGCACCTCGATCTTGTGCATATTCTCCAGCGACTGGTCGACCGCGGCGAAGTTCATGTCCACGATCTTCTGACCACGCTTGCCATAGGTCTTCTGAATCGCCTCTTTGATCTTGGCGATGGCCTCATCGCGAGGCAGTACACCCGACAGCGCGAAGAAGCAGGTCTGCATAATCGTGTTGATGCGACCACCCAAGCCGACCTTGCCGGCCACCTCGTAGGCATCGATCACGTAGAAGTCGACACCCTTCTCGATGATCCGTTCTTGTACCTTACGCGGGAGATGATCCCACGTTTCCTCAGCGGGGTAGGGGCTGTTGAGCAGGAACGTCCCACCCTTGACGGCGCTGCTGAGCACGTCGTACTGCTCGGCCAGGGCAAACTGGTGACAACCGATGAAGTTCGCCGAGCTCACGAGGCAGGTATGGCGGATAGGGCGTGGCCCGAAGCGCAGGTGCGACACCGTGATGCCGCCGGACTTCTTGGCATCGTACTCGAAGTAGCCCTGTGCATAGAGATCAGTCTCGTCACCGATGATCTTGATGCTGTTCTTGTTCGCGCCCACCGTCCCATCGGAACCCAGTCCGTAGAAGAGCGCGCGGACGACATCGTCCCCCTCGATATCGAAGGCGGGATCATAGTCGAGACTTGTGTTTGTCACGTCGTCGACAATGCCGACGGTGAAGTGATTCTTGGGGCTCTCCTTCTTCATCTCGTCGAAGACGGCCTTGGCCATCGCCGGCGTGAACTCCTTGCTGGAGAGACCGTAGCGCCCACCGATGACCTTGATCGAACGACCGGCCTCGGCGACTGCGGTGATCGCATCCTGATAGAGAGGCTCGCCTGCACCGCCGGGCTCCTTGGTGCGATCGAGGACCGCCAGCTGCTTGACCGTCGCGGGCAGCATGCCGACGAAGTGCTCCACGCTGAACGGGCGGAAGAGGCGCACCTTGAGCATGCCGACCTTCTCACCCTTCTCCACCAGGTACTCGACCGTCTCCTCGACGACCTCGGCTGCCGAGCCCATCAGAACGACTACACGCTCGGCATCGGGCGCACCGACATAGTCAAAGAGCTTGTAGGACCGTCCCGTCAGGGCGGCGAACTTGTCCATGGCCTCCTGAACGATGCCGGGAGCCTTGAGATAGAAGGGATTGACGGTTTCGCGACCCTGGAAGTAGACATCCGGCCCCTGGGAGGTGCCGCGCACGACGGGGTGCTCGGGATTGAGGGCGCGCTCGCGGTGAGCCTGCACCAGATCATCGCTGATCATCTCGCGGATCTCTGCATCCGAGAGCTCCACAATCTTGTTGACTTCGGAGCTGGTGCGGAAGCCATCGAAGAAGTGAATAAAGGGCACTCGCGATGCCAGCGCCGCAGCCTGCGAGATCAACGCGAAGTCCTGTGCTTCCTGAACCGAGTTGCCGGCGAGCATCGCAAAACCGGTGGCCCGCGCCGCCGTGATATCGCTGTGGTCGCCGAAGATCGAGAGCGCTTGCGCCGAGAGACTGCGGGCGGAGACGTGGAACACGGTGGGGGTCAATTCGCCGGCGATCTTGTACATATTCGGGATCATCAACAACAGGCCCTGAGACGCTGTGAAGGTCGTCGTCAGAGCTCCTGTCTGCAGTGCGCCGTGAACCGCGCCTGCCGCACCGCCTTCCGCCTGCATCTCTGCAACCAGAGGAACGGTGCCCCAGATGTTGGTCTCTCCCTTGGCTGAGAGCTCATCGGCCAACTCTCCCATCGAGCTCGAGGGCGTGATGGGGTAGATCGCAATCACCTCATTGGTCTTGTGTGCAACGGTCGCGCACGCGGTGTTGCCGTCTACCGTGATCATCTTGCGTTCTGCCATATATAAAACCTCCTCGGGGTTGACTATAAGACTGTCTTCGACATAAGCATCGAAGCCGTATGCGGGTCTAGGATGTGATTATAGCATGGCCAAGCCGCCCGTCAAAAGGAAAGCTGACCCATCCTTGGCGGATGGATGACACGCTTCCGACGAGCGGCTATATCGGCCCGCGACCACGCAACGCGCCTATGCAGCACGCGCCTTGAGATAGGCGATCATCGGATCGGTGACCAACGGCACCAGGTCGTCGATCATATGCGGCATCAGGTTGTCCATCACGCGGGGCATCAGCACGGGCATCTGCGCCTGCATATAGTCGGGCATTGGGATGCGCGCGGCCACACGATCCAACATCGTGTCCATCACCTTGGGCATCATCATAGGCAGCAGTCTTGGGAAGAGGATTGGGAACAGCGGCTTCATCATACCCAAAGCGCCGGGCACCTTGCCCATCGCACGCATCATATTGCCCATCCCGAAGGGCATCGCATCGATCAGCTCGGGCCACATCGAATCCATGAGCGCCGCGAATCCCTCGGGCGTCATCAGAGCGATCATCGCCTCAAAGACGGCCCACTGCGCCTGGACCTCCGGGTGGGGGTCCGGGAAGTCATAGCCCAGCCGCTCAGCTGCGAAGCGAGCGAGGTCGACGATCTCCACTTCGAGGTCCTTCTTGTCGCGGCTGACGCGGAACTGGAACTCGCAGCACGGACATGCCGCCAACACCTTCTGCGCACCGACCTCCAAAGCCTCGTCCAACCGGCTCTTGCCGATCTCGGCAGCGACCGGCGGCTCCTTGATCAGCGTCAGCACGCTGCCGCAGCAATGCGCCTCATCCCGGTTATAGGGCATATCGACGTAGTCGACATTGGGCAGGGCTCGGATCAGCTCGCGCGGCGCCTCGTAGACGTGCGACACTCGTCCCATATGGCATGAATCATGCCATGTCACCCGCTCCACCTCACCCGCCCGCGATGGGAAAGCAAAACTGCCCTCCCGAAGCCGCTCGGAGATCACTTCGCTGTAGTGTTTGGCCTCGATCGCATAGTCAATGCCTAGTTTCGCGGCCCACTCAGGGTAAGTATGTCTCCACATCATATTGCAGGCAGGGCACGACGTGATCACCGTGTCGGCACCCGTAGCCTTAACCGCGGCGATGTTCTTCTTCATCGTCTCGGCGAAGAGCTCCCACTTGCCGGCGACCAGCATCGGCGTGCCGCAGCAGTTCTCCTTAGGACCCACATACGTGTAATCGATGCCGACCTCGTCCAAGAGCCGCGTGGTGGCCATCGCGATGTCGTGCTCAACGTAGCTTGCCGTACAGCCGGCGAAGTAGACGGCTTTCGCCGTCTTGACCATATGCTTCTCCTTGAGATCCTCAGGGAACCAGTCGGCACGATGGCGCCGGTACCCGGCCCAGATGTTGCCCTGATCCTCAAGCGCGGCAGCCATCATCTCAAAGGGGGGAAAGGTCATCCGCTTGTCCTCCTCGATGAGTTTGCCGCGCAGCTTCATCCAGGAGGGTTCGATCGGTAGCACGGCAGAGCAGCGCAGGTTACACAGCTCACAGGTCGTGCAGACCAGGAACGTATCGACCATAAACTGATCCCAGGTCTCACGCCCCTCCATATACTCCCTGAGCCAGTACCACTTCCCGCGCGGGCTCTGGCTCTCCCAGCCACGCCCATAGTACTGGTCACACTCCTGAACACAGTAGCCGCACTGCGAGCAGGCATAGGCGTACCAGGCTACGTCGGCAGGGATGCCGCGGACCGGTGCGGTGGGCATATGTTCCCCGACGGTCTCGGTGACGGCATTGCCAAAGGGTCGCATGAGCGGCTCCATCGCATTCGCGGCGATCAGGGCATTGCTGATCACGGAGTTGCCGATCACCTTGCCGGGATTGAGGATGCCGTTGGGGTCGGAGGTCGCCTTGAAGGCCTTCAACACCTTGACGCGTTCGGCCCCCAAGACCTCGGACGCCATCTTCGAGTAGTAGAGCCCCGTCGCATACGGACGTCCACCGTAGGTCGCGGCGATCTTCGAGATGGAGAGTGAGAGCGGGAAGACGAAGTTATAGGTAAACTTGCGCTGGTCAGCGGGGATAAAGCCGAGGATCACAACCTCGGGTTCCCCCGCAGCGTTACGTCCGTGACGGATAAGGACGCCTTCTTTGACCACGGGCTTGCCGATCTTGCGCTCAACGTCGCTCATCATCGCGCCCAGGCCCGAGAGCGGGACGACGACCTCCGCCGGCACCAAGCTCGGACCGAGACGCTTCACCGTCATGATTCTGAAGCGATGCTCCCATTCATGGTAAGCGATCTCATCGCTCAGCAGCTGCGCCTCACAGCGCTCGGTCCTCAGACCCGCCAGAATGCCCTCACGGACGCGGTCGGCATCCTGCCGGCGAAAGGCCAACGTAATCACGTAGGCGGAGGGCAGCAAGACGCGCTTCTCGACCGGATGGCCTTGATGCGTCATCAGGGGCGCGCGGTTCTTGAGCTCCGCCATCTGCGGGTTGATGAAGTGCATTGACCAGATCGGAAGATCTGCCGCGATGATATGTTGAAGCAACGCCTGAACGCTGTGGGCCTCCGGACAGGCCAAGGAGAGCACCTCCAGCGGCGCATCGGGCTGGATCCTGATGGTGAGGGAGGCGATGATCCCTGTGATGCCTTCAGCCTCGGAGATGACCTCCAGTCCATCACCCTCGAAGATACCGATGGATCCATCTCCTAACACAACGCGCGCGCTGACAACGGTGTCTATGAACCAACCCGCCTCATACGAACCGAAGCCGGCCCCACCTTGGGCGAGCCAGCCACCCGCCGTCGCGGAGGGATAGCTGCTGGGATAGGTTCGCAGGGTCATCCCCTGCTTGCGGAGCTCACGGTCAGCTTGTTCCCAGACAATGCCCGGCTGCAAGGTCGCGGTCTGGGCATCGGTGTCGACGGCCAGCACCTTCGCCATGCGAAACAGATCGACGACCACGCCCCCCTTTACCGGCAGCACGCCCCCATAGCCGGAGGTTGCCTTACCCCTGGGGATCAAGGGCACGTCCTCCCGGTTCGCCCACCGGACCAGCGCGACGATCTCCTCCTCGGTTGCCGGCTGCACGACGGCATCGGCCAAGGGGTTACCGATGAGCGGTTTGATCAGACTTGGCATTTCGCCGATGTCGTGGCTATAGAGCTTGCGCTCCACACGACGGGTCGTCATCCGCTCACCAAAGGTCCTATCCAACCAGGCTGTCTGTCCCTCAGTCAATCCGCTCATCCTTGCCTCCAGATATCAGACATGCATCCCATGAGGAAACGTGCCCTAACGCGCAACGGCCTCCGCCTGCTCGCGCATCAGGTCGGCGACAAAGCCGCGCATCATCTCGATCGCGTCGAGGACGCGAGAGTCAGCTAACGTATAGTAGACAGAGGTCCCTTCGCGCTCGGCTAGGACCAGGCCGCGCTCTCTCAGGATGCGCAGGTGGTGAGAGACCGTAGGTTGTGCCACGCCCAAGGCCGCGGTTAACTCCGTCACGTTATGAGGTCGCTGCGCCACGAGGTACAGAAGGGTCAAGCGTTTGGGGTCACCGATGCCCTCGCAGACATAACGATGAATCAGGACGACTTCCTCTTCGGTGATGGGGATCATAGGCACTCCTCGCTCATGAAGTATCGAAACATATCGATACTTGGATTATACTACGTGGATCAAAGGGCACAACCGACAAGGAGGAAGGCGGTGCCGAGATCGCGGCACCGAGCTATGCAACAGGAGGAATGTCGCTCACAAAAATAAACAGCGCGGCTGGATCTCCACGCTGTTTGAGTTATAATGCCGAAGGTGGGAGTCGAACCCACATGGGCTAAGCCCGAGCGAGTTTGAGTCGCTTGCGTCTGCCTATTCCGCCACTTCGGCGCACCAACCAGTATAGCTAGGTTTCAGGACACGTCAAGGTAACGGCGATCGGATAAGATGACGACAGACAACGATGCGTGGGATGAGGAGTCATTGATCCAGGCCGCTCAACGCGGTAACCTGGACGCATTCAATGAACTGATCCTACACTACCAGAGCCGGGTCTACAACCTGGCCTACCACATCATGCACGATCCCGCCGCTGCCGACGATGCTACGCAGGAGGCCTTCATCTCCGCCTACCGAGCGATCAAACGCTTCCGCGGGGGATCCTTTCGCGCGTGGCTTCTGCGTATCGTGACCAATGCCTGCTACGATGAGCTCCGTCGCCGGAAGCGTCGTCCGAAGGTCTCCTGGGAGGAGTTCGGCGACCTGGAGGAAGAGGCCAACCCCCACCTTGTGGATAGCGGCCCCAAACCGGAGGACTCCGTACAGCAGCAAGAGCTCAGAGATCTGTTGGAGCGTACGATTGCGCAGCTACCGGATCACCAGAGGACGACGCTCGTCCTCGTCGACCGCATGGGCCTCTCCTATGAGGAAGCCGCCGAGGCGATGGGCGTAGCCTTAGGAACGGTGAAGTCCAGGCTGGCCCGCGCCCGCAATGAAATGCAAGCCTTGCTCCAGAAGGAGCCGGAACTTTTACCCACACGTTACCGTCTATAGGACAGTCGGTAATGTGGGAGGCAAATCAGGTATGACCCAGAAAAGATGGAGTACAACTGAGATCTCTGCGTATCTGGACGGGGCATTGACGCCCCGGGACCAGACCGCGCTGGATACTCAGCTACGACAGGACCCAGCATTGCAGCGCCGCGTGGAGGAGATGCAAGAGGTCGTGGCGTTGGTGCGTGCTGTGCCCCTGCGCCAATCTCCACGCAACTATTTGCTGTCTCCTGCCATGGTCAGCGAACCCAAGCCACAGCCCAAGGCCCGGCGCACGCCGCTGCTCTTGATGCGTTTGGCGACCTCGTTGGTCGCCCTGGCCTTCGTCGTCACCTTTGGCATCAATGTGCTGCAGAACTCGAACCTACTCAGGGGCGCGATGGCCCCTATGGCCGTCCAATCCGATGCCCAGCCTGAAGCAGAAGCCGTGCCGGAATCAGCCTATGACACATTAGCTGAGGACGAGACCGCGATGGTGATGACCGAGAGGCAGGCTCCCGAACCGCTGACCGCACAGGCCGTTGAGGAACCGGTCGAGCTCGCGGCGCCCCCACTTCCGGAGGAACTGGCCGAACGGGTAGAGGCCGGTGAGGTCCTGGGCATGGGCGGTCCCATCGAAGAGGATGAAGCCGTCAGCCCGGAGAATAGGCTCGCCGAATCCCCGGAGGAAGTTGCGGTGGCTGCCATCGAGGCGGAGGAGGAATCCGCGGTGGAGACAATGCTGATACCCGCTGAGGAACCCGAGGAGAGCCCACCACCGGCAGAGGGTATGCTTAGCGAGACGGAAGTGGAGAGCCCATCGACCCAGGCGCTCAAGCGCGGTCCGACGCCCCCCTCCGTCTGGATCACGATCGGGTTGGGCTTGGCGACAGCCGTGCTCGCGGCGATCACGATCTGGCTGTCGCGGCGCAACACGGGCTGAGAACTGATCGTGAAACGGCGCCACCTTATCGTTCTGTTGCTCGTCGTCGCGTCGGTCGCGGCATGTGGCCGCGGTGTTCCACAGGGAAGCGCTGCAGGGTTGGAGTTCCTCGACATAGCCGACGCGCCATCCGTTGCGGAGGTCGCGTCGACGCCTCTGGCGCAGCCTACAGATACGGTGCTCGCGGCGGAGCCCCTGCTTCCCACCAGTACCGAGGCTCCGACATTAACGGCATCGCCGAGCCCGACTGACACGCCTACCGAGACACCCGAACCGACATTGACGCCGACGGACGTGCCGACGGAGACACCGACCGAGACGCTCGAACCCACTGCAGAGCCGACGGAGACCTATCCTCCGCCGCCCGAAGCCGTCAACGTGCCGATCCTGATGTACCATTACGTCTCGGACCTGCCGCCGGATGCCGACATCTACCGCCGCGATCTGACGGTCACGCCGGAGCGCTTTGAGGCTCAGCTGTCCTATCTGCGCGATCAGGGCTATGAGTCGGTTACATTGGCAGACGTCTATACCACCCTGACGACGGGCAGGCCCCTGCCGGCACGCCCGATCGTCCTCACCTTCGACGACGGCTACAAGGACGCCTATACCCACGCCTTCCCCCTGCTTCAGGCCTACGGCTTTATCGGTGAGTTCTTCGTCTTGGCAACACCGGCTCACTTCGAGGCGCCTCAGTATATGACGTGGGATGAGATGAAGGAGATGGCCGGCGCAGGGATGTCGATTCAGGCGCACGGACGCGATCACTATGACTTGACGGGCCGTCCCTACGACTTCCTCGTCTACCAGATCCTGGGCGCACGCGAAGCCGTGGAGGCGCATACCGAACAGACCGTCACCTTCTTCTGTTATCCTTCGGGCCGTCACGATGCCGACACAGAAGCGGTCGTTGAATCCGCCGGTTATCTCGGAGCGGTGACAACCGCTTGGGGAACCGAGTTGCGGCTCGACAACCGCTACGCGTGGCCGCGTATCCGGATCAAGGGAGCTTGGGACCTAGCTACCTTTGCCGGCGTGATGGACTCGTTGAACCCATAGGAGTGAACACCTATGACCGATGAGTTCGAGTTGGCCTTTCCCCGAACGCCGACACAGCAGGTCAAGGTGCTGGGCACCGTCGTCAGCGGCAGCCTGGGCAAGGGACTGGACGCACGACTGGCGCCGGATCGACTGATCGAAGGCTTGGCCGTCGGACGCTACGTCGTGATCCGCGGACAGACGGGCCGTCGCTTCTTCGGGATGATCACCGATGTCGCCCTAGAGAGCCGTCATCCCGAGATTGAGCAGTCGCCACCGACCGAGCCTGATGGCTTCATCGCACGTGTCTATCGCGGCACGCTGACCTTCGGCAGGCTCCACATCACCCCTATGTTGGTGATGGACGAGGCCCGCGGCGAGGTTCGACCCGCCAAGACGGTGCCCACCCACTTCTCGCTCGTCTACGAAGCCACCCCCGAGGAAGTGGCGGATGTCTTCGGCAATCCGGATGAGGCCGGGCGCTTCTACATCGGCGATCCTCTGGAGATGCCGGGCACCCGCATCGCCCTCGACCTTGGGCGGTTCGTCGAACGCTCAAGCGGCATCTTTGGGAAAAGCGGCACCGGCAAGACCTTCCTCACGCGCATGGTGCTGGCGGGCATCATCGAGGAGAGCGCCGCCGTCAACCTGGTCTTCGATATGCACAACGAATACGGCTGGAAGAGCCAAGACGAGGCCAGGCAGGACGTCAAAGGGCTGCGACAACTCTTCTATGACGGTCGCGTCAGCGTCTTCACGCTCGATCCCGAGTCCTCACGCCGGCGCGGGAGTAAGGTAGACTACGCCGTCAGCATCGGCTATGACCAACTCGATCCCGAAGATCTGGAGATGCTGGCCCCGCTCTTCGGCTTTACCGATGTCCAGACAAACGCGCTCTATATGTTGCGACGCAGGCTGGGCAAGGATTGGGTTCAGCGGTTGTTGGCAGAGGATGCCGGGGTGGAGCTCCAGGAGATTCTGGAGCAGAACCGGCTTCACGAGGGCACGCTGGGCGCGATTCAGCGCAAGCTCGAACAGCTTCACCGTTTCGGCTTTCTGGTCAACCACGCCCAGGACGATGCCATCGGGCGCATCCTCGATTACCTGGCCAGCGGGAAGCACGTTATCCTGGAGTTCGGCCGCTACGGCAATGCGCTGGAGGCCTACATCCTCGTCGCCAACTACATAACGCGTCGCATTCACCGCGCCTATGTGGATCGCAAGGAGAAGCATCTCGGCGGACAGGGAGACGAACCTCGGCCTCTCGTGATCACGATCGAGGAGGCCCATAAGTTCCTTGATCCGACCATCGCCCGACACACCATCTTCGGCACCATCGCGCGCGAGATGCGCAAGTATAACGTTACCCTACTCGTCGTCGATCAGCGCCCAAGCGGGATCGATCCGGAGGTGATGAGCCAGATCGGAACACGGGTCACTGCGTTGCTCGATGAGGAAAATGACATCCGCGCCGTCTTCTCCGGCGTCGCGGGCACCTCTGCCCTGCGCGAGGTGCTGGCTCGCCTGGAGACGAAGCAACAAGCCCTCATCTTGGGCCACGCCGTCCCTATGCCGATTGTGATTCGCACGCGGGATTATCGAGAGGTTGCCCAAGAAATCGCCGGGCATGCCATCGACATCAAGGACGCAAGCTCGGCGCTTTTCGGCTAGCGGCAGACAAAGCTCTGGAGGCTCCTTGGATAACCACGTCTATGAGAGACACACCCGTCTGAAATCGTGCCCTCCGGCTCAATTCCTCTATATCCTCTATCGCCGGACCGTCGAGCACGGACTGCGCACCACATGGCTGTGGATCAGCGACAAGATCACGCGACGCACCCACGGCTTTTCAGCTCCCGCCACCAGCGAGATCATTCCCGGTCTCTACGTAGGCGGACAGCACAAGCCACGCGGCCTGGCGGAGATGCGGCAGAGGGGAATCACGGCGGTCGTCAATATGCGAGATGAAGCCGACGATGCGCGCCGGGGCGTCGACCTTGATCACTACCTGTGGCTGCCGACCGTCGACGATCGCGCCCCGACGATCCGAGATCTGGCTCGCGGGGTGCGCTTTATCGAGGAGCATCTCACGGCCCATCGTGGCGTCTACATTCACTGTGCCTCCGGGGTGGGGCGCGCGCCTACGATGGCAGCCGCCTTCCTGGTTCATCAGGGCGCTACCCCCGAACAGGCTTGGGAGACCATCCGTCGCGGTCGTCCTTTTGTGCGACCCACGCCGCCGCAGCTGGACGTGATACGCGCGTTTGCAGCAGGTAGCGATGACGCGGCGAGCCGGCACGAAAGCGACCGGGCGAAAGGAGGCACCCCGTGAGCCCCCCCACCTACGCGTTGGCCCCTCGCCCCGAAGAGAAGAGCGGCGCATCATCCGTCGACGCGGAGCGGCTCACCCAGCGTGAAGCGATCGCCTTTGAACGCCTCGCGGGCGACGAGATGCTGACCGCGGACCTCATCGACGACGTGGCGATTGAGCTTCTGGACTGGGCGCGGGAGAAGA
>Ga0334882_1003128_pt1 | contig 15624 bp, 12 predicted proteins | sample GraSluR1_MG_5_FD_207226 | JGI IMG/M metagenome (GOLD analysis project Ga0334882, IMG submission 207226) | Sludge microbial communities from methane-producing bioreactor in Wageningen University, Netherlands - Granular Sludge_15_04-R1 | ecosystem: Engineered > Bioreactor > Anaerobic >... | reverse complement strand
GTCCGCGTAACCTGCCCAAGCTTGTGTATTCATGGGCCCGTCGTATCAAAGAAGCGCCGGGGTGTCCAGCTTTTCCTCCTAATCCCCTCTCTCTCTTCTGATTGTCGGCATTAAAGACACAGCCCTGCAAGGCCGGACCCCATGGGGCGCGGACCCGGAAAAAAAAGAATCCGCAGTCCGGGGACTGCGGATTCTGTGTGGGTGGGCCGGCCGGTTATTTCGCCGCGGCCAGCAGGCGGGCTTCGAGGTCGTCGAGCTTCTGGCGGAGCACCGCGGGCATGGCATCGCCAAACTTGTCGTAGTGGGCGCGGATGGCGGGGATGTCCTTGAGCCAGGCCTGGGCATCCACGCAGAGCAGTTCCTGCATGTCGGCCTCCGGAATATCCAGCCCGGAGTTGTCGATGGACCCGGGGGCGGGAAGCAGGCCGATGGGGCTGTCCACCGCCTGGCCGGTGCCGTCCACGCGCTCGAAGATCCACTTCAGGACGCGGGAATTCTCGCCGAAACCGGGCCAGAGCCAGCGGCCATCGTCGGAGATCCGGAACCAGTTGACGAAGAAGATTCGGGGCATTTGGGCGTTGGGGACGCGGCCGGGCATCGACAGCCAATGGGCGAAGTAGTCGCCCATGTTGTAGCCGCAGAAGGGCAGCATGGCCATGGGGTCGTAGCGCAGGACGCCGACATTGCCCGCCTGGGCGGCCGTGGTCTCGCTGGCCTGGATGGTGCCCAGGAACGTGCCGGATTCCCAGTCGGGCGCTTCAAAGCACAGCGGGACGGTGCTGGGGCGCCGGCCGCCGAACAGGATGGCAGAAATGGGCACGCCGGCGGGGTCTTCCCAGGCGGGGTCCATCACCGGGCACTGGCGGGCAGGCGTGGTATAGCGCGCATTCGGATGGGCGGCCTTGAATCCGCAGTCCGGCGTCCACTTTTCGCGCTTCCACGAGGTGGCTTCCGCCGGGGGCTCGTCGGTCATCTCCTCCCACCAGACGTCGCCATCGGGGCCCATGGCGCAGTTGGTGAAGATGGAGTTGGCCTGCAAGGTGCGCATGGCATTGGGGTTGGATTTCATGGAGGTGCCGGGCGCCACGCCAAAGAAGCCGGCTTCGGGATTGATCGCCCGGAGCTGGCCGTCGGCATCGAACTTCATCCAGCAGATGTCGTCGCCGACGCATTCGGCCTTCCAGCCGGGAATCGTGGGCTCGAGCATGGCCAGGTTGGTCTTGCCGCAGGCGCTCGGGAAGGCCGCCGCCACGTAGATCTTTTTGCCGGCGGGATTGGTCAGCCCGAGGATCAGCATGTGCTCGGCCATCCAGCCCTGGCGGCGGGCCATGGTCGAGGCGATGCGCAGCGCGAAGCACTTCTTGCCCAGCAGGGCGTTGCCGCCGTAGCCGGAGCCGAACGACCAGATCGCCGGGTCTTCCGGGAAGTGCGAGATATACTTGTTCTGGGCGTTGCAGGGCCAGGGCACGTCTTTCTGGCCGGGCTCCAGGGGCGCGCCGACGGAGTGCAGGCACTCGACAAATTCGCCGTCTTCGCCCAGGACCTTCAGGACCTCTTCGCCGATGCGGGTCATGATGCGCATGTTGACCACCACATAGGCGGAGTCGGTGAGTTCCACGCCGATGTGGGCGATGGGCGACCCGATGGGGCCCATGCTGAACGGGATCACATACAGCGTGCGACCACGCATGCAGCCGTCATACAGCTTGCGCAGGGTGTCCTTCATTTCGGCGGGATCGCGCCAGTTGTTGTTGGGGCCCGCCTCGCGCGGATCGGTCGTGCAGACGTAGGTGCGGTCCTCGACGCGGGCCACATCGGCCGGGTCCGAATAACACAGGAACGAGTGGGGGCGCTTGGATTCATCCAGCGGGATGAACGTGCCGCCCTGGACCAGTTCCGCGCACAGCCGGTCGTTTTCCTCCTGCGAGCCGTCGCACCAGTGAATGGCGTCGGGCTTGCACCATTCGGCGACTTCCTTTACCCAGTTTTGCAGCTTTTGATGGTTGATCTTCATGTTGGATCCTATTCCTTTCTGTGGTTCGCGACGGGCGGGGACCGTGGTCCCGTCACGGCCCGGGGCTGGTGGGAGCCGTGTTGTCCTCGCAAGAGGCCAACCCTTCCGTTGACATGGCACCCCGGACCCGGCGCACGATATCTGCTGGCCGACCGGGGCGCAAGCAGAATTATGGGCCGAATTATGGCAGAATTATGGGGGTGGATATCCACCAGGATTCGGGTGATTCTGTAAGATCGATGATCTGGGTTGAGTCCACCTTGCATGTCGGATAGACTCGCTCCCATGCTGATCAGGCGGCCGCCTCTCCGTCCATGCCGGAGAGCGGGTTGGACTCGGGCGGCGCATCATCCTGCCTGGACGGCACGGTCCAGTAAAAGAGGAGGCGTGAAATGAATGTCGCGATGCGTGTGATCGGCCGTCGGATATTCCGCCTGTTTGTCACCAGTCCCGTGCTGGCTACTGTCAGCGTGCTGTTTGTCGGATACGTGGGGGGTGATCGCCGTGATCGTTCTCTCCGACGCCATTACCATCGACCGCGCAATCGTCCAGACCCTGCCGGCGGTTTTCGGGGAACTGGGGCTGCCTCCCGGCGAAACCGGTCTGGCCGAACTGGCCATCCTCGTGACGCTGGTGGCGAGTGTGGCCTTTCTGACGGTATTGACGGCCAAAATCACGAGCATATTCGTCGAGGTGGCCACGGCGGGCGGCCGCAAACTCCGCCGGACGCGGTTGCGCGGCCATATACTGGTTTGCGGATGGAGCTTTCAAGGGGCGCGAATCGTGGAACAGCTGCAGAATCCAGACCAAGGCCGCTGGCATGAGGTGGCCATCCTGACTCCTTCGGACGTCCACCCCTTGAAAGGGTCGCCCCTGGCGGACACCGTGGATTGGATTTTTGGGGAACCCACCGAAACCGAGTCCCTGCTGCGGGCCGGGGTCCGTTATGCGGAGTCGGTCATTGTCCTGACCGATCACCGTTCCGGCATCGCGGATGCCGACAGCCGCGCCTTGATGATCACGCTGGCCGTGGATGCGTTGAATCCGCATGCCCATATCTGCGTGCAACTGGTCGACTCCAAGAATCGAGCGCATATCGAACGGACCGGGGCCGATGAGGTGGTCTGTCTGGACGAATTGGGGACCAATCTGGTCGTCGCGTGTGCCATCAACCATGGCGTTTCCCACTTGTTCGAGGAAATGCTGATGTTCGACCAAGGGTGTGAACTCTATCGCTGGCAGCCGGATGGTTCGGAACTGGCCGGTCAGTCATTCGTCGATCTTGTCGATCGGTACGGCCGCCGGGGATTGATGCCCATTGGATACGCTGAGGCCGCCGGATCCGACGGTCCCTGCGGGGCTTCTGCGCCGGTCATTTTCATCAACCCGGATCCCCAGACGCGGCTGTCGGGGTCCGAGACCCTGTTTGTCCTGGCCGCCACCCATCCCGGATCTCCCCATGAACGGAGCCTGCCCTGGTGGATGAAGCTGATCATGCGCCGCCGATCTGAATACGACCGGGGGCAGGATATCGTTCTGGCCGAATTGTGGAAGCGCCGACTGTGCGGCAAGGAGGCCGAGGAAGTGCCGCCGTCGATCGAGAAATCAGCGGATCCGGCAGGCATATTGGTGTGCGGATGGAGTACCCAGGCCGGCCTCATAGTGCGGCTGTTGATAGATCAGGGCGGGGTGGATCCGAAGTGCATTTCGGTCTTGGCGGATCGGCGTACGGAGGATATGGCCGATCTGGAAGCCGTGGGGGTCCGCTTCTGGTTCGGCGACTCGACCAATGAATCTTTGCTGATCCAAGCCGGTGTGTTCCGCGTCCAAACAGTGATCGTCCCCTCCAATCTGGAGGTGTCGCCCAACAGCGCGGATTGCCGGGCCATCATGCGGGTCCTGGCCGTTGAATACTTGAACCGCAAGGTGCATTCGGTGGTTGAAATCATGAACTCCGAAAGCGAAGTCCGTCTGGAACAAGCCCATGCCGACGAAGTGATCAGCATGGACCGTATGGGGGGCGAATTGCTCGTGGCCTGCACCTTGACCCATGGGCTTTCCAGGATCATCCGCGAATTGCTGACGTTCAATGACGGGAGCGAGGTCTATCGGTGCGACGAATTGCCGAAGGACTTTATTGGTCGGGGATATCGGTCTTTGATCGGTCCGCTGGCGAAAAGGGGTTGGTTGTTGATCGGCTGCGAAACCGATCTGACCGAAGAAGCGGAGCAGGAAAATGAGCGCCGTTTGACGGGGAAGGAGCGTCCGGATGACGACAAGATCCATATCTGCGAAAATATGACCCGGGCCATCATCCTGAACCCCCAACGGGATCGGCCTATTCACCCGGGGGATGCTCTGTTCCTGATCGCCCAGGACAAGCCGGATCTGACGGCTCCAGCCTGACGAATCCAACCAACGAATCCAGTCGGTTTTTGGGGTTGATGGGGCGGGGCGGGGGAGTGTAGGGTGGCGGCGCGTTTCAAGTTTTCGTATTGAGGTAAAGGAATAGCCATGGCTGAAGAACTGCAACACTTGATCGAACGTATCCGCAAGGAGGGGGTGGAGTCGGGGGAAAAAGCCGCGGATTCGCTGGTGGCGGAAGCCAAGAAGAAGGCGGCGGCCATCGTGGCGGACGCGCAGAAGCAGGCGAAGAATTTGGCCGAGAAAGCTGAGAAGGACGCCGCGGCGTTCGCGGCGCGCGGCAAGCAGACGTTGCAGCAGGCGGCGCGGGATCTGTTGATCAGCATTGGCGGCTCGGTGGGCGACGTGGTGGGGGGCATCGTCGACGAGAAGCTGGACAAGGCGCTGTCGCCGGAGATCATGGGTCAGATGCTGGTGAAGCTGGCCGAAGCCTATGGCAAGGGCGGGGATTCGGGCGGCATCGTGGCGATGCTGGGCGAGGAAGACGCCGCGGCCGTCAAGGCCTACATCGCCAGGGAATACCAGGACAAACTGGCGGCGGGCATCCAGATCGAGAGCGCCAAGGGCATTTTCAAGGGCTTCCGCGTGGGGGTCAAGGGCGGGCAGGTGTTCCACGATTTCAGCGCGGATGCCATCGCCGAATCGCTGGCGAGTTTCCTGCGGCCGGAGCTGGCCGACATCGTCAAGAAGGCCGCCGAGTAGGTCCGGACGATGGGTGGCTACACCTATTTGGTTGCCTCGCTGCCTTCGCTGTCGCTGGAGGCGCCTCCGCCGTTCACGCCGGAGGAGTTCCGGTTCAAGTGCCAGGGGGTGCTGAGCGACGCGGATTTGGCGGAGCTGGACCTGCTGTTGGCGGGCACGGCGGCGGAGGGGCGCTCGGCGTTTTCGCAGGCCTGGGCGGCGGCGGATGCGCAGATCCGCAATTCCACGGCCAAGACGCGCGCGGCCAAGCTGGGGGTGGAGGCCAAGGGGTTTTTGCGCAGCCATCCGGGCTATGCCGTCTGGCTGGACAAGGAAGTGGGCGATGCGCTGGCGAAGGCCAATCCGTTGGCACGCGAGCAGGGACTGGACCATGCGCGCTGGAAATTCGTCGAGGAACTGGCGCTGGCCGATGCCTTCGGGCTGCCGGCGGTGTTGGCGTTCGCCGTGAAGCTGATGCTGGCGTCGCGCTGGGCGGCATTCGAAGAAGAGGCCGGGCGCAAGCGCCTCGAAGAACTGGTTTCCGAACTGGAGGCACATGCGGCGTCGAAGGGCGCGGCGGATTTCAAATAACGAAGGCGGGCGAAGATGAGCGAAAACGTCGGAAGAATCGTGGGAATCAACGGCAACCTGGCCACGGTGCGCTTTGACCAGCCGGTGACGCAGGGCGAGGTGGGTTTCGCCAAGACCGGCGACATTGCGCTGAAGGCGGAGGTGATCCGCATCCGGGGCGACAACGCGGAGCTGCAGGTGTTCGAGGACACCTCCGGCCTGCGGGTGGGCGATCCAGTGGAGTTCTCCGGCAATCTGCTGACGGTGGAGCTGGGCCCGGGGCTGCTGGCGCAGGTGTACGACGGACTGCAGAACCCGCTGCCGAAGCTGGCGGAACAGACCGGGTTCTTCCTGCAGCGCGGCACCTACCTGAAGGCGCTGGACCGCGACAAGAAGTGGGACTACACGCCCAAGGCGCGCAAGGGCGACGAGGTGACGGCCGGCGATACGCTCGGGACGGTTCCTGAAGGGATTTTCGAGCACCGCGTGATGGTGCCGTTCCGACTGCCGGGCAAGTACACGGTGGTCGAGGCCATCGAGGCTGGCGCCTACACGGTGGACCAGGTCGTGGCGAAGCTGAAGAACGACAAGGGCGACGAGATCGAGGTGACGATGGTGCAGCCGTGGCCGGTCAAGGTACCGATCAAGGCCTACGCCGAGCGCCTGCGCCCGACGGAGCCGCTGGTGACCAAGGTGCGCATCATCGATACGTTTTTCCCGGTGGCGCGCGGCGGGGTGTACTGCATCCCTGGGCCGTTCGGCGCGGGCAAGACGGTGCTCCAGCAGATCACCAGCAAGTTCGCGGATGTGGACATTGTGCTGGTGGCCGCGTGCGGCGAGCGCGCGGGCGAAGTGGTGGAAACCCTGCGTGAATTTCCCGAGCTGATCGATCCGCGCACCGGCAAGAGCCTGATGGAGCGCACGCTGATCATCTGCAACACGTCGTCCATGCCGGTGGCCGCGCGCGAGGCGTCGGTCTATACCGCAGTGACGATCTGCGAATACTACCGCCAGATGGGCCTCAACGTCCTGCTGCTGGCGGACTCGACCAGCCGTTGGGCGCAGGCGCTGCGCGAAATGAGCGGCCGCCTCGAGGAAATCCCGGGCGAAGAGGCATTCCCCGCCTACCTCGAATCGGTCATCGCCGCCTTTTACGAGCGCGGCGGAGTCGTTCGCCTCAAGGACGGCTCGACCGGCTCGGTCACCATCGGCGGAACGGTCTCGCCCGCGGGCGGCAACTTCGACGAGCCGGTGACGCAGGCGACCCTGAAGGTGGTGGGCGCGTTCCACGGCCTGAACCGCGAGCGCTCCGACGCGCGGCGCTACCCCGCGATCCATCCGCTGGACTCCTGGAGCAAGTATCCGGGGGTGGTGGACCCCGGCCAGGTGGCGGACGCCCGCCGGGTGCTGCGGCAGGGCATCGAGGTCAACCAGATGATGAAGGTGGTCGGCGAGGAAGGCACGAGCATCGACGACTTCGTGGTCTATCTGAAGGGCGAGTTCCTCGACGCGGCCTATCTGCAGCAGAACAGCTTCCACGACATCGACGGGGCAACCGACGCCGACCGCCAAAAATACGTGTTCGCCAAGATCCACGGGATTCTGCTGGCGAAGGTGTTCTTCCCGGACAAGGACGCGGCGCGCAAGTGGTTCCTGCAGTTGACGTCGGTGACGAAGGACTGGAACTACGTCGCCATGGACACGGACGAATTCAAGCAGCTGGAGCAGCGCATCGACGGCATGCTCGCGGAGGTTTCGGACAATGCATAAGGTCTATCATCGCATCGAGCAGATCGCCGGCAACGTGATCACGGTCCGCGCCGAAGGCGTGATGAACGGCGAACTGGCGCAGGTGGTCGGCACGCTGGGCACGTCCCTGGCGCAGGTGATCCGCCTGGAGAACGACAAGGTGTTCTTGCAGGTGTTCGCGGGCAGCCGCGGCATCTCGACCGACGGCCAGGTGCGGTTCCTCGCCCACAAGATGGACATTCCGTTCACCGACGCCTTGCTGGGCCGGGTGTTCAACGGGTCGGGCCAGCCGCGCGACAACGGGCCGGAGCTCGACGAAAACCGCATCGCCATCGGCGGGCCGTCGGTCAATCCCGCCAAGCGCATCATCCCGCGCAAGATGGTCCGCACGGGCATCCCGATGATCGACGTGTTCAATTCGCTGGTGGAATCCCAGAAGCTGCCGATCTTCGCGGCGGCGGGCGAGCCCTACAACGAGCTGCTGGCGCGCATCGCGCTGCAGGCGGAGGTCGACATCATCATCCTGGGCGGCATGGGCCTCAAGCACGACGACTACCTGCAGTTCCGCGACACGCTCGAAGAAAACGGCGCGCTGTCGCGTTCGATCCTGTTCATCCATACGGCGGCCGACCCGACGGTGGAGTGCCAGATGGTGCCGGACATTTCGCTGGCGGTGGCCGAGCAGTTCGCGCTCCAGAACAAGCGTGTGCTGGTGCTGTTGACGGACATGACGAGCTTCGCCGACGCGCTGAAGGAAATCGCGATCACGATGGAGCAGATTCCCTCGAACCGCGGCTATCCGGGCGATTTGTACTCGCAGCTGGCCTCCCGCTACGAGAAGGCGGTGGACTTCGAGGGGGCCGGGTCGATCACGATCCTGGCCGTGACGACGATGCCCGGCGACGACGTGACCCATCCGGTGCCCGACAACACGGGGTATATCACCGAAGGGCAGTTCTACCTGCGCAACGGGCGCATCGAGCCGTTCGGCTCGCTCTCGCGCCTGAAACAGCAGGTCAACGCCAAGACCCGCGAGGACCACCGCGCCGTCATGACGACCATGATCCAACTCTACGCGTCCTACAAGGAGACGTTGGAGAAGCAGTCGATGGGCTTCCGCATGAGTGCGTGGGATAACAAGCTGCTGCGCTACGGCGAGCGCTTCGAGAAGGAAATGATGGACCTCTCCGTCAACATCCCGCTCGAAGGCGCGCTGGACCTGGGCTGGCAGATCATGGCCGACTGCTTCGAGCCCGAGGAGACCGGCGTCTCCTCCAAGTTGATCGAGAAGTTCTGGCCGAAGAGTTCGGGCAAGGCGGAGAAGACCCAACAGTCCGACGACGCCGAGACGCCCGGGAAGACGGAATCCGCGGAGAAGACGGAGTAGGACGGGCTGGACGATGGGCAAGGTCAAGAATACCAAGACCGAACTGAAGGCGCAGCGCGACGCCCTGAAGCGCTATCAGCGCTATCTGCCGACGCTGCAGCTCAAGAAGCAGCAGTTGCAGATGGAAGTCCGCCAAGTGGAACAGCGCGTGGCCGAGAAGAGGGCCGAGGAGGAGGCCGCGCGTGGCGCGCTGGCCGATTGGGTCAAATTGTACTCCGAGCCGCTGGACTACCTTTCGTGGCTGTCGGTGGAATCGATCGACGTTGAGCCCGGCAATATCGCCGGCGTGGCCGTGCGCTCGCTCCGGGAGATCCGTTTCACCCGCACGCCTCCCGACCTGTGGGCGACGCCCGACTGGCTGGACGAGGGGCTGTCGACGCTGGAGACGCTGTTCCGGCTGCGGATCGAACGGCGCCTGCTGGAAGAACAACTCCGCCTGCTGGCCGAGGAACTGCGCACCACCAGCCAGCGCGTCAACCTGTTTGAAAAGGTCAAGATTCCCGAGTGCGCCGAGAACATCCGGCGCATCCGGATCTTCCTGGGAGATGAAAACACAGGGGCCGTGGTGCGTTCGAAGATTGCCAAGGGCAAGACGGTGAAGAAAGCCGCCGCCGCGGAAGCCGCGGCACTGGGAGGATCGGCGGCATGATCGTTCCCATGAGCAAAGTGACGGTGCTGGGCCTGGCCCACGACCGCGCGGCCACGCTGGATGTCCTGCGGGGCATGGGCGTGCTGCACGTCAAGCCCGTGGTGCCCCCGGCCGGCTCCGGCCTCGAACAGGCCCGCGAGAAAGCCGCCGGCCTGCGCCGCATCCTGGATGGAATCCCGGCCCCCAAAGGCGAACAACCGACGGGCCTTTCCGCGTTTGAAGTCATCGCCGAAACCAGCGACTACCTGGACATGCGCAAGGAATGGCAGGATCGGCTGGACGTGGTGTCGGCCGAGATCGACCGGGTGGAGCCGTTGGGGTCCTTCGATCCTTCCGCAGTCCAGCGCCTGGCCGAAAAGGGCGTGATTCTCAAGCTGTACAAGGCTTCCCTCAAGTCCACCTTGCCGCTTCCCGAAGGCGTAACGGCTCGGAAGCTGGCCGTGGTCAAGGCCGATGCCTATTGGGTGCTGTTTGCCCAGGCCCCCTTCGAGTGGAAAGGCGCCGAGGAAGTGCGCCTGCCCGAAGACCCACTCGCCCAACTGCAAACCGAAGCCGAAGCCCTGCGGGAAGGAATCACGGGCATCGATCGTCAACTTCAGGCCCTCGCCGGCGATCGGCCATTGGTCGAGACCCTCCTGGCCCACGCCGAGGCCGAAGTCAAGCTGCAGGAAGTCCGCGCCGGCATGGGAACCGCCGAGGCCATTGCCTATGTCCAGGGATTTGTGCCGACCGACGATGTCGACCCCATTCGCGCGGCGGCCGCCCAACAGGGTTGGGGCCTCGTGGTGGAGGAGCCCGGGCCGCAGGACGATGTTCCGGTCAAGCTGAACCCCCCGCGCTGGGCTACGCCCATCAAGGCCGTCTTCCAGGGCGTCGACATTCTGCCGGCCTACCACGAGGCCGACGTCAGCGTGCTGTTCATGCTCTTCTTCTCGCTGTTCTTCGCCATGATCATCGGCGATGCCGGCTACGGCGCGCTGTTTGTCGGCTTGACCCTTTGGATGCGCAAGAAACTGCCGGTGGATGCCTTCCGGCTCTTGATGGTCACCAGCCTCACAACCATCGTCTGGGGCGTGATGACGGGCACCTACTTCGGGATTTCACCGGAGATCATCGGCCAAACCCCGCTGGTGCGCGCGCAGATTCCCTTCCTGACCGACCCCGCCAACGCGGCCCAGAACATCATGGGCCTGTGCTTCCTGATCGGGGCGGTCCACCTGGGCATCAGCCACCTCTGGAATGTCTGGGACCTGGCCGTGGCTCGCAAGCTCAAGGCCCTGGAACAATTCGGCTGGTTCCTGACCACCGTCTTCATGTTCTTCCTGGCCGATGCCGTGGTCATCGGCGGACACATGGTCGGCTACCTGAAGTTGTCCGAGGCGGCCGCGGCCTCGCTCTGGCAGGGGCTTGGACTCATGGCCATCGCGGGCACGGTGCTGATCATCCTCTTCATGATGCCGCCAAAGGAGATCAAGGACGGCTGGTTCAACCTGGCGCTGCTGCCGCTGAATTTGGTCGGCAACTTCACCGACGTGGTCTCCTACGTGCGCCTGTACGCCGTGGGAACGGCCAGTTTCGCCGTGGCCAACGCCTTCAATGTCATGATCTTCGGAGGCGACGTTTCCTTCGTCGGCGCCTTGTTTGGGGCCGTGTTCGCGTTTGCGGCGCATACGCTGAACATTCTGCTATGCATCATGGGCGTGCTCGTGCACGGCATCCGCCTGAACACGCTGGAATTTTCGAACCACAAGGGCATATCGTGGAGCGGCTCGCCCTATCGGCCCTTTGCGAAGCCCGAGGCCGCGGCTTGAGGAACGAACGACAAGTTTAGAAAAGAGGGCGGCGACGCCCGGAATCGAGGAGAGACAACATGAATCCAGAAACGATTGAAGCATTGGCCAAGGCGGGCGGCGCGGCGGCGCTGGGATTGGCGGCGGTGGGCTCGGCCATCGGCGCGGGGCTGGCGGGCTCGTCGGCCATCGGCGCGTGGAAGAAGTGCTACGCGCAGAGCAAGGCGGCCCCCTTCATCCTGATCACGTTCATCGGTGCGCCCCTATCGCAGACGATTTATGGCATGATCCTGATGAACTGGATGGTCGATGCCGCCAAGACCGGCGCGGCCAGCATCTGGGCCACCACGCTCATCGGCGGCATCTGCGGCGGCATGGGCATGGCGGCCTCCGCCTGGTTCCAGGGCAAGGCCGGCGCCGCCGGCGCGGATGCCCTCGCCGAAACCGGCCAGGGCTTCGGCAACTACCTGATGACCCTCGGCGTCATCGAGACCGTCGCGCTCTTCGTGCTGGTCTTCATTCGCGCCAGCTTCACCTGAGCCGGCGTCCAGCCGGTTTCAACCGCCGCCGCCCTTTCCGCAAGGAGGGGGCGGCGTGTCGTTGGGAATGGAATGCTGGAATCTTGGAATGATTGAAAAAACGAAAACGACGGCAACGGCCTGCTTGTCACTATGATTCCATCTTTCCATGATTCCATCCTCGTTGTCTTCGGCTTGAAAGCATCCCCGCCATGGCCTTGTTGAGTCTCCAGAATATATCCGTGCGTTTCGGCGGGCCGTGGCTGCTGGAGGACGCCACGCTGAACATCGAGCGCGGGGAGCGAGTCTGCCTGCTCGGACGGAACGGCGAGGGCAAGTCCACGCTCCTGAAGGTGGCGGCGGGGCTTCTTGCTCCCCAGGCCGGCGAGGTGGTGCGGCAGCGCAATCTCGTCTCGGCCCTGATGCCGCAGGTGGTGCCATCCGATCTGTCCGGCAACGTCCTCGACGAGGTGAGACGGGGCGTCCGACCCGGCCTGGACGCCTGGCATCAGGACCTCCAGGCGAACAAAACGATCTCGCTGATGGAACTGGATCCGGCGGCCGACTGCGCCACGCTGTCGGGCGGCATGAAACGCCGCGTCCTGCTGGCCCGAGCCTTGGCGTCGGAACCAGACCTGCTCCTGCTCGACGAGCCCACCAATCACCTCGACGTGGAATCCATCGTGTGGCTGGAACGGTTCCTCGCCCGTTTTCCCGGTGCCATCCTGTTCGTGACCCACGATCGCGCCTTTCTGCGGCGGATCGCCACCCGCATCGTCGAACTGGACCGGGGGCAATTGCGCTCGTGGGCCTGCACCTACGACCGCTACCTGGATCGCAAGGCCGCGGCGCTGGAGGACGAAGAGTGCCAGAACGCCGCCTTCGACAAAAAACTGGCCCAGGAGGAGGCCTGGCTTCGGCAGGGCGTCAAGGCCCGCCGCACCCGCAACGAAGGGCGTGTGCGCGAGTTGATGAAACTGCGCGCGGAGCGCTCCGCCCGCCGGGACCGCGGCGGCAACGTCAAGGTCGCGTTGCAGGAATCCGACCGGTCCGGCTTCAAGGTGATCACGGCAACGAACCTGGGCCGGGCCTGGACGGATCAATGGCTGTTCCGCGGGCTGGACGCCTTGATCTGCCGGGGCGACAAAATCGGCATCCTGGGGCCGAATGGCTGCGGCAAGTCCACGCTCATCCGCGTCCTGCTGGGGCAGGAGGCGCCGGACGAAGGAACCGTGGTGCATGGCACCAAGCTGGACATCGCCTATTTCGACCAGTTGCGCGTGGCGCTGGACGAAGCCCGCACGGTGTTCGATAACGTGGCCGACGGCAACGAATTCGTCATGGTCAATGGTCAGCGGCGGCATGTCATCGGCTATCTGGAGGATTTTCTATTTTCGGCGGACCGCGCGCGCAGCCCGGTGCGGGTTCTTTCTGGCGGAGAACGCAGCCGCCTGTTGCTGGCCAAGCTGTTTGCGCGGCCCTCGAATGTCCTGGTCCTCGATGAACCCACCAACGACCTCGATCTCGAGACGCTGGAACTGATCGAGAGCCTGCTGGTGGACTACTCCGGAACGATTCTGCTGGTTAGCCACGACCGCGAATTCCTCAACGAAGTGGTGACCAGCACCTTGGTGTTTGAAGGGGAGGGCACCGTCAACGAATATCCCGGCGGCTACGACGACTGGTTGGCCCAGCGCAAATCATCCGTACCTGCGCCGGCGTCCACCCCGCCGCCGGGCAAGCCAACGGACGGCGGTCGCGTGCGCAAGCTGACCAACAAGGAGCGCAAGGAACTGCAGGACCTACCCGCGCGCATCGCCACGCTGGAGGCCGAACGCGAGGCGCTGCACGTGCGGATGGGACGGCCGGATTACTACAAAGGCTTGCCGGCGGACATCCAGTCGACGTCGGCGCGGGCCGGCGAACTTCCCGCCGAAATCGAACGCCTCTACGCCCGCTGGGCGGAACTGGAGAAATAGGTTTCCGGCTCCATTTGTTGCTGTGAATACGTAAGGGGGTACGTCATCAAGAGTCCCCGTTGGATTGTATTGACAAGAATAGGGGTTAGGAGTCGAATCGAGCTGACAGTTCAAGGAGGCGTGCATGAAAAGGGTCTGGTTGTGGCTCGGGTTTGTGGTGTTATACGCAGGAGTTGTCCATGCCCAATATCCATCGATTACGCGGCCGGTTGGAGCAGGCGAAGTCGATCTGATGTCCGTGCCCTACCTCGTGGATGGCGGCAACACCATCAGCAACGTATTTCAATCGGCGGCACCCAATACGACCATTTATGTTTGGGATACGTCCATTCAGGTCTGGCAGGGCTGCACGAAGACTTCTAAAGGATGGACCGCCGGAGCAGACAAGGAACTGCTGCGCGGGGAAGGGTTCTTTGTTCAGTCGTGGACCGACCAACAGTTCTTTTTGTCGGGCGGCATACCTGGAAGCCCCGCCGCCATCCCCGTCGATTCTGAATCCATGGTTCTGGCCTATCCGTTTCCCGTCGATGTGCTGTGGACCAACACGGAGCTGTCCAAACTCCTGCCCGCGTGCTCAACGGTTTCCTTTTGGAGTCGAGCGGAGGGATCCTGGGCCCGCAACTACCTCAAGGCCCCGGCCGCCAAAGGCGGGGGCTGGGGAGAAGAAGCCGCCGCCTACCGGATTCCCGCCGGCGATGGGTTTGTTGTGCGCCAGCCGCCCGGTTCCCCGGCATTCTTGTGGATCCAAACCAATATCGCCTGGCCGAACTGATTGGAGGATCGCCCCATGAGCAAACTGTTTTCGATTCTCTTCGCCGTGGTGTTCTGTGTTTCTCCGGCGATCGCCGGGATCGCCGTCTGGTATTGTCCGGGCTATGGACTGTATCCCTATGGCGCCGCCAATGTCACTTCGACGGTTCCCGGCACCGGCCTCCTGGCCAACAACGGCAGCGGCCGCACGCTGATCCAACTGATCTATGCGGGATTCGACCATGTGGTCGGCGATGGAAGCGACAATCGGGTGAACCCGGCCAATGCCGCCAACGGCTATGTGACCGGCGATGATTGGGTGATGGCCAGCACCGTGTTGAGCCGGGGCATGCAGGGGGTGGATGAATGGGGGTTTTCCTCGACGCTTCGCCCGCCGCATGTGGATTTGGACTGGAACTTGACCGGGTTTGCCTATGTCCGCGTATTCCACGACGACACTCCGCAGGATGGCGAAGCCTACTATGACACGCCCCTCGTGTCGCTGGACCTTGGCTTTTTCGATCCCACTAGCTTTGCCTTCGCCCAATGGATCTTCATCGATCCGGCGCCGGTTTCCGGCGTGGCCCTGAACCGGTATATCGGGTCCGGACCCGCGCCAACGCCCCAGATACCCAGCATCCTGTACCTTCCCGGAGACCAACGGCTGTCTTTAGGAGTTCCCGGCGGCTATAGGCTCAACCGCGTGCTGGGGGCGACCGGGTTGCTGGGCAATGGTGGCTGGGACTGGCAGCCCTTGGCGGAGGGCGCTGACTACGAGAACCAAAGCGGAACGGTTTCCATCTTCACCGCCGGGGCAGGAGCCGCACCGCAACGGGTCATCCGCATTGGCGTGCTTCCCGATCCGTAGTCCGCGTCCGCGAAGACCACGACACGGATCCAAGCCGGGGATCTCCAGATCGAATCCGCACTATCCTGTTCATCCGTAGCTGGAATCGGTTCTCCGCCTCGTTGTCCCGCTGTTTCCCATCCGGTGCGTCAGGACAAGTCGGAGTTGTCTATTCATATGAAAGGAGATGAACTTGCTAATTGAATGTACGGCAAGTAGCCCATGCGGCGGCAAAAGGAGCAACCCCCAAGCCGAAGCCCGCAACG
>Ga0334882_1003127_pt1 | contig 15625 bp, 12 predicted proteins | sample GraSluR1_MG_5_FD_207226 | JGI IMG/M metagenome (GOLD analysis project Ga0334882, IMG submission 207226) | Sludge microbial communities from methane-producing bioreactor in Wageningen University, Netherlands - Granular Sludge_15_04-R1 | ecosystem: Engineered > Bioreactor > Anaerobic >... | reverse complement strand
GGCTGTGGTCGTGGTAGCTGAAGGAGAGTCTTTGAATGTGGTCGTAGAGTTTTTCCCGCAGAGACCGGACCACCGCCTCCGATGCTTTCCCCCGGCCCCTTCCCGCCAGAAACTGCAGCCCCCCCCGGATCAGGGCGGAGGCCAGAAAGAGAAGGCTGAAAACCAGCAGCGGTCTGAAACCGCGCCGGGGAATAAGAATGCCGTCGATGATGTGGCGGATGATCAGGTTCCCCGCCGATTCCAGAATAACCGCCCCGGAAAGGGCCGCCAGGGCCGCCGTGTAAAGAGCGCGGCTGTGTTTTCCCAGGGCCAGGAGCCGGGAAAAGTTGTTTCGTTGTTGTCTCAAGTTCATGAAGATCCGTCCTCCCTGGACGGAGAAGTACCATCGAAAACCGTTTTTCTCTTCGGTTTCACATTTTTTAACGGGGATGTCCGGCAGGGGACAAAAAAAGCCGCGGCATCCCTCTCGGGGACCGCGGCTGACAAAAACAGCAAAAGGGCTCTAAAGGCCGGCGGATCCACCGATGACGATTCTGTTGACTACAAGGGCAAAATTACTGCTGCACATCATCGGCTCCTCCTTTTTTCAGGCAGATCTTTTTTCTTCTCACAGATTACGGTATCCCGGCGGGGCTGTCAATAACCGGGAGGGAAATTCAATTCCAACTTTGATGAAGGTATTACCCCGGTAAAACGAAGATTCTCGAGGATAGGCACCTGCGCTCAGGGAAAATCGCGCTGGCACCCATCCTCTACATCTTCGTTTTACAAAAATATTCAAAGCCCTTCATCAAAATTGGAATTAAAGACCAGTGGATGATCTGACAAAGTTAAATCATCTTGGAGTAATTTGCATGGCAAATTACTTCCATTGGCGGGTTTTTTAAAGGTGATTTTTGATCCAACAGTGTCTGTTGGATCAAAAATTTTCTATACCCTGATCGCCATTTAGAATTACTCATTCATATTTGCTATATAAAACGCCAAAACTCGGATTGCCAAGGGAATTTATTTACCCTTCCCCGTCAGCCCCCCTTCTCCGCCGGGCCGGGAAGGTCGGCGAGGAAGGCCTCCGCCGCTACGGCCCCGGAAGCCGCCACCGCCACCCCTTCGGCCTGGAGCAGGGCCGCCTGTTCCTCAAAGCCCCCCCCTGAGGGAAGAGAAATACACCCCCGGGCATTGATGATTCGGTGCCAGGGCAGGGCGTACCGCTCTGAACAGCTGTGGAGAATCCGGGCCACCTGCCGGGGATGGGGGGGGCGGAAGCCTCCCAGCAGGCCGGCGTACCGGGCCACTGCTCCGTAGCTGGCGGCTTTTCCCCGGGGCACCGCCCGGACGGCGGCGATGATCGCTTCGGTTTCTTCGGTCATGGACCCCAGTATAATTAGAAAAAAGGTTTCTTGCTATCGGAACCGAAGCTGGTTAGACTGGGAATAAAGGATGGTGCCGCCGTGAGAAAACGCCCCTACCTGTCCTACGCCTCCCTTTCCCGGTTTCTCATGACCACCATTCTTCCCCTGGCGGCGGTTCTCCTGGTCATCATGAACATCATTTTCTTCTCGTTTCAGGAAAATATCCGTGAAAGCTACATGGAAGACCGGAAAAGTCTGCTCAGGGAAACCACCCTGCTGATGCAGTCCTGGGCGGAGGAGGCTTTTCCCCTGTTCCTTGAGGCAGGGCTGGATCGAGGCGGAGCGGAAGCCCGGGTGGTGGAAATTGTGGGGGATTACCGTTTCGGCGAATTCCGGACCGACTATTTCTGGATCCTCATCCCCCGGGAGAACGGAGAGATTCTTCTGCCCGACCATCCAAACCGCATGGATTTGGTCAATTCGGACATTTCCCGGGAAAAAGGATTCAACGACTTTTACTATACCCAGGAAATGGTAAGGATAGGCCGTGAGGGCGGCGGTTTTCTCTGGTACCTCTGGAACTCCCGGGAGGATCCGGAGGTTCCGGAAAAAAAGCTGGCCTATCTTACGGAAATTCCCGCCCTGGGCTGGGTTCTTGGGGCGGGGGTCTATACGGATGACATCGAAGAGAGATTAAAAGAAATCCGTGACCGGTTCGTGGGATCCTCAATTTTCGGGTTCCTCGTCGTTGTCCTCCTCTTTATCGTCCTGGGATGGAACAGCAGCCGGGTCTATAGGGCCCATGAACAGCTGGAGAAAGATTTCCGCGTCAGTGAGGCTCGGTTCCGGAACATTTTTAACAATACCCGGGAGTATCTGGGTCTGCTCTCCGACCGAGGAGAAATTTTCGCCCTGAATCAAACGGCCCTGGACGGGGTATCCTTGAAGTCGAACAGCCAGGTGGAGGGAAAACTCATCTGGGAGGCTCCCTGGTGGCGGGACGCCGACCGGGCGGAAATCAAGGATCGGGTTTCGGGGGCAGCCAACGGGGAAAAGGAACGGTTTGAACTGGTGGTGGATGTGGCCGGGGGCCCCAGAACCATAGATTTTTCCCTGCAGGCCTTTTTGTCTCCCGAGAAACAAAAGGTACAGCTTATCATGGAGGGACGGGATGTCACCGACCGTAAGGAAGCCCTTGAGAATCTCAACCTCGTCAATGAAGAGCTTCGGGAATCCCGAGAAGAGTACCGTTTTTTAGCGGCCATGCTGGAGAAGCGGGTGGCCCAGCGGACGGCGGACCTCAACAGCCGGAACAAGGAACTGGGTGAAGCTCTGGCGGCGGCGGACGCGGCGGCCAACGCCAAGTCTCTGTTTCTGGCTAATATGAGTCATGAGCTTCGTACGCCTTTGAACGGGGTCATCACCGCCGCCGCCCTGGCTCAGGATCAGAACCGTGATGAAGCACTGGCCAAATTCCTGAAAATTATTGAGGATTCGGGACGAACCCTGATGGGTGTGATTAATGATGTGCTGGATTTTTCCAAAATAGAAGCGGGCCGGCTGGAACTGGAGGAGGAAACCATCCTGTTCACCGAACTGGTGGAACTGGTGACCTCTCCTTTTCGGGGAATAGTGATGGATAAGCAGCTTCACTTCCAGGTCGACCTGGATCCCCGGCTGCCCGCTGGTTTCAGGGGCGACCCCCTGCGGATACGGCAGATGCTCATCAACCTGGTGGGAAACGCCGTAAAGTTTACCGGCTCCGGAGGATCGGTGGTTCTGGAAATTCTTCTGCTGCCCGGTGGGGCCGGATCAGAAGATAAAATTCGTTTCACTGTGAAAGATACAGGGATAGGGATTCCTCAGGATCAGATGGACAGGCTGTTTTCACCCTTCAGCCAGGCCGACGGCTCCATTACCCGGAAATACGGCGGCACCGGCCTGGGGCTGACCATTTCCGCCAAACTGGCAGCCCAGATGAAAAGTGAGATCTGCGTGGAGAGTCAGGAGGGGGAGGGAACCTTATTCTTTTTTGATCTGGATCTGCTGCCCGTCCCGGAAGCGGCGGAGGAGTCCCGGGCGGCGTACCATCCAGGGCAGTATGCCGGATTGCAGGGCCTTCGGGTTCTGGTGGCGGAGGACAACCAGACCAACCGGGAACTGATTCGGCTGATCCTTGATCAGGAAGGAATTTTCGGGGTTTATGTGGAAAACGGCCTGGAAGCCCTCAAGGTCCTGGGACGGGAAAGCTTTGATGTGGTTCTGCTGGATGTTCAGATGCCTGTGCTGGATGGTTATTCGGCGGTGCAGAGGATTCGCAGCCGCCGGGAAGGGCGGTCCCTGCCGGTGATTGCCATGACCGCCTTTGCCACCCGGGAAGACCGGGAGCATTGTCTCGAAGCCGGAATGGATGAACATGTAGCCAAGCCCATCAATCGGGAGGAACTGTTCCGGAAGATTCAAAGGCTTGTGGCTCAGGAGCGACAGGAGGAATCTGTGACTGTCAATGAGACCGCGAAACCGCCGGAGCCGGGGTCGCCGGAACCGTGGTCGGCCGAAACCGGCGACCCTTCCGTAGAGGTTCAAATTGACCGGGAAGCCACCCGGACCCGGCTGGGAGGTTTCGATGATTCGGTTCTGGATGAACTCTACAGGATGTTCCTTGATGAAGGCGGGGAGATCATTGCCTGGCTTAAGGAGCATCAGCACGGGGAGGATAAACACCTGGTCCTTGAAAAGATCCATACCCTCAAGGGCATGGCCGCCAACATCGGGGTTAACGGCGTCTCCGAGAGGGCCCGCAGGCTGGAGGCCGCCTGCAAGGAAAACCGTCCCGTGGCAGAGGGCTATAACGAGCTGTTCCGGATCTGGGAGGCCACCCGGGTTTTTCTTGCCGATTAGATCTGAGCCCGCCGCAGTCTGTGTGCCTTGTCTCTTTTCCCGCGGTGTGATCTGGAATTGTTTGACAACCGTAATTATTTTACTTAAGGTAGTAAAGTGTAAAAAAAGGATGGGTATATGAACAGGGAAATGAAATTGGATCCTAGGGTGAGGCGGACCCGTCAGTGGCTTCAGCAGGCCCTCATCGCACTCATGAAGGAGAAGACCTTCGATAAAATCCAGATCAAGGAAATTACCAGCCGGGCCTCCCTTTCGCGGCCCACCTTCTACATGCACTACGAATCCAAGCTTGATCTTCTGAGTGATTATTTTGATACCATTTTCTACGGCTATTTCGAAGATCTGAAGCAGATCGCCGCGGAAGGTACGGTGGAGAGCCGCATGGTTCCCGCCGCGGCGTTCCGGCACTGGCAGAACCAGCAGGAGATAGTGAATCTGCTGAAGGAGTCGGGCCTTGAGTTCCTCCTCATGCGTCGGGTTCGGGAACATGTGGTCTGGCTCATCAACTTTATGGCGGAAGAGCGGCTCATCGTGGTTCCCCCGGAGGGGATTTCTCATTACACCTCTGATTTTGTTGCCGGAGGAGTCTTTCTCATTCTTCTTCGCTGGATGGAAGAGGGGTGCGCCCCCTCTCCAGAAAATATGGCGGATATGGTCCTGGACTATCTGCGCGGCATCAGGGGGCTTCAGGAAAGGGTGGATTCAAATGACTAAACGACTGCGTTGGGGGGTCCTCAGCACCGCCCAGATAGGGATTAATACGGTGATTCCCGCCATGAAGAAAGCTTCCAACGTGGAGCTCTACGCCCTGGCAGGGCGGGATGAAAAAAAGACCCGGGCTGCGGCGGATAAGTTGGATATACCGGTTTCTTTCGGTTCTTATGAAGCCCTCCTTCAGGATCCCCTGGTGGAGGCGGTCTACATCCCCCTGCCCAACCACCTTCATGTCCCCTGGATCCTGAAATCCCTGGAGGCGGGAAAGCCGGTTCTCTGTGAAAAGCCCCTGGCCTTGACGGCAGAGGAGGCGAAAACCCTCATGGCCGCCCGGGACCGGACCGGCCTTCCCGTGGGTGAGGCGTTCATGGTGAAGCTCCACCCCCAGTGGGTCCGGGCGGAAGAGGTGGCCAAGAGCGGAGTCCTCGGCGAAATCCGGGCGATTCACGGCGTATTCAGCTACTACAATGACAATCCCGCCAACATCCGGAACCGGCAGGAGTACGGCGGCGGCGGAATCTACGACATCGGCTGCTATCCCGTCATGACCTCCCGGATGGTTCTGGGCGAAGAGCCCCGCCGGGTTCTGGCCCTGACGGAAAACGATACCCGGTTCGGGGTGGACCGGCTGGCCTCGGCGATCCTGGACTTTCCCTCCTGTCAGGCGTCGTTCATCTCCGCCACTCAGATGGTGCCCTGTCAAAGAATGCAGTTCTTCGGCACCCTCCAGCGGCTGGAAATAGAGCGGCCCTTCAATCCCCTGCCGGACCGGGAATCCCGGATCCGTATTGATACGGGAGCCTCCGATGGAACCGGGGTGATCGAGGAGCTTCTGGAGCCGTGTAATCAGTATACTCTGCAGGCCGAAGCGTTCACCCGGGCTGTCCTTGGTCAGGGGGATGTTCCGGTTCCCCTGGAAAACTCTCTGGCCATGGCCAGGATCTACGAAGCCCTCTTCCGGTCCGCCGAATCCGGAGCCTGGGTAGAGGTGGATAAAGACTAATGGATACTTTCAAAGCCCTCTGGATTGAAGAGAAAGACGGTGAATACAGCCTCGGTATCTCCCGGCGAAAGAGGGATGATCTGCCTCCCGGAGAAGTAACCATCCGGGTGCGTTACTCCTGCCTCAACTACAAGGATGCCCTCTCCGCCTCGGGAAGTCCCGGAGTGACCCGCTCCTATCCCCATACTCCGGGGATCGATGCGGCGGGGGAGGTGGTTTCCTGCGACGACGATGCCTTCAGCCCCGGCGACCAGGTGGTTGTGACCGGTTGGGATCTGGGGATGAACACCTCCGGCGGGCTGTCCCAGATGATCCGGGTTCCCCTGGCCTGGGTTCTTCCCCTGCCCCGGGGCCTGTCGGCCCGGACCATCATGATCTACGGTACCGCCGGACTCACCGCCGCCCTTTCGGTGGATGTTCTGTCCTGGACGGTGGCTCCCACCGATGGAGATGTCCTGGTTTCCGGCGCCTCCGGCGGGGTCGGATCGGTGGCGGTGGCCCTTCTTTCCAGGCTTGGCTATGCCGTTACGGCGGTGACGGGCAAACCGGAGGCCCGGGATTTTCTGAAAACCCTGGGGGCCCGGGACTTTATGACCCGACAAGAGGCGGAGGAAGGCTCCGACCGGCCCATCCTCAAAGGGCGCTGGGCCGGTGTGGTGGACACGGTGGGGGGTAACATCCTTTCTGCGGCGGTGAAGGGATGTCTTCCCGGCGGCGTGGTGACCTGCTGCGGCAACGCCGCCTCGGCGGATCTGGATCTGACGGTGTTTCCCTTCATCCTCCGGGGAGTAACCCTGAAGGGGATAGACTCCCAGCACTGCCCCCCCTCCCTGAGGACCCGGATGTGGGAACAGCTGGCCGGCCTGTGGCGCCTCCCGGGGGTGGAGGAGACGGTGCGGGAGATTTCCCTGGAGGAAGCGGGGCCGGTCCTGGAGGGGATGATCCGCGGGGAGGCTATGGGTCGGACCTTGGTGCGGATCGACTGACTCTGCCGTCCCCGGGACTATGATTGTTTCAGAAAATTCTATATATTATTAACATGAATTGTGTCAACTGTACCAGCAAGGCGTGCAAAACCGAAGCCCGTGACTGCCGGGGCACCCGGGATGAAATCGCCTATGCCTATATCGATCCGGAAAAGCAGCAGATTTACCAGAACGCCGACAACCTGGTCTCCCGGGGCCGGGCGGGAACCCTCTCGCGGCTTGAAGAGGTGGCGGAGTTCGCCCTGGCCCAGGGCTATAAAAAGGTGGCCCTGGCCTACTGCTACGGCATGGAGAATCTTGCCATGGATGTGGCGGCCTATCTGAAGGAGCGGGGGCTCAAGGTGGGTTCCTACCGCTGCACCCTGAACGGCATCACGGAAAAAGAGATTCATCCCGAACTGGGGGACGGCATCGGCTGTAATCCCCTGGGGCAGGCGGAGGCGATTAACACCGACCCGGTGGACTTCGTCATCGAGATGGGCCTCTGTCTGGGCCACGACGTGATCTTCCATCAAGCCCTGAAAAAACCCTTCACCGTCCTGATCGTGAAAGACCGGGTGTACAACCATAACCCCGGCCGGGCCCTGCCTTCGTATAAGGAGTAGGGAAGAGTTTTCAGCCTTTCCGCAGCGGACAAATCCCGCCGTTTATGATACCCTGAGCCATGGATGCGATGAAGGAATTAAACGCGGGAATCCTGGCCAAAGTCGAAGAAAAGCTCAACGCCCTGACCCACGGTATCGGCGCAGGTCTTTCCATTGCCGGCCTGGTGGTGCTGTTGGTCCTGGGCGTCCGGTCCCGGGATCCCTGGATCATCACCAGTTTCGCCCTCTACGGCTCTTTTCAGATTCTCCTCTACCTCTCCTCCACCCTGACCCATATCTTTTACGATATGCCCCGGCCTTCGGCGGTGATGCGGGTCCTCGACCAGGCGGCGATCTACCTCCTCATCGCCGGCACCTACACTCCCGTGGCCCTGGTGGTCATGCGGGGCCACGGCGGGTGGATCATGTTCGGGGTGGAGTGGGGGCTGGCCCTGGCGGGGATCATCCTGAAGACGGTGATCATCCGGGGAAAACATATCGCCACGGATCTTTTATACCTGCCCATGGGCTGGATGTTGCTTTTTTTCATCAGGCCCCTGCTGGCCCTGGCCCCTCCGGGGCTGATGATCTGGTTTTACATCGGCGGCGGCTGCTACAGCATCGGTATTCTTTTTTACATCATAAAAAAGATCCCCCTGGGGCACGTGGTGTGGCACCTTTTCGTGCTGGCCGGGGGGATCTCGTTCTTTATGGGTTTTATCCTGCACCTGGTCTAGGGTGCGGTCAGAAAACCTCATTTTAGCGCCAAAATAAATATTACTGTGATCCGGAGGGATCAGCCCTGGCTTGTCAGGGTGGCGGGGTAGCCCGCTTCGTCCATGGCCCTCATCAGCTCTTCGGCCTCCCGGCCGGTGACGGCGGTGACGGTTTTGGCTTCCAGATCGACGGTCACCTCCTCCACACCCCGTTCGGCCAGGCTTTTTTCAATACGCATTTTGCAGTGTCCGCAGGTCATATCGGGTACGCTGAATTCATATTTCATTTCTTTCTCCTTTTTGTCCGGCTCGTTCACCGGTCGGTAAGCTTTCCCTATTCTCAGGGAATTAATGATCACGTTGAGGGAGCTGAAGGTCATGGCCAGTTCCGCCAGGACCGGGTGCAGCAGCCCCGCCAGGGCCAGGGGGATGGCCACGGCGTTGTAGAGGAAGGCCCAGAACAGGTTCTGCCGGATGGTGCGGAAGGTCAGGGCAGAGATGTCGAAGGCTTCCAGGATACGGGAAATATCCCCGTTGTTCAGGATGATATCGCCGCTCTCCATGGAGAGGTCCGTTCCGGTTCCCATGGCGAATCCCACCTCCGCCGCCTTGAGGGCCGCCGCGTCGTTGATGCCGTCCCCCGCCATGGCCACGGTATGGCCCGCCCGCTGGTGGTCCTGGACGATGGTCAGTTTCCCGTGGGGCATGACTCCCGCATGAATTTCCTCGATTCCCGCCTGCCGGGCCGCCGCTTCCGCCGCGCCCCTGCCGTCTCCGGTGACCATGACGGGACGGATGCCCCGTTTTTTCAGTTCCCGGATCAAGGCGGGGGCCTCTTTCTTCAGGGGGTCCTGGATGAAGAAGCTCCCCCGGATCTCGCCGTCCCGGGTCACTTCCACGATGGTGTTCCCCTCCGCCGCGGCACGGGCATACCGTTCCGGGTCCCGGGGCCGGCCTATCTGCCAGGGGGTCCCGCCGATTTCAGCCCGGGCCCCCACCCCGGCGATCTCTTCGAACCCCGTCAGTTCTTCCTGGTCATCGGCCGCCGCCTCGTCTCTCCGCAGGGAATCGGCATAGCTGCGTACCGCCAGGGCCAGAGGGTGAAGGGAGTTCTCCTCCAGCCGCACCGCCGCGGCCAGGGCTTCGGTATCGCCGTTAAACTGTACCACCCGGGGTTTCCCCTCGGTGATGGTGCCGGTTTTATCCAGCAGGATCACATCGATCTCTCCGGCCTTCTGGATCGCCTCCCCGGTCTTGATAAGGATGCCCCGCCGGGCCGCCAGGCCGCTGCCGGTGACCAGGGCCATGGGGGTGGCCAGGCCCAGGGCGCAGGGGCAGGCGATGACCAGGGTGGCCACGAAAACGAAGACGGCGGTGGACACCGGGTCGGTGACGGTGACCCAGGGGATCACCGAGGCGGCCGCCTCCAGGAAGGGGGTCAGGGAGGGGAAGAAAAAGTACCAGCCCAGAGCGGCGGCCAGGGCCAGGGAAAAGACCACGGGAATGAATACCGCCGCTACCCGGTCTGCCGTGGCCTGGATGGGTACCCGGGAGGACTGGGCCTCTTCGATGAGCTTCACCATCCGGGCCAGATACCCTTCACTGGAGGGCTGTTCCACCTCAATCTCCAAGAGCCCGGTCTGCAGTACGGTGCCGCCGATGACGCTGTCATTTTCCTCACACATCCGGGGCACCGGTTCACCGTTGATCATCGATTCATCCACGGCGCCCCGGCCTTTGATGATCTTTCCGTCCAGGGGAATCCGCTCGCCGGTGCGCACCAGAAGGTGCATCCCAGGCTTCACTCCCTCCACAGGAAGGGGTGTGGGCTCGCCCCGGTCATTCAGCACCGTGGCTTCCTTGATCTGCAGGGCCATCAGGGCCCGCATGTCCCGGCTGGCCCGGTATTTGAGCCGGGCTTCGATGTACCGGCCCGTCAAATGGAAGCCCACAAGCATGGCCGCCAGGGCGCCGAAAGACCTTATCTCCAGGCCCGCCAGGGCCAGGGGGGCGGTGACCCAGGCGGACACGGCCCCGAGGCTCACCAGGGTATCCATGTTGGCGTGGCGGTGAGTCACGGCGATGAAGGCCCCCTTGAGGGTTCCCCGGCCTGGAAAGGCCAGGACCAGCAGGCCCGCCGCCAGCTCCACCGGCAGGAACCAGGGCATGTGGGCCCCTGTCATGTGGATGATCATGAGCGCCATCACCGGGAGAGTCAGGGCCGCGGCGACGGCGAGATTTTTCCGGGCCTCCTTAAATCTCAGTTCCAGCACATCCTCGGTGGGGGCGGCCTCTGAGGCTTTATAACCTGCCTGCCTGACCGCTTCGCCCAGGGTATCGAAGGTGACCCCCGGTTCGGAAACCACGTAGGCCTTTCCCGTGGCCAGATTCACCGAAGCGAGCTGCACCCCCTCCACCTTCTTAAGCTGGCCTTCCACGATTCTGACACAGGAGGCGCAGGTCATCCCCTCCACGGCGAAACTGAAACGTCTTTCCTTATCTTCGTTCATGCTGGTTACCTCTTTTCCAGGACACCCATGAGCTCTTCGATGATGGCTCGTCCCTCTTCATCACCCTGGACAAGGGCGTCGGACACACAGTTCTTGATATGATTCTTCAGGATCACCATCCCCGCCTTGTCCAGGGCTGCCCGGGCGGCGGAAATCTGGGTGAGAATATCGACACAGTATTTATTTTCTTCCACCATCCGGATGATCCCGTTCACCTGGCCCTGGGCCCGTTTCAGCCTTTTCAAGGCATCGATGTTAACGCCGGGGCCGGTTTTTTCACAGTGTTCACAGCCTTCCATGGGCACCTCTTTGTTCTGAGTTGTGAGCTGATACCCCAGGGGGGTATTGCTTGTGCTTTAAATATAATACCCCGGGGGGGTATAAGTCAAGAAGGGAATCGCCGGGGGAAGGGTTCCTGGGCAGGGGATGCTGCAGGCCCCTTCCGGGGCGGGGCGGGTTTGTGAAACGGATAGCAGGTTCGGCCGGGCGGTCCTGGGCCGGGGGCCTGAACGGCGGGACGGCCCTGGGTTTTCAGCCTTCGCGGCTGAAACGGTAACCCCGCCCCCGGACCGTGTGGATGTACCGGGGAATCTGGGTTTCACCGAGTTTCTGTCTCACCTTGGCTATGTGGACGTCTACGGTGCGGGAGGTGGTTTCGGTATCGTAGCCCCACACGTCATCCAGCAGATTGTCCCGGGGGATCACCCGGCCCGGCCGCAAACAGAGGTACTCCAGCAGCTGGTACTCCCGGGCGTTCAGGGTCACCTCCCGATCTGCCTCCAGGAGGAGGCCCCTTTCCCGGTCCAGGGTGAAGGGACCGAACCGGATCACCGTCTCCCGGGATGGAGCTGGGCCCCTCTCCCCCGGTTCCGGCGGGGAGGAACGCCGCAGGAGAGCCTCGATCCGGGCCAGCAGCACCCCCATGTCGAAGGGCTTGGCCAGGTAGTCGTCGGCTCCTTCCCGGAGGCCCGTCACCGTATCGAGGGGGGTATTCCGGGCGGTGAGCATCAGGATGGGGGTGGTGATGCCGCTTTTTCTCAGGTTGCGGCATACCCCGAAACCGTCCCGGCCGGGGAGCATCACGTCCAGGAGGATCAGGGCCCAGCCGCCCCGACGGGCCTCTTCTTCTCCTGAGAGCCCGTCGCCCCGGAGGGACACCTCGTACCCTTCGGTGACGAGCCGGTCTTCCAGGGTCATCTGCAGCCCCGGTTCGTCCTCGATAATGAGAATCCGCCTAGTCATTTTCCGCCTCCCCGAAGGGCATGACCAGGGTGAACCGGCATCCCCGGCGGTTTTTTCCGTCCTCCCGGGGGTAGGGGCTCTCCAGGGTCAGGGAGCCCCCCGCCAGGACGGCCCGCCGGTAAGAGAGGTAGAGGCCCAGCCCTGAACCGGGAACCTGATTTTCCCGGCTCCGGCCGCCCCGGAAGAAGGGGGTGAAGAGTTTCTTCTGTTCCCGGGGAGGAATGCCGGGGCCGCCGTCTTCCACGGAGAACACCAGCTCTCCGGGCAGGCGGAGGTGGCCCCTGAATCGGACCGGACCGTCTTCCCGCCCGGTGTGAACCAGGGCGTTGGTCAAAAGGTTTCCCAGGATCAGTTCCAGCCCCTCCCCGTCGGTTCGAAAAGCAGAAGGGAGGCTGCCCCCGTCGAAGATAACCTCCCGGGAGGGTTGGCCGTTTTTCCGGTCCGGCGGTATCCGGTCCCGGAGGTACCCCAGCAGGTCTTCCCGCTTTACCGGTACCGGGAGGGGCGGCTCCTGCTCCTTCCCTTCCAGGCCGGAAAAGAGCAGGATTCCCTCCACCATCCGGGAGAGTCTTCGGGACTGCTCTTCGATGAGCTGTCCGTACTGTCGCCGCCGTGATTCGGGGACGATGCCTTCCCGGAGATTCTGGGCGGCGGAACCGATCACCGTCAGGGGAGTCCGCAGTTCATGGGTCACGGAAGCGACAAACTCCCGCTCCCTGATTCTCTGGTGCCGGAGACGCTTTCCCTGAAGCAGCACCAGGAAAAACGCGGCGCCGATTCCCGCCAGGAGGAGGACGCTGAAAAACCAGTTCAGCGCCAGCCGCCGGTCCGCCTCCTGCAGGAGGGAGCGCCCCCGGGCGGTAAGGGTGAGGTAAAGACCCCCGGGGGGCTGATTATCACCGAAGAACTGTGACTTGAAGGCGCCGATGAAGGGGGGGGATCCTCTGTCCGGCGGGGAAGACCGGAAAACCAGGTCTTTATGGAGCTGGAAGGTCAGGATCTGGGCGGCGGCGGTACCGAAAAGCGCTTTCCAGGGGGAAAACTGTGGGTCCTGCGGCTGTCCACGGCCCGGGTTCCGTTTTTCCGGTGAGCCGGATCGGGGTGCTTCCCGGGACCAGGTTATTTCATAGTCGGGCAGGGCCGTTTCCAGGGCGGGCAGGAGTTTGCGGTTCATCAGGGCGTCCACGTCGAGGGCATAGAGGACCGTTCCTCCTCCGGGAAGGTACCGGCCCATCACCGCCCCGGGTTCTTCCGGAAACGTCGTCCCTTCCCCGGGGGCAGGCGAGAGGAGAAGGGCCGCCGCTCCGGGTTCCTCGGACAGAACTTCCGAAAAATGCCGGATCACCGGCCCCCACTGTTCCGGCCTGTCTTTGACGGGTGCCCAGGTTTCCGTTTCCTCCCGGAAAATCCGGGGGTCTCCGGGGGCGGGGAAAAAGGCCACCCCCGTGATGATCCGGGAGTCTCCGCTGGTGAAGGGGCCGTCGTTATAGGCGTCCCGCAGGATCTCTTCCCACTCTGCGGCGTCGGCGGGGGGAGGATCGGGGATTGAAAACGAGGGAGGCAGAAAGGGCAGGACCGATCGTATCGTCTGCACCATGGAAACCGCCAGAACCCGGGTCTGCCGTTCCCTTTCCGCCTGGACGGACTGGACCATCCAGTGGTACTGAAAGACCCCCACCAGCAGGAGAGACGCCGCTACCCCCGCCAGGAGAAATCTTTCTCTCCATGAATATGTTGTACGAAATCCCTTCATGGTTATGAAGTATAGGCCCCCCGGGCAGCCGCGCCAAGAAGGAAGGATTTCCCTGGAAGCGGTTTTTACACAGTTTACATTCATTTTACCCCCCTTTAACCAGAAAACCGCGCCGGGTCGCTATCTTAAACCAGGCCGTCCGAAGGGGACGGGAAAAGGCCTATTAATCGGGAGTCGAATTATGGAAGCGGAAAGAAGGATTATCCAGATGGGGGATGTGAGTCCCGCCCAGTCGAAGAAGGGAAAAAGAAAGAGGCTTGTCCTGCTGCTGGCTCTGGCAGTACTGGCGGCCGCACTGGCGGGTTTCTTCGCCGTCTCCGGCCGTACCGGGGAGTATACCGTCAGCGGTTACACCCTCGCCGAGGTGTCCCTGGCCCCTCTGACGGTGACCACCGAAGCCAGCGGCAGTGTGGTCCTGCCCCGGTCGGTGACCCTGGTAAGCCCCCAGGAGGGATACGCCTCGGCCCTTCACATCCAGGTGGGTGATTCGGTGGCCCAGGGGGAGGTTCTGGCGGAGCTGCGGGTGCCGGAGTTGTTAGAAGAGGAACACGACTTGACGGCGGATCTGGAGAACGCCCGTCTGGGGCTGGAGGAACTGATCATCGAATATCAATACAAGATCGCCGCCCTGGAACGGGCGGAGGAGCGGGCCGCCGAAGACCTGGCGGAGGCGGAGGAGGATCTGGAGGCGGCGGAAAAACTGGCGGCCCTCCGTACCTCCCGGGAGGCGGACCGGGAGGCCGCCTTGAAAGCCCGGAACCAGGCCCGGGACGTCTGGGAGGATGCGGTGCTGGAGCTGTCCCGGCAGCGGGAACTGGAAACCATATCCCTGAAAAAGCAGCATGCCGTAATCAGCCAGACCGAAACCGCCCTGGCCCGTCTGGAGGATGACAAGGATGATACCATGATCAAGAGCCCCCTGGACGGCCAGGTTCTCTTCGTCAATGAAGATCTTTCCGTACCGGGCAGTCTGATCCTTTTCAGGGATGACCTTGTCCGGGTGGCGGATACGGAGAACCCCTTCATCGACCTGGAAGTCTACGAGCAGTACGCCTCGGAACTTAAGACCGGAGGGTTGATCGATGTTACCGTGGGGTCCTCCACCTTCCCGGCAGAGATTGTTCAGGTGGGGAAACTGGCCAGCCTCTCCGGCGATGGTCTGGCCGCTACGGTATCGGTCAGGGCAAAACCGGTTGAACCGGCAGCTCTTACCTCCGGAGCCTCGGCGGTGGCGGTGATTCCCCTGGGAACCAGAAACGACGCCATGATCCTTCCCCGGGGTGCTTATCTGACCACGGGAAGCCAGAAATACGTTTACAAAATAGAGGGTACCCGGGCGGTGAAAACGGAGGTGACCTTCGGCACCATCCAGGGTTCCCAGGTGCAGGTCCTTTCCGGTCTGGAGCCGGGAGACCGGATCATCACCAGCGGATATCAGAACTTTATCGACCAGAAGAGTGTGGTCATCAAATAGGAGAAATCGATGATACGTTTGGAAAATATCGGAAAGCAGTACGATCTGGGAGCGGTCAAGGTGGAAGCCTTGAAAGAAGTATCCCTGGAGATAAACCGGGGAGAATACGTGGCGGTCATGGGGCCGTCGGGGTCGGGGAAATCCACCCTGATGCATATCCTGGGAATTCTGGATTCTTCCACCGGAGGAAGGTATTTCCTGGAGGACTGGGACATCACCAACCTGCCGGACCGGGAACAGGCCCGGATCAGGAACAAGCATTTCGGGTTCATCTTTCAGAGTTTCAATCTTTTTTCGGAACTGAGCGCCCTGGAAAACGTGATGCTGCCCATGAGCTACGCGGGGGTTCCCTTCCGGCAGCGCCGGGAACGGGCGGCCGTTCTTCTTGAA
>Ga0334882_1003126_pt1 | contig 15625 bp, 21 predicted proteins | sample GraSluR1_MG_5_FD_207226 | JGI IMG/M metagenome (GOLD analysis project Ga0334882, IMG submission 207226) | Sludge microbial communities from methane-producing bioreactor in Wageningen University, Netherlands - Granular Sludge_15_04-R1 | ecosystem: Engineered > Bioreactor > Anaerobic >... | reverse complement strand
CTATTTTCTACATCTTTTCATCCTGAATTAGCTAAAAATGCAATACAGGTGAAAGATTCAATGCAATATCTAAATGACTTATTAGCTGGCAGGAAAGGAAATATGACTGAAGTACGCAAAAAATCAGTCCATGAATTAGTAAATGCTATAAAAAAATACCCAGATCGTTATGTTGGATTTGGTGCCGTACCTCCAGTTTTAAATTTAAAAGATACAACTGAATATGTAAATAATACTATTTTCAAGAATCATTTAGCTGGTATTGGAGAATTTACTTTGGGAAGCGGACAGTCTCATCTTTTAAAAAATATATTCAAAGTATCAAGTGAATTCAATAACCTTCCTATTTGGATACATGCCTTTTTCCCGACTACACTTGAAGATATTAAATCCATATCTATATTTGCACACAACTATCCTTCGGTACCTGTTATTCTAGGACATCTGGGAGGAGTTAACTGGCTTGAGACAATGGATATTGTAAAAGAAACTTCCAATTTATTTCTTGATACTTCTGCATACTATTCTACATTCGTACTGAAAACTGTAATCAATGAAATCCCTGAAAAATGTATCTTTGGAGTAGACAGACCTTTTGGTGACCTTGAACTTTCCATAGAAGCCATACTTAAAACTGCTGAATCCAAATTTATTGCAGATGCAGTATTGGGAGAGAATATAGCTAAGCTGCTTGGAATTTAATCCAAAAAATAAGCACTATCATCACTGCATCTTATTTTTTACAATGACGATAGTGCCGATTTTTTGGTAAGCAATAGGTTATCCCTTCAAACATAATAAAACTTCCTTTGAAATTTACTATTTTATATTACTCAAACTTAAATTGGAAATTTTCTCAAATGACTTAATTGAAATTAGCTATAATCATGCTTTATTTTCTTGAGCACAAAGGCAAAAAGTGTGTCCTGCAGGATCTATCATAGTAACCCATTCACTTCCACCAAATTGAAATATTGCCTTCTTCTTCTGGCCATATAGGCGAAATATAATCTTCTTACTATTTATAATACTAGACTCTAACTCTATTATTTGTCTGTATATTACTTTTAAATAATCTTTGTTCCTCATTTTAAGAAATTTACGAAGTTACATCATAAAATTTATTCCAGCAAGTATGACTACAGAGTTTTTACTACCATGCTTATTTATCATTTGTATTGTATAGAATTCAATAATTAGGGCTTTTCTATATCTGCTAGTATTGATTATTAAAATTACAAAGTTGCATTGCTACACCATCTGCCATAATTTTGAAACCAAACTTTTCATAAAAAACTGAATTTTTGCTCTGTTCTGGCATAATTTCAATATATAAATAATCCTTATATTTCTCTTTAATCATTTCAATCATTGTTCCTGCAATTTTCTGTCCTTGATAATCGGGATGCACCAAAACATAGTGCATATATGCCACCATTTCGCTGTCATCCAGTACACGTATGAGACCTACAAGTTTATTTCCATCCCAAGCTGTCAGTACTGTGGAAGAATTCATCAATGCCTTATACAATCGACTTGGGTACTGTCCAGATATCCATCCAACTGATAAGAATAATTGCTGTACTTCTTCTTGGTTAAATTTTTTTTCCTTTGTATAAGTAATCATTATTAGAGAATCTCTCCTTTTTATTATTTATAGTCACATTTTTTACAGTGTGCCATTGTATTTTCATTATCCTCCTTGTGATAAGCTCCAGACCATTTACAGATGCTCTGTAAAATAGGAATTACAGAATTGCCCTTTTCTGTAAGGCAATACTCTACATGAGGCGGAATCTCATCAAATGACTTTCTATGTACAATACCATCTGCAATTAGTTCCTTGAGAGTAGATGTCAAAACTGTATCCGTTATATTGCTCATTTCTTTTCGAAGTACACTGTATCGTAAAGTGCCTTTTTCAGCTAAAACACATATGATTCGTGATTTCCATTTTCCGCCAAAAATTTCAAGACCATATTCAAGAGGACATCGAATGTCCTTCTGCATTTTATGTTGATACATCAAATTTCACCCCCTTGCAATATCCCAAGCACAATACAGCAAAAACAGGCTCAATATAGAATTAATAAATTTGTAGTGTTCTTCGTAAATACGCTGCATCTTAATTCCAAGTAATGCCCATGTTAAACAAGCTGTGCCTCCAACAGCAACCACCCCGATACCTGCCAAAAGTAAGACATACAAAGTGCTAATATAGGGGACAAGATAACTCATCAACAAAGTTATAATATAAAAATAGATCTTTACATTTACAAATTGAAGAGAGAATCCATCTCTAAATGATGCTTGTTCGTTCTCCCCATTTTTTAATGGCTTACTCGAAAGAATATGTACTGCCAGCCATACCATATATATACTCCCAATATATTTGAGAATATGAAGTGCTGGCGTGAGGAAAGTATTCAATCCGTATATTGCCAAGGTACAAAGAATCTGTACACAGGCATAACCTGCACAAATACCAAATATTAGTCGTTTTCCTCTTTGCCAGCCAAAGTGAGTTGTAGTATTTAGAGCTAAAATATTCCCAGGACCAGGTGTAAAAGAACAAATCAGCATATATATCAACATTGTCCAAAAAACTGCTAGTGACATTTTAACCTCCTGTGTTAAAACAAATGTAATATTATTATAGAAGGCTGTATACATATTAGCAAGTAACTATGAAATTTATTAGTAACTCATAAATTTGTAAATATATTTTTCTTTTGAAGCGATTGAAGTATAATTATATCAGGCTCAGATGGACAAAATGAGTCATATCACAAACTTGGAGGTAAATTTATGAAAGTAAATGCTTATTTGCAAATTACAATGAAAATCGAAGAATCCAACCGTGCAGATGCTGCCAAGGTTTATACTGATTATCGCGGCCCGTTTCTGAAAACAATTGAAGGTGCTCTGACTAAAGACCTACTGATTCGTACCGAAGATGTTCAGGTACTTCACGGCTTCGACAGCGTAGAACATGCACAGGCTTACTTATCTAGCTCACTGTTCAAAAATAATGTCTTTGCTGGTCTCAAGACACTCTGGAATGCTGATCCGGATGTAAAGATTTATAGCATAATTGCTTGAAACATACCATAATTTCTCCGTGCACCGTTATTCGATGTACGGATCTTTTATAAAAATGGCCTTGTATAAAATTTATTCTCCCAGTTTCTTTTTTAATATCTGCTTTAAATACAGCAGTAATTATTGACTTTCTCAAGGTCATCATCGATTCTTTCTTCATAGATTCAATCATGAACTCCATAAATGGCTGGTTCAATTTAATAGATGACAAAAAACTGTGATTTTAAAATTTCACCAGAGTAAAATTTTACTCTGGTGTTTCTTCATTGTCAAAATATACTTACAGGTCCAATTTTTCAAAAGACCTGGCGGATTTCATATACGAGAAGAATGTCATCAGCACATATAAAATGATTCCTCCAATTAACACTGCAACCTTGTATAAAATGAAATCCGGATCTCTGGTATCAAGAACATTTTTCATAAAAGGTACAATATGAACACCTGATTCTGCAGCCAGCATAAATACGGCAATTGCAGTACTCCCCACAGCAAAGGCTGTTCCGACTTTATCTGTATTCCTATAATACCTGGTGAAAAAAACAAGATTGAAGATACCAAGCATCATAAATGAAAACCCGAAAAATGCAACATTGGCATCAATACCGGCAATATTTCCAGGCAAAGTATATGTTCTCCTAATCAACGCAAAGGGAACAGCAGTTAAAATCTGAACAAGCTCCAGTATGACAACATGTAAAAACCTGGATTTCACAATATCCCTTTTACGCACAGGAAGTGTCATGGAATAAAATATATCGTTATTTTCCCTGCCGCTCAAACAAGTGAAAAAAATTGCCAGAGCAGTATAGAAGAATGTCACATAATAAAGATAATTGGGTATAAGCAGCATCGCTGACAGCAATAGAAACATAATGGATGTTGGATGCATGGCAAGATTAAATTCTTTGTAAAGCATATTTTTCATATCTTGATCACTCCCTTTCCAAGTGGACCATAGCTGATTCCAAATCAACATCTGACATTTTTGCGTTTACGTTCCTGCAATCTGCAGTTTTAATTAAAGCACTATATCCATACTTGCTCTTTTTGCACCCAATCAATTTTAATTTGAGGTCATCCGTCAATTGTTCCTCTGTAAGCTCCAATACTCTATATTGTGATAAAAATGAATTCATATGGGCATTTGCAAGAATTTTTCCATTTTTAATATATAGGATATTGTCTGCACATTTATCCAAGTCAGAGGTAATATGAGTAGAAAATAAAATTGTAATACCCTTTGCCTCAAGTTCCAGAAAAACACCAAGCAGGTCATCCCTTGATACAGGATCAAGCCCGCTTGTGGGTTCATCAAGAATTAAAAGCTCAGCATTATGTGAAAGCGCCAGAGCAAGTGAATACTTTACTTTCATCCCTTCTGATAGCTCATCAGGAGTTTTATTTTCATCCAGTTTGAACATGTCCATGTAATGACTATATGCCCTATTATCCCACTGCTTATAAAAACGGCGGGTAGTTGCTGAAATTACCTTTATCTTCTTTTTGGGATAATAATTAATTCCCCCTGAAACAAACCCTACTTTTTGCTTTATTTCAAATTCACTGTCTTTAAATTTCCTGCTGAAAAACACGATCTCACCCCTATCCGGATGGACAAAATTCAGAAGTGACTTCAGAGTTGTGGTTTTTCCTGCACCATTACGACCTATAAAACCGGTAATTGTCCCCTTTTCTAAACTAAACGAAACATTGCTCAGTTCAAAGCGTTCATATTTTTTATTTAAATCCATAACTGATAAAATGCTCATTTTTTCTCCTCCTTGTGGGAATCGGGCAGTTTTCCGTCAAAAATCATCTGTGTAAGCTTTGAAAACATACTTTGAGGTGGAATTGCAATCCCCTGCTCTTCATCCCCCAGCAAAATCAGTGTGTCACCTGGTTTAATGTTGAAAACATCTCTTGCTTCTTTTGGTATTACAATCTGCCCTTTTTCTCCAACTTTAACTGTCCACGCATATTTTCCCTTTGGTCCTGCCATCTTTATTCCCCCTAAAATTTATTTTTTGGTGTGATAAGTATGATTTGTATGATTTATTATAATAATATCCTTTTTTAATATATTTGTCAATAATTCTGGCATATGTGATTGTATGTGAAATCGTTTTTTCATTGGAAGACAAAAACCAGAGTAAAATTTTACTCTGGTACATCAAGTGGCATCTCGAGTATTACAAGAGCTCCCCCTGTAATTTCAGAATTCAACAGCTTCATACAGACCCCATGAAGTTTCATAAAGGACTTTGCAATAAAAAGCCCCATGCCATAATGAGTTCTTGAGGTTCTGCTGCTGTCACCCCTGTAAAATTGTTCCACGGCGAGCTGCAGCTCCTCCTTTGAAAATCCCATGCCACTATCTTCAACTGAGAAACTTATCCTGTGATCCTTTCTCTCCAGTTTGAAATTAATCTTTCCACCTTCTGAAGAATATTCAACTGCATTTGATATAACATTTAAAAGGGCCCTGTACAGTAAATTTTCATCTCCACGAAAAAATTCCGGTACATTTTCCCCTTTGCTGATCTCAAATTGAAGATCCCTCCTAGCTGCAAGAGCCTTCCCCTGGCTTTCCAACTTTTTAAAAAATGTTTTCGTGTCTATTTTAACCGGATTAAAATCAATACTGCTTTCCGATTTTATCATATCCATAAGCAATTCCAGATAACGTTCAATTTCACCGGCACTTTCAAGAATATGCTGGTTGTATTTCATAGCCGCAGAATCACTGCAGCTCTCTTTCATAAGTTCTGCATTTCCCTTTATAATGGTAAGTGGTGTCTTTATGTCATGGGCCAGTGAAGATATTTGATTTTTTCTTGCACTTTCCATATCCCACTGTTTTTCCAGTGAATCCTTCAGTGTCCTTTTCATTTCATCCAAAGAATTTATGACCTTATCAATTTCATGGATTCTTGAATGCCGGGGATTGAAATCAAGATTATGCTGTTTTATCCGCTCTACAATTTTCATCAGTATATCCATCTCTTTTGAGAAATACCTGCCAAATTTCCCGGAGAGTAAAAGTATCCCCACTATAAAAATTAAGAATACAAAAATATATGAGACATTTTCAACATTAGGAAAATATTTCCTGAGAAATAAATTTGTAAATTGCACCGTCAGTGGATATCTGACAATACAGATTTCATCATTTCTGTAAAAAAACTTGTAATAGCCATTTCTCCCTGAATTCATTTTATTGTTTTTAAAATCCCTCCAGACCTCCTGAAATTCCCCGGCTTTAAAATTTCCATAGAGAACTTTGCCCTGTCTGCTGTAAACACCATACTGGCAGCCTTCAGGCACCAGAGCTTCAGTTACCTTCTCCGCCCTTGCAATTTCATTCCCATTTTGCTGGATTTTCTTTTCAAAATAATTGGCTGGAAATACAATATTTGCTTTCAGCATAAAATCAAATCCAAAGAAGACAAACAGAAAGAGTATAAAAGTGCTGAAAATAAAATATATAATATATTCCACAAATAAACTTCTAAAGCTTTTACTATTCTTTAAACCCATTTGTAACCAATCCCCCAGACTGTCCTTATTGGATTGCAATTAACGCTGCCAAACTTTGCCCTTATGTTTTTTATATGCTCCACTACGGCAGAGCTGTCACTTTTCCCGTCAAATCCAAATACGGACTCATATATCTTCTCCCTGGAAAACACCTGGCTGTGGTTTAGTGCTAAAAATTCACTGATTTCATACTCGCCCTTTGTCAGAGACACCAGTTTGTCTTTTACATAAACTTCTTTTGCGGACATTTTAAATTTAATTTTTCCCAGGGCAAAACTGTTGTGTTTCTCCCTGTGCTCTCTTCTTAGATGAGCTGCCACACGGGATCTGAGCTCTCCAATTCCAAAAGGTTTTGTAATATAATCATCTCCACCCAGTCCAAGTCCCTTTATAATGTCTTCTTCAGAGGTCTTCGCCGTCAAAAATATAATAGGGCAATCCACCATATCCCGGATCTTCCTGCAGAGGGTAAATCCGTCCATATCCGGCATCATTATATCCAGAAGTATCAGATCGTAATCCTGACATTTTTCCACCGTAAAATTTGAAAAATTGCTGACAGCAGTAACTTCATGTCCTTCCCTGGAAAGTGCAGCTTTTATAATTTCAAGAATACCCTCTTCATCGTCAATTGCCAGTATCCTAGCCATTTTATCACCTCATCTGCTCAATCTCCGTTTCTTCCCTCAAAAGAATGAAAGAAAACCACACTTATTATAATTATAGCAATTGTCATTGCAGTGCAGGTATAAATTCCACTTTTAAAATCTTCTATAATATAGGCACTGTTTGCAGTATTTGCATTTAAACCAATATAATAATAGGAAAATCTCACTCCAAAGGCACAGGGAATCCACTTCCATATTCCATCTCCAAGGCCTGTGAGCATCAGAGCTGAAATGAGACTTTCCCCGATTCCAAGACCTATGGACGCCCCGCTGCCGAATCTCAGGCTGCAGAGTACATGGAGAAAATATAGGAATACCATGCTTGAAAAAAGCAGTAAAACAATTTTTCCATAAATTGCTGCAGAAATGAGATTATCAACCTTTGAAAACTTCATTCCAGCTGCAAAAACACCTGCTGCAATGGACAGGGAAAATAACTCCAGCAAGAAAAGCATGACTATTTTGCTTAAAAATCCGGCCGTCTTGTACTCTGCCGTCAAAAGCTGCTGAAAATTTGCCGCATCTGCTTCCTGCTCCGCTGCACTACCTGTCACTATTCCTATTATGAGAGGAAACCCTATGGAGAATACTTGGAAATATCCGGATATCTTCGAAACTGTATTTACAGTGGAATTTGAATAGTAGGCCACAAATGCCGCCGATATAAAAAATGGTACAAGAACGTGAATCCACAAAAGAGAGCTCCTCTTTATTTTCTGGAAATCCGCCCTGACAAGCCTAAACAACTGAACCATCTATTTTGCCTCCTGTCTTTCATACCACTTTGAAGTTGCAAATGCAAGTACTAAAAACAAAACCAGAGAAATTGCAATTCCAGGTAAAATGACACCCTTTGAAAGAAGCTCCGGCCTGAAGGTCTGATTTCCCGGAACAGTCGGCAGGCCATTTGGAAGAATCTTTAAAATGGGACACATGAGCCTTGCGGGAATGGCATATGGTATCATCCAGAGAAAACCTTTTACCGCACACAATATCCCAAGCACCATATAAGCTGCCATATTTATGATAATTGTGGGGAACATTCCTATTTTGCTTCCAAGAAAAAGGCAGAGTGGAATCTGCCACAAAAAAGTGAGTGCAAGCACTGAAATTCCTTCAAACTGATTTAAAAGAGGCAATTTGAAAACACCTATACCCAGGAGGTTGCCGATAACTACAGCACCTGCCAGAACAACAGCTGAAGCCTCCGCCATAATAATCATGCACAAAAATATCTTTGACATCCACACTTTTTTAAGATCCACCGACAGTGGTATCACCGCCATGTTTTTCATTCTGCCATCCTGTTTCGCCACAAGGGTGCACAGTATGGACATCATTCCCGGAAGTATCATTACATACCACCAGTTATAGACAGTCTCATGGAAATAAGCTGCAGAAAGAAAAAGGGACACTATTATTGTAAAAACAGGTGCCAAAAAAACAAGTTTTTTTGAAAATCCGTGCTTTATCTTTAAAGACTCGGACTTAAAATATGCTGCCATGTTATTCGCCCTCCCTTCTGTATTTTCCTGCAACTTCCACAAAAAGTTTTTCCAGATCCTCTCCTGCTTTCATATCTCCCTGATATCCCAAAACTCCACCTGAAATAATTCCTATTTCCCGGGCCACCTGTTCTACTTCACTAAGTATATGACTTGACAGTATAACTGTTATACCCTGCTTTGGAAATGATCTTACAAGCTCTCTTAACTGCTGTATTCCAAAAGGATCAAGTCCGTTGGTGGGCTCGTCCAGAATTAAAAGCTTCGGATGGTTTATAAGGGCCAGAGCTATACCAAGGCGCTGCTTCATACCCATGGAAAACTGATGTGCCCTCTTTTTTCCCGTATTTTCAAGGTCAACCATACCCAGAACTTCGTCAATTCTGCTCTCCGGCAGTCCCAAAACTGTAGTTCTCACCTTGAGATTTTCTCTGGCAGTAAGGTTTCCATAAAGAGGCGGGGACTCAATAAGTGCCCCTATATCCTTTAAATTGCTCCTGCTCCAGGACTTGTTTTCAAATAAGATCTTCCCGCTTGTGGGACGCAGCATGCCTGTCAGCATCTTCAGTGTGGTGGATTTTCCCGCCCCATTGGGTCCCAGAAGTCCATAGATGGAATTTTTCTTTATCTTGAGGGATATGTTCTTCACCGCATATTCTCCCTTGAAGGCTTTACAGAGATCACTGGTTTCCAAAATCAAATTATCCATTTCAATCATCCTTTCCTGTACAAAGATGATAACAGATAATTATAAGGATTCTATAAGGTCAACACACCTACCCTCATCCAAATAAAAAAATAAAGCATTCATTGACTTTCATATTATCAACAAATACTTTTACTATTTTTATAATTCAAAATCCAGCATATTTTCTAAGCCCTCTAATATCAAATCCAAAGCAAATTCAGCTACAACAACAGCATGTATTGTTGTCGTATCAAAAATCGGAATACTAACATCCTGTTGTTTTATGAATAAAGGTATTTCCGTACAACCTAATATTACTCCTTTCGCTAATTCACATCCCCTTCGTCAATTGAATTCAATGATTCACCGTATTATATTCTTTTCCCCACTTACATATGGATTTTACAATAGGAATAAGACTTTCTCCCTTTTTACTAAGTGAATATTCTACTTTAGGTGGAATTTGTGAGTATTGTTTCCTTGATATGACACCCTCACTCTGCAGCTCTTTAAGCTGTGAACTTAACATCTTATGTGTAATTCCACCGATATTTCTTTTCAAAACACCATATCTCACAGTTTCCATGCATGCAAGAACATAAATGATTTTGAGTTTCCATTTTCCTCCTATGACAGATAGCGTATATTCGAATGGTTCTTTGTTTCCCAAATAACATAATTTCTGCGGCATACTATTACTCTCCTTTACGATAGTATATCACAAAAAACCACATACCATCCTAAAGATGCAGTATTGGGGGAGAATATAGCTAAACTGCTTGAGATTTAAACATTTATCCACTTTTCTTTTCCTAGTTGAAATATAAAAAATGCCATCGCTCCAAATATCAAAATTAGAACAACCGGTAAGAATAAGAATGATAAATTTTCCCCGGTGGTTGAGTGTATCGTTAAATATGAAAATACCAGGACAAATAACAATTTTATAGTACCTATCATGGTTTTTAAAATTCTATATACTTTTTCCGTGTTTTGCTCCGTTGCTTGTATTCCCGTATTCCATATTTGCGGAAATTTTTCTACAACGGATAATCCAATAAACATAATCCATTCAACCGCCAAAAGCACAATCAGGGAATTTTTATCTGTTATTTTATCAACCTCACCAGCACCATTATAATGTCCTGGTATTTCAGCTGGTATTGTTTCCCATGAAATAATCAAGAAAATAACTGTTCCTACCAGACACAGTAAACTTAAAAAATTAACGACAATGTCGTATTTATTCTTTTTAATCTTCATTTACATCTCCTTGTAAAATAAATTTCAATTTCTTTCATTATTAAGAATTACTAACTCAGGACTAGCCTCATATATATAACATCATCCATTGGATTATCATAATATGCTGGAATTTCTCGGAAGCCAAATTTTTTGTATAAATAAATGGCTCTCTTTAATGGTCTTATTGTATCTAAAACTATTTCTTCAAATCCATCTTTAGAAGCTAATTCAATTATATCTTTTATTAGTTTCTGACCAATTTTCAATTTTCTATATTCCGGTTTTACATATAATCTTTTCATTTCACAGCGTTTATCAGTATGCTTGTAAAATGCAACACAGCCAACTACATTTCCTTTATCAGAAATAGCTGCCAAAATTTCTCCATTAGGCTTTGTATATTTGCTTTTCAAATCATTTAATTCCTCTGTCAGGTGTTGAAAAGTCAAGTCCCTATTAAGTGATTTTGTATATTCGATAATTAAATCTTTTATTTGTGTCAGATATATTCTTCCATCAACTATTTTCATATTCCCCTTCCCTTCAAAACTGAAAATATACATTTAATATCTCTATGTAATTTTTTAGAAACAGCGTTGATAATTAATTCTTCCAGCGCTGAAATGCTTGCAATACAGCAAGCTAAAACAGTTGTTGTATACAATCCTAATCCAATATACATAAATGGTGAGCAAAATAAAATCATTCCTGTCAGCTTATTGGCATAAGTATGTAAAAAGGCAAGCTGCTTATAACGCATAAAACCAATACCCAACGATGTCAAGCGAATAACCGCAATAATAATTACCCAATATATGATTAATAAAGGAAACTTAAAATTAAGCACAAATATGAACAACAATACTATAACCATGAAAAAATCTGCAATACTATCAAGGATTTGCCCCTTTTTACTTACCAGATTCATTTTTCGTGCAATAATTCCATCTAAAACATCACTGATACCACATATAAAATATATAATAAAGAACAATCCTGAAAATGGTTCTATAAACACTAAAACCACTGTTCCTAATACTCTCATTAGTGTAATTAAGTTGGGAATGTGCTTCATTATTTTTCACCTTCATACAGATTTTCTAACTTGATACTATATGTCCTTAACTGCTTTTTGCTTAATACTTTTAGACTAATAATCCCACCTTAAAATTATAAACTTTTATCTTCTTGATTTTTTAAATATATAGCAAGAAATCCAAATATGAGTACACCAGAAACTATTATATTTTCAATAAATTCACTTATATTTTTTGCAAATGGTGTATTGATAAATACAGCACATAGTGAAGTACCTACTATGAATAGATTATATATTTTCTTACTTTCAACAAATCTTATAAAAAAATAAATTGCAAGTATCATAAACATTACTATGCCGATTACTTCTTTCATAATCTCCACCCTCCCATACAATTCTCCATCTACAACACCATGAACTATTAGCTATTTAAAAATTTCTTAATTGAAATATCATCTGTGAATAATTTTTTCAAATTGATACCATATTTTTCTTCTAAATTTTTTCTATTATATTTATAAGATTTTTCATTTATATTTTCTACATTAAATTCTACAAAATCAGCATTTTGTATAAGAAAAAATAATACTGCTGCATTTTTCTCTAAAAAATTATTATAATCCTTTTCCTTCAAATCTTGGATTGCTTTATAATTTATAGTTATTCCATAGGGCTTTTTACTGGTTTGCAGACTAAATCCTGTATTATAAGCATTAGCAGGTAACCTTGATATTATATTACCTACAGAGCTATTATCGCCTACATATGAGTCTTTGTATTTAATCAAATCATAGGTTTTAGCTTGTGATTTAGCTTCTGGACTTTGATTGGATATTTTGAAAGAGTTAATTCTGAAACTTATTAAACCTAATAATAAAATTATTATTATAGTTATTGATATTTTAAGTTTATTTCCCATATATCCTGTTACCTCCTATTCTATAACACAACAATCTTACTGCTGTAAATTAATTTATAAATAAATTATATCATATTGGCCACTGCTATAATAATTTATGCCCTGCCAAATTGCTTTTTAAGTATTGACATTATAAAATAATTATTATATAATCAGTTCATAAACAAAATAACTTATCAAGAGAGGTAGAGGGACTGGCCCGATGAAACCCGACAACCAGCATTTTTCATTAGAATGCAGTGGTGTCAATTCCTGCAGGATATTATTCCTGACAGATAAGGATATTAGTAATAATACTTTTATTGGTACGGGTATTTAGTGCTATTTCCTTATATGGAGATAGCACTTTTTAATTTGCAATTTATTTAGTTTTAAGTTTGCTGTTGTTTTTTGATAAAAAAAGATGGCAAAGTATCTGCCAATACTTTGCCATTACAAGTAAGAAACCCCTTTAATTTCTTAAATCAATAATCATATTTCAAAACCACATTATGTTTCATTAACAACAACAGCAAACCGGTGTATTATTCATACACATTACTGCAGTGTAGCCGCATTCCATCATTTTCATCATACAGTCACAGCATTTTTGGATCATGTTGCACATCATTTCATCTCCACTAGTCCATGTAATCATCATACCGTCCATGGTCATTTCGCATTTGCACATTCCCATCATCATATTGCATTCCATCATTTTCATTCCGTTCATCATCATGCATACGCTTGTCATTCCGCCATTTAACATAGAGCACAGGTTCTGCATCATTGCAGCCGCAGTTTCATCTTTAGTCATGCACATCATTTTCATTCCATTTTCGCATTTTTCCATCTTCATGGTTGCACGTGGGATCATCATCATGTTCATCTGATTCATAGGCATCGACATATCCATACCCATATTATTGTTCATCATCATTCTCTTTCCCATCATCATGTTCATTTTTGTCATTTCCATTTTTTATTCCTCCTACAAATTTAATTTGTTTGAAGTATAAATAGTTCTTACCTCTGGTATATCCAGTCAGCTTACCCGTTATACTTTCACTTTCCATTTTACTTTCCAGTACAATTCACGACTAGTTTATTTCAATCACTATAGAATTATACTGTTTATTATATTTTCATAATCACAAGTATAACTTTACCTCTGGCACATCCAGTAAGTTTATCTCTAGTTTTTCTAGTCAATAACATCATACTCTTTATATCGTTAGGCCTCTAGTTTTTCTAGTCAGCCGTTTTAATTCAAGCGCAAAAACTGCAGCAATATTCATATTTATAAGAAAATACAAATACTACTACAGTCAACAAACAATTCACAACAACACATACAGCAACTACAATTATTTTCTTTTTCCATATACATTTTTTCCATTAACATATATTTATACCTCCACATAAAATAATTATAGCATCCTTATTACAATATAATTTTATTAGATTATTTTGTTAATGTCAAGTATAAATAAAATACAGATTGAAATATTTACACTTGTACATATTAATAATATAATTGTGTAGTAAAGCATCATAACTTTATCATTTTAAATCACTACATAATCAGAAGGGGATTAAACATGAACTTATTTAGGAAAAAAAGTATAGATGATTTTAAAACTTCCATTAAAAAAAGTCATCTTAAAAAGGAATTGAACTACATTGATCTCGCATGCCTCGGTATTGGTTCGGTAGTCGGTACGGGTGTTTTTGTTTCTACCGGACAAGGTGCCAAGCTGGCCGGTCCCGCAGTCATAATATCATTTATAGTTGCCGCTGTGACATGTGCTCTCTGTGCACTCACCTATTCGGAACTTGCAACCATGTTTCCTGTTGCAGGAAGTACCTACTCTTATTGTTACGTGGCATTTGGTGAAATCATTGCCTGGATTATTGGATGGAATCTAATGCTTGAATATCTCGTTTCAGGATCAGCAGTTGCCTCAGGATGGTCAAGTACCTTCGTGGATCTTTTGAAATCAGGTGGTGTCAATTTACCGGAACAACTGACACATTCTCCATTTTCAGGCGGCATTGTGGATCTACCGTCAATGTTAATTGTAGCCATAATAACGTGGATATTATACATAGGTGTAACACAAAGTAGTAAAATAAATACAATAATAGTATTTATAAAAATATTTGTAATACTGGTCTTTATATTCATTGGTGTGACACATATAAATCCTGTAAACTATCATCCTTTTGCCCCTTATGGCATAAATGGAATAATGTCGGGTGCTGCAATTATATTTTTTGCTTTTATAGGATTTGATTCTATATCCACTGCAGCAGAGGAAACATCAAATCCATATAGAGATGTGCCAATCGGACTGGCTATATGCCTGGGACTTACAATCATACTGTACATAGCTGTAGCATGTGTACTTACAGGAATGGTTCCGTTTAAATACATAGATGTAAACAATGCTCTACCAGGAGCATTAGCAAAAATAGGCATCAACTGGGGTTCCGCATTGGTCGGTACGGGTGCCGTCATAGGAATGATTTCCACTATCCTCGTAATACTATACGGGCAGGTCAGAATATTTATGGTGATGGCAAGAGACGGACTGCTTCCCAAAGTCTTTTCCAGTATAAATGAAAGCCACAGAACTCCAGGTATTTGTACTATAGTGACAGGATGTATAACGGCTCTCATATGTGGTTTCTTCCCGCTTAATATAATAATAGAGCTTTGCAATATTGGTACGCTGTCGGCATTTTTGTTCGTATCTGCCGGTATCATTGTCCTGAGAAAAACAATGCCTGATATACAGAGAAAATTCAGGTGTCCCGGTGTACCATTTACTCCAATACTTACAATATTGTTCTGTATATATCTTATGATAAGTCTGCCATCAGTTACCTGGATAAGATTTCTGATCTGGACAGGTGCAGGCCTTGCCATTTATTTTC
>Ga0334882_1003121_pt1 | contig 15641 bp, 7 predicted proteins | sample GraSluR1_MG_5_FD_207226 | JGI IMG/M metagenome (GOLD analysis project Ga0334882, IMG submission 207226) | Sludge microbial communities from methane-producing bioreactor in Wageningen University, Netherlands - Granular Sludge_15_04-R1 | ecosystem: Engineered > Bioreactor > Anaerobic > Unclassified... | reverse complement strand
TGAGTGAGATCTCTGTTGAAACCAACGAGCGTACCAGGCCGGTGCGTGAACAGCGTTACTCACCGGGCGGGGCAGGAAATGTAGCCGCCAACCTGGTATCAATCGGAGTAAAGGATGTCCGTGCTTTCGGTGTAATAGGGCCGGATCCTTTCGGTACTGAAATGATACGCATACTGGGGAAAGCGGGGATCGAAACCAGGAATCTGATTATCCAAGATCATGAATGGTGTACTCATACTTATGCAAAGCCTTACATCGAGGACAAAGAACTGAACCGTGTCGACTTCGGAAATTATAACAAACTATCAAAAGAATCTGCTGACCTTCTGATAACAAGACTTATAACTGAAATTCCTGAAGTTGATGCTGTAATAATAAACCAGCAGGTTCCTGCAGGTATCCATACTGATTATTTTAAAGAGCTGCTGCTGGGATTGGTCCGGAGATACCCTGATAGGAATTTCATCACAGACAGCCGGAACTTTAACGATTACTATGACGGGACCATCCGTAAGATGAATGATACTGAAGCCGCCCGGTTGTGTGGTGTGAATAAAAAACCTGGTGAATCTGTTTCTCAGTCAGCAGCCGAGAATTTTGCCGGTATTCTGTTTGAGAAGTTCCGCAAACCTCTTTTCATAACCCGGGGAAACAGAGGATCAATTACAATCGATCATTCCGGTATCTCATATATACCCGGTCTCATGATCCTGTCGCGGGTGGATACCGTTGGTGCCGGCGACAGCTATCTTGCAGGAGCAGCAGCAGCTCTCGCTGCAGGGTATGATATGGGAACCTCTGCACAGACAGGTAATTTCGTCGCAGGAGTTACGGTTCAGAAATTATTCCAGACAGGTACAGCCACAGCAGATGAGATACTTTCGATAGGAACGGATCCTGACTATATTTATTCACCTGAACTGGCTGAAGATAAAAGGCAGGCCTCTTACATCGAAGATACCGAGATAGAGATCATTAATAAACCAGACAGTAAATTACGGATTTCATATGCAATATTTGATCATGACGGGACAATCTCCACTCTTCGTCAGGGATGGGAAAAGATTATGGCACCTATGATGGTGAAGGCAATCCTGGGTGAAAAATATTTTACTGCAGATGAAGGATTCTTTATAAATGTACAGGAAAGAGTCAGTGAGTTCATTGACAAAACAACAGGTATCCAGACCCTGGCACAGATGAGAGGATTGCTGGATCTGATAAGGGAATTTGGATGTGTGCCCGAAGATGACATGCTTGATGAATTCGGATACAAACGGATATACAACGAAGAGTTGATAAAAATGGTCATAAAAAGAGAGCAAAAACTCTTAAGGAATGAACTCTCCATTGAAGATCTGACGATTAAAAATGCCGTCATATTTCTTCAGAAACTCTTCGATGCAGGCATCAAATTGTATCTGGTCAGCGGAACAGATGAAGAAGACACCAGGAATGAAGCCCGCGTCCTGGGTTACGATCACCTTTTTGAGGACAGAATTTTCGGTGCAACGGGAGACCTGAAAAAAGAGGCAAAAAGAATTGTACTCGACCGTATTCTTGATAATGTTGGAGAAGATGTCTCCGGAAAGATTGTTGTTTTCGGAGACGGACCTGTTGAGATACGCGAAGCAAAAAAACGGAAAGGGATCACAATAGGCATTGCCAGCAATGAGCTGAGGCGTTTCGGCCTGAATGAGATCAAACGTACGCGGCTTATTAAAGCCGGTGCTGATATTATTATCCCTGATTATTCCCAGTCTGCTCAATTGTTACGTCTGTTGAATATACAATAAAAGAATAATGCCTTTTCCTAAATTTGACAGAAGCCGGCTTGCTTTCAAAAAACTGACCGGCAGAAAGAACAGAATATTTATCGAGACCGATCATATCCCTGTAACTTTCAAACCTTTAAACCTTTCTGAAAAAGGCTTGGAGCTTGTTAAAAAAACGACTGACCGTATAAAAATAGCAATACAAAATCGTGCTTCTGTGATGCTTGTCTTTGGTGCACATACCATTAAGAACGGTATGGCCCCTGTCCTTATATCGCTTATGGAGGAGGGCTGGATCACTCATCTGGCAACTAACGGAGCAGGCATTATACACGACTGGGAGTTTGCATTTCAGGGAAAATCGGGTGAAGATGTGCGTGAAAACGTCAGGCTTGGCCAGTTTGGGATCTGGGAAGAAACAGGATTTTTTATTAACCTGGCACTCATTACCGGCGCTTATGAAAGACTTGGTTACGGCGAATCGATCGGAAAAATGATCTCGCAGGAGGGTCTTGAGATCCCTGAACTGTCACATTTATACAAAGAGGCTGAAAAGAACATGCATTCATCTCCGCATGTTGCGGCAGCTGCTTTGGACTTTGCAGGAGCTATCAGGGAATACAGGCTGGAGGAAGGATTTATGGTCATTCCCCACCCCTGGAAAAAATATTCCGCTCAGGCACGTGCCTTCGAACTCAGAATTCCTTTTACAGGCCATCCTATGATCGGCCATGATATTATCTACACTCATCCGCTTAACAGCGGAGCTGCAGTAGGAAGGACAGCCCTGAATGATTTTCTTGCATTTACGGAAAGTGTTAGTAATATTGACAATGGTGTATATATGTCGGTGGGCTCAGCAGTTATGTCGCCAATGATCTTTGAGAAGTCATTTTCCATGGCCCGTAATATTAAGAACAATGAAAAAAAGAATATCGATAATCATTACATGATAATCGTTGACATGGCTGCAACAAGCTGGGACTGGAAAAAGAACGGCGAGCCTCCGGAGAATAATCCCGATTACTACCTCAGATATTGTAAAACATTTAACCGCATGGGGGGTGAAATGCATTACCTGACAGCTGATAATCGCGATTTTCTGTTAGCTCTTTATCAAAATCTCAACAAAGTTCGGAAGTAATTATGCTTGTTAAAACATCTTATTATGAACAGGTCTGAAGTGGTCGCGTTGAGGAAGGAATCAGAGAATCATCTTGTTAATGAATTACTTCCCTTCTGGACTGTCCGAATGAAGGACGGGATTAATGGCGGGTATATTACTCATTTTGATAAGAATGGCAAAGACACCGGTGAGGATGAAAAGTCATTAATTTCCCAGACACGCTGCCTTTATACGGTTTCTTCTGCTTACAGGTCCGGTTATGGCGATGAGGGATTCACAGAACTGGCCCGGCATGGATTTGATTTTCTTGTTAACAAAATGTGGGATGAAGATTATGGCGGGTTTTTCTGGATGGCTGATCGCAGTGGAAATGTGAAGACCGATAAGAAAATATTGTACGGGCAGAGTTTTGCAATTTATTCTCTATGTGAATATACGCTTGCAACAGGCGATAAACGGGGGATAGAACATGCTTCAAAGCTGTTTGATCTGATACATGGTTTCTGTTACGATTCACAATATGGCGGTTACCTGGAGATGTTCCATCGTGACTGGACAATTTGCGGCCCCGGAATGCAGGGAGGAGACAGAAAAACGCTTGATGTTCACATGCATTTAATGGAAGCATATACAACGCTTTACGAATGCAGCGGGCTGGACATCCACAGGAGACAATTGCTTGAAATAATTGACATACTCCTGACACGTATATTGCACCCGGTATCCAAAACAGGTATTCCTCAATTCTTCAGGGACTGGACCATAGCTCCGCAAATTAAATTCAATATTATCTGGGGCCTCGACAGGTTTGCGGGTGGAGGACAAAAATTTTATGCTACTGATAATACATGTTACGGCCACAATGCTGAACTTGCCTGGTTGATGATCCATGCCCTGAGGATCCTGAAGAGTGATCCAAAAATTCATTCGGACCTGTTCAGAAAGATTTTCGATCATACCGTTAATAACGGTATTGATCAGGAATATGGCGGTGTTTTTGTCGAAGGTTCTCATTCGGGAGGTGTTTATGACACGGAAAAAGAATTCTGGCAGCAGGCTGAAGTACTTACTGCACTTCTTTATGCTGTTTTGTTGTCAGGTGATGATAAATACTGGGAGGCTTACAAAAATGTTCACCGGTTTGTATTCAGCAAAGTAATAAACAAAGCTGCGGGTGAATGGTTTCCATTGCTTTCACGTCAGGGTGAGCCAATATGGACTCATATGGGCAACTCATGGAAGATCAACTACCATACTGTACGATCGATGATCCAAAGCATTAAAATGCTTGATGAGATTCTTGATCTCTTTAACAAAAATCCGGAAAAGCTGACCAGGGATGAATAATTCCTATAATAATTCAGCGACTTCAGGAAGGAATACGACTGCAGTTTCCTTCTGTATTTACATAATTATAACTCAGATATCTATATAGCATGACTCTGCCGCTTACTGTTCTTGACTGGATCATTCTGTCTTTTGTGATTGGGGGAAGTCTGACTTTCGGACTTTACATGGCGTATCGTAAAAAAGCAGGTCAGAACAGTACTAATTTCTTTCTTGGAGGCAGGGTAATCAGATGGCCGGTCATCGGTGCATCAATCTTTGCCACAAACATCGGAGCAGAGCATCTTGTAGGTCTTTCCGGAGATGCATATCGATACGGCCTGTCAGCCGGCTCGGTCGAATTGACTACAGCCATAACCCTGGGCTTCGCCTGTGCGATCCTGTTCCCTTATTATATGAAGAATAAGATTTACACGGTTCCCGAATTTCTGGAATTGAGATATAACAGACGGGCCCGAACTTTTTTTTCAGGTTTAATGCTGATAATCAGCATAATGACCAAACTGGCTTTTACGCTTTTTGCAGGTGCGCTCGTATTAAACAGTATACTTGGCTGGAATGTAATGACAACTGTAATGTGCATAGGAATTATTGTAGCCATTTTCACCATTATCGGAGGATTTACGGCTGTCGCATATACTGATGCCATACAGGTAATAATCATGATAGCCGGCTCAGCCGTTATGCTGTTTATCGGACTGGATAAGGCAGATGGATGGAACGGGTTGATGGAGAAAGTCCCTCAAATGATGTCAATTGCCAGGCCATATGATGATCCGGTATACCCTTTCTGGGGAATTCTGGCCACGGCTTTCTACGCAGGAATTTTTTACTGGGGTATAGATCAGGTGAATGTACAGCGTGCTCTGTCGGCGCCTGATCTGAAAAATGCCAGATGGGGTGCAATGTTTGCGACATTCCTGAAACTGTTTCCTGTTTTCATTTTCGCACTGCCGGGTGTAATAGCATTTGCATTATATCCCGGAGAGCTACAGGGTGATGAAACGAAACAGACATTTGTCCTGATGATGGAAAAATTCCTTCCGGCAGGCTTAAGGGGACTGCTTCTGGCATCACTTATGGCCGCCCTCATCACATCACTGATTGCAGTACTTAATTCTGTTTCCACGCTCATTGTCCGTGACTTTATTGTAGAGTTCCGGCCTGACATAAGGGAAAAGAAACAGGTGACACTGGGGCGATATTTTATTATGATTGTCACATTACTGGGAATCGGAGCTGCCTATCTCGTTTATAAAAGTGAAGAAGGACTTTATAAATATCTGCAGACAATATCTGCATATCTTGTTATACCTGTATTCCCGGCAATATTTTTCGGTGTTGTCAGTAAAAAGGTGACACTTAAAGGGGCAACTGCATCAGTACTGGCAGGAATAATATTGGCGTCAATCTTTGTAGCAGACCAGCTGCTTGGCCCGGATGCAGGCAAAAAGGTATTTCCGTTCCTTCACTATAAGCTTACACTTAACTTCGGATACAGGGGACTCTGGGCTGAAATACTTATCACGGTAATCCTGTTCGTTGTTTCAGCATTCACGAAAAAAACCAATCCTGAAATGCTTTCCGGAACAACGATCGATACATCAGGAAAAATTGCACGATTTGAAGGTATTTCAGACTGGAGACTGCATCTGGGAATACTCTCTGTAATAACTCTTATCCTGTATATCTGTTTAAGCTGACTTAGCCAATACAGGCATAATTTTGATCTAATACCCCTGTTTTTCTATATCCTGTTTCCCGGTCATGTGCTCGTCGATAAATTCAAATGTCCCAATTCCGTTAATCATGTGAGGTCCGTTGAAATACTCTATCCGACATGACTTATTCAGTCCAAGAATATTATAATGCCTTCTTACCCTGGCAAACTCATAAGCCACCCATTCATCTGTACCCACACCGTCGTAATGGCCTCGCTCAACCATAAAAGGACGGGGTGCAATCAGTCCGGCCATCTCGGCGTAGTTAAATGTATGCCCAAGATCCCATTCAGGCATTTCATATTCCCCGGTGAACATATATGTAAAAGGATAGTCTGTGCTGGCATTTTTCCGTACCCATTCATTGAAATCAGCTGAGCAAACAGAAAGAGCATAACCCTCAACCAGTGCGGGGACACGCATTGCTGTCTTGCCTCCGTAGGAAAGGCCGTAAAAACCTATCCGTGAAGGATCAACGAACGATTGTTGTCCAAGCCATTCGACAATACGCTGGTGCTGACCCGTAATAAATGAGAATAAAGATAATCCCAGAGGATTGGCTTTTCGCTGAAGCAGCCTGAATTTATCCCCGCCACGGTATGGATTATGCGGAGCGAAAACTACATATCCTTTATCTGCCAGCCGTGAAGCAAAACCCTGATAATGGCGAAATCCCTCCTCCTCTTCATCAGTAGTGATTACATGCATTGGTAATCCCTCAAGTCCATGCTGGCAGACAATGACCGGACGTTTTTCTCCCTTCCTGATATCATTGGGAACAAGGAGTATTCCCCAGGCAAATACTTCTGGCCACACATCAAGTGTTATCTCGTAGCCCGTCCACTTCTCAGTTTTTCTTATCAGGCGTGAATGTGGATCAGCAGGTACTGAAGGATCAGGTAAACTGCCTAAAATTTCCCGGAATCGCTCCCGATGGGCATCCTTGACCGGCCGTTGTTCAGCAGTATCGCCACTCAGTGTCTGCCAGAAATCTTTGTCCCGTGTAAGCTCACACAAATCTAATATCCGTTGTATATGCCGTTCCATGTCTTTCACAGCCCTTTCCTGCCTTTTTGTTACATCAGTCCATTCTCCCGGTGACAACGGTGATAACAAGCCTGCGAATTTACCAGTCTTGTCAATATCAAGGCCCCTTGCAAATTCCATGATAGCATAATTTGAGAATGGACGGGGAACAGCAGATTCTCCCACTGGGCTGACCAAAGTGAGATGCGATTTATCCACCGGAACCAAAGCCTTAGCCCGGTTAAATTCATTCTGAACTGAGGCCAAATCGGGTGTGGTCAGCTTACCGGGTGCTGCTCCTCCTGAACGGCCCTCCTTTATCACCGGGGGCCCTGAAACTTCCGGAATAATACTATATTCAACAACAAGCGTTCGCGGCCAGGCCATAACAGCAAGCTCTGCATCACCAAAATACTTCAGCAATCCAAAAACGTTACGATATATGGGTTCGCTCCATAACTGCTCCCGGGCATTGAAATATCCACTTACGAGTGTTGAAGAAATTCGTTGGTCCAGGGCAGCAGCAAACAACGCCAATAATCCTCCTTCACCGTAACCGGCCACGCCAATTTTTGTATTTTTACCTTCCTGTTTGTTACGTGATATCAGCCAGTCAACAGCTGCAAACACTTTTTGTAATTCGTATCCGATAACATGCCGGCCGACTTCATAACCCTGACGATAGATCCATTCCCTGTGTGGCTGGTTGGTAAATCGCTCTGCCACTTTGCTCCCTGAGAAATCTGCATCCCGGCTTATCATTACAGGGATAATGATTTCCCATCCTGTCTCAGCAAGTCTTCGTGCTGCATCTTCGCCCGCAATACCGGTTTTCATCAGCCCGGCAAGAACTTCCGGAAGAACATCAGCATCCGGGATAAAAACTGCTCTGGCGGTTACATCTCCTTTTGGTTGCATCAGCAAACCTTCTGCCCAGAATCCATCGATTACACTCCATCGAACAGCACTGATGAAACAGGCTTCTGTTTCAACACTTAACTTCTGCAGCCGGCTCCCGGTCAAAACCTCCAGTTCAGGTGCAAGCCTTTCATCAACCACACCCAAGCGGCGAGAAAGAAAGTCACGTTGAAAAGAGATCGATGCATTGAATGCACCACTGCTTGAAAAATCGTACTGCCATAAATCTGCTCTTGCATTTTTTACACGTATTGTCTCCTGCATTAAAAACCGGTCTATCCCCTCTACCATAAGTGAGGAGAGATCCCCCTTGTCCAGCAAAGGCTTACCGTAAAATAAAGCCGATGATTGTCCGGAAGTACTAAAATTCATTGAGCAAAAGCCGGAATGCACGAGAAACATCAGTATGAGAACCCGGGGTATATAAAATACATCCCTGTTCTTTCCGGCATTTCCACCGATAGTAAAATCATAATGTGTCATTTCTTGTGTCTTGGTTCGTTTGGATCTCTGTTAAATCAGGTGTTAACAAGTGAAACTAATGATCATGTGTCCGGGGATCAGTGCCAGCCGGCAATAAGCAGTCCTTTCCAATCCCGTATTGTTATGGAGAATACTTAGCAATCATCAGAAATGTCTGATCAGAGCCCGGTCTTAAAAAAGTAAAGTTATAAGGGTTTTCATAAAATGATCCTGAATACCTTTCATTTTTTAATCATAAAGTTACAGATGCCGCAGCAGAATTACCGGATAATAAGATGGACCTTAATCCTGGCAGAATAAAAATTATGTTATCTGGCTGGTATTCCACAAGGTTCAATGAAGCCTGACTCCTTAATTCAGAAAAAGAGAGGGTGCCGTTTCAGGGCACCCTCTTAACCTTATCTGTGTCTGTCAGATAATAATATCCATTTCGTCGTATTTCTATGGTAAAATGGTTGCGTGGGCAATAACGTATATGCTGCCGGACAGACCGCTGATTGAATACGAATCTGTTACAGCAGCTCCCAAACCAGTATGCCTCTCTGTATATTTGGAGGGATCCGTGGTATAAACTCCGCCATCTTCCGGAAGAATGTCGTTGCCGACATATAATGATGTTTCGCTCATTTCATACCCCGGGAACAGTTCAAATGAAGCATTTACTTCTCCTGCCATATAGGTAAGCCTTACTACTCCGACCATGGTTGCTTTAGCCACGTCACAACCGTCAGCATTAACGAAAAGTTCATATGTTCTCTCGGATGTGCTTTCAGCCATTGCACCGTTTGTCCAGCCCCAGGTATCAAAATCCATGGTTCCGTCGCTGTTCAAATCCAGGCTGAGGAAACAATGTACCATCTGATCATAGGTTTTGCGCCCAAAAGCGTCAATGCCTTCAGGATCTTCAGGTTTTTCGCTAAGCTTTGCACTGAGAAAAGCATTGCAGCCATTTGCATCAGTTATAATGACACTGTATTCGCCAGGACCCAGTCCGCTGCGGTCTTCAGTAGTAACATCATCGTTCCATAGAAATCCGTATGGAGGTGTGCCTCCCGAAACAGTAACATCGATAGCACCGTCATGTGCCCCGTACGCTGAAATGTTTGTTACAACCCTGGATGCTGAGATCCCGGTTGGAGGTTCAGCAACAACAATATTTCTGAGAGTAAACTCACATTGATCAGCGTCAGTAATGGTTACCTCATATGTTCCGGCCGGAACATCAACCAGATCTTCTGTAGTTGCACCATTGCTCCATATGAAACTGAACGGTTCAGTTCCGCCTGATACAGTGAGATTAATCGAACCTGTTGCTGCCCCGTAGCATTTGACATCGGTAACGACCGCTGATGCACTTAAATCACATTCATCAGTGCAGCACTCAAGATTGAATAATATGTGATACCACCAGGCTCCATTCTGGTGCATGGTCCCGGCAGTTCCTGCATATGCTGTCTCTCCGCCCGGTGCGTCTACATGTATTACTATAAAAATCTGGTCCTCACAGGTAATCTCCAGTTCTGCAAGAGAGAAGCTGATGTAGAAATAATTCTCGCCGGATGCAACAGTAAACTTGTGGTCAAACGAACCCGAAGGTGGCCTCTCCTCAAAAGGCATTTCGCTCCCCAGCCATATTTTTATATTCTCGCTTACGCTTCTGAATCCATCATCAGAGAATATCCTGATATAAAGAGAATCATTATCGTTTCCGACCAGAACATCACCAATATCGGTTGTCTGGCCTGCAAACAGGTCATACTCCATAGAGTTGCAAAGTTCCTCTGCCGAAGGAAACTGTTCTGCAGTCAATAGTGCTGACTTCGCATCAATACTGTATGTATTGAATTTAACTGCAGTAAGCTCGCCGGAGATGAACTCATCATCAAAACTCTCAGGTTTTGAACAGCCCGATAAAGCCGTCAAAACAACTACGATTGTAAAAAGCCATTTTTTAATTTGCATTGTGATCTGTATTTATTGGTTAGACATAAATTGCCGTTTTGAGAGCAAAAAGATTATGTTGTAAAAATAGCCGTCCAGACAACAGCCGTCAATAGGCAACCCATCATCTGGTGGTAATTTAAAGCACTTTAGGAGTGTCTATGTCTAAACAATATGAAAGATCACGGATCAGATTCTGACCTTAACAGTCTTAAAAAGTCAGCTCGTCAAAAAGAGAGGCTTATTTACGAATATTTTCGGGACTTTGGCCGTTCCATGCATTTGAGAAACATATAAGATTGACTTTCTGTTTATTGGAACCATTTTCCCCCGGAAATATCCAAATATCATGTTTTTGACAAATGGCTTTGACTGCAGGATAAAGATTCATAAAACAGGCCTGTTTTTTATCTGAAAGCCCTTTTTAAACGGATCGGAACGTAAGAAATCTGCACGTTCGCAGAAAAAATGATCCTTTCTATATGATTATAATTAAAAGAAAGAGTCCGCCTTGTAAACAAGACAAAAGAATAAAAACAGCAATGAAATCATATCATTATTCGTAACTTGGTTGGACTTTAAGAGGTTAAATGTCAGTTTTAAATATTTTCATCATGAAAGCCCTGATAAAATATCTTTTCATAACAACAATGACCATCACTCCTGTAATCTTTGCAGGCTGTTCCGGAAGAAGTTCTGAAACCAGTACTATCCGAAAAGTAGGAGAGCAGCCTGATGGTTCTGTTCTGGTTCCGACAAATCAGTTGCTCCGTCCTGCGGGATATCAGGTTTATCTGCCGGGCCGGCCCGTGGATCTTATATTGACCCGTGATGAAAAACATCTCCTGGTCAAGAACAAATCAGATCTGGATCTGATACGGATAAGCGACAGAATGGTTTTGCAATCACTGCCATTCACCCAGAGTGGTGCTTCTTTTACAGGCATATGTCTGTCTCCTGACGGACGGTATGTCTATGTAACTGATGCCAGAGACAGAATCTGCATAGCAGAAATGGATTTAAACAATGTATTAAGATGGCTCGATCCAATTATTCTTCCCGGTCCTGCCGCAGGAGGTTCGGCAGCTCCCGGAGGACTTACCCTAAACCCAAAGAGTAATGAGATTTATGTGACCCTCAGCAGGAATAATTCTCTGGGCATTGTAAGCCTTAAGGACAGATCAATAACTGAAATTCCCGTTGGTGTTGCTCCCTATACCGTTCTGTGCTGTTCGGGAATAAAAGCCTATGTAACTAACTGGGGAGGCCGTCAGCCTGTGGAAGGAGAACCTGTTTACAATTCCTCCGGAAGCAATGTACTTGTTGATCCTGAAACCGGAATTGCAGATAACGGTGCTGTTTCGGTGGTCGATCTGGAAAGCAGAGTACAAACAGGCATCATTGAAGTAGGATTGCATCCTTGTGGCATGGTCCTGAGTCCTGATCATACTCTTCTCTATGTTGCCTGTGCCAACAGTGATGTTGTTTCGGTAATAAATACTGAGACAGACAGGGTGGTTGAGACTATTTCCGTACACAATACCGAGAAGCTTCCATTCGGCAGTTCTCCCAATGCTCTGACTATTTCTCCCGACGGTAAATATCTTTATGTCGCTAACGGTACAGAGAATGCCGTATGTGTAATCCGGACAGGAGAACCTCACAAAGTTATTGGATATATCCCTGCCGGATGGTACCCGGGTGCTGTTGTATTAAACAAAGAAGGATCGGTTCTTTATGTTGCAAACATAAAAGGAACAGGATCGCGGAACCAGAGGACTGACAGAGAGGGTTACAACTCACATGACCATCTGGGAACAGTTTCAATTATCCCTCTTGAAGGTAAGCGCGACCTGCAGAAAATGACGGAAACTGTCACCCTTAACAATTCATGGATTGACAAATACAGAAAATCATCAGAAAAGGGCAGAAAGAAAATTATGGTCCCGGTTCCAACCCTGCCAGACCAGATCTCCCATTTCAGGCATGTGGTTTATATAATCAAGGAAAATCGCACTTATGACCAGGTTTTTGGTGATATTCCCGAAGGTAACGGAGATACAAGCCTGGTGCAATTTGGTTATGAGGTAACACCGAATCACCATTTGCTTGCCAGAACATTCGTTCTGCTGGATAATTTTTACTGCAGCGGGATTTTAAGCGCTGATGGTCATCAGTGGACTGATGAGGCATACGTAACTGATTATCTGGAGAAATCATTTGGCGGTTTTACACGCAGCTACCCATATGACGGTGATGATGCAATTGCATACGCCAGTTCCGGATTCATATGGGACAATGTGCTTAAACACGGGTTGACATTCCGCGACTACGGGGAATTTGTGAAAGCGGAAATCGACCCTCCCGATGCAGCGTTTTCTGAAATATACCAGGATTATCTTGACGGAACAAATAAAATCAGGATCAGGGCCAGGGCAAATCTTGAACAGCTAACTCCTTATCTTTGTCCGACTTACGTGGGATTTCCCAATTCTGTTCCTGATGTATACAGGGCCTCGGAGTTTATGAAAGAACTGAAGGAGTTCGAGAAGAATGATAATTTCCCGAATTTCATTATTATGCTTCTGCCTAACGATCACACCTCCGGTACACGTCCGGGCCTGCCAACCCCGAGGGCTGCAGTTGCTGACAATGATCTTGCCCTGGGGCAGATTGTTGAAGCTATTTCTGGCAGCAAATTCTGGAAAGAAACCTGTATTCTGGTGACTGAAGATGATCCTCAGGCCGGACTGGACCACGTTGACGGGCATCGTACCGTCGGCCTTGTAATAAGCCCTTATACCAGGCGTGGCGAGGTCATATCAACATATTACTCCCAGATCAATATGGTAAGAACTATTGAGAACATACTTGGCCTGCCTCCGATGAATCAGCTCGATCTGAATGCTGAACCCATGCTTGATTGCTTTACTGAAAAGCCTGATTTTTCGCCGTATAAGGCAGTGATAAACAATATCCCGCTTGATGAGCTTAACCCCCCGCTCAATGCCCTGGCCGGCGACCAGCTGTACTGGGCTGAGAAATCAATGGAACAGGACCTTGAGGATGTTGACCGTATCGATGAAGATACATTCAACAGGATAATCTGGCATTCTGTTAAAGGATATGATACACCATATCCTAAACTGATCAGAAAAGATCTTTGATCATCCAGATACTGCATCCAAAGTGACCCGAATCTCCAAGAGAATATGAAATGTGCCTGAATCCTGCTTTTATATACATCGACACAGCTCTCTTAAGCTCAGGCAGAGATTCAAGATACAGCTGTTTATAACCGAGTTCCCGGGCTGAACTGAAACACTTTTCCATCAGCATCTTTCCAATACCTCTGCCCCTCCATGACGGTAGCAGATACAATTTTACCAGCTCGGCACATCCCTCCGGTAAACCTGGTGTGGGAAAAATTCCGCACCCACCTATGATTTTTGCCCTTTCCTCTGCTACCCAATAAAACGAACCGGGAATTTTGAACAGAGCTGAAAGATGATCTGTAGTGGGATCATAATAAACCGTTCCGGGCCGGTCGATCTTAAACTCCCTGAAAACATCGCGAATAAGCTCCGCCAGCTGCTTATCATCATTTGCATTGATACTTCTCAGTAAGATGCCACTATTTAAATTATTACTCATTTTTTTATCAGGCGGGGTTTCATAAAATTAAGAATAAATGCTTCTTTTTATTAAATTTGGACAGTTTTAAATTATCTCCATCCTTTTTACGCAGTATGGCTTCACCATCCAGATTTGTAACAGCAGGAACCGTTTTTTCAATATTATTTACTGTTTTATGCCTGACCGGTCTTAATGCCCGTGATTACTATGTAACCGGCAGGGTAACAGATGCTGCCGGGAGTTATGTTCCGGATGCCCGCGTATCCTTACAGGCCGGCACGGCAGAATATGCCGCTGTGACAGGCCTGGATGGAACATATTCCATAAGAATCTCAGGTATCTATAGTGATGTTACTGATCTTTTTGAAATTGGTTTTCCTTTTCCCAATCCCTTTTCCCATTCAGTAAATATACCTGTAATCCTCAGCACTGCAGGGGATCTTCATCTTACAATTTATAACTTCCAGGGAAAAAAGGTCAGCGAGATAAATTATTTCTCCGTCGATGCCGGAAGCTACCGGATGATATGGGATGGTTGTAATCAGAGCGGGACTCCTGAACCTCCGGGCTTTTACTTTTATGCAGTCACTTTCAAAGGAAACATTAAATCCGGCAGGCTGGTTAAAGCTGCCGGCATCAGTTCATATTCTGCCTCAACAGCGCTGGAACCGGTAATGATGCCTCCTTCAACGGCTGGTCCGCAACCTGGGATTTTCCGATTTCGGGCAATTTCATCAGTAACCTGCGATAATTACTATCCCGTAAGACTGACGGATATTACCATTGCCAGGGATACGGTAATTAATTATATTCTTACCCTGAAACAGGAGATGCCTTTTAAGACTTCAGGGAACTATCTGTCTGTACACACGGGAGTGACTTACAGGTCACTGATGCTTAAAGGCATAAACCTTGGATCGTCACCTCCCGGTTACTTCCCGGGAGAGATAGCATATGCTGTTGCAAGCGATCTTTATGAGCAATGGATAAAAAGTATGGCTGATGCCGGGTTCAACAGCCTCAGGGTATATACCCTGCACCCGCCTGTTTTTTATGAGAAGCTTGCCGAATATAATCAAAGACATCCCGACAATCCACTTTTGCTTTTTCAGGGAATATGGCTTGAAGAAGTTGCTGACAGATACGATCCCGAAGAATATGACCTGATTAAGCGGACCCCGGCATTTACAAAAAGAATAAGGGAAGTAATTGATTGCATTCATGGCAAGGGGAATATTGCCTTACGATACGGCGAAGCTTACGGAAGGTACCAGACAGATATTTCAAGATGGACTGCCGGATATATAATAGGCAGAGAAATAGGCCCCAGGGAAATTGAGTCCACAAATGATCTTTATCCCGGAACAACATCATATACAGGTAATCACTTCAGCCTCGAAAACGGAACTCCGTCAGAAGTATTTATTGCCCAGATGCTCGATGAGACAGTAACTTATGAAACAAATAATTATAAGGTAAAGCGCCCTGTAAGCATTTCAAGCTGGCCAACCCTGGATCCTCTCTCTCACCCGACAGAAATATTCACTGATGAGGATAAAGCCTCATTCGACATCACAAAGATTAACGGTAAAAACGATGGCGCAGGAATTTTTGCCAGTTATCATGCTTATCCCTATTATCCGAATTTTATAAGCGAACAACCCTCTT
>Ga0334882_1003119_pt1 | contig 15646 bp, 17 predicted proteins | sample GraSluR1_MG_5_FD_207226 | JGI IMG/M metagenome (GOLD analysis project Ga0334882, IMG submission 207226) | Sludge microbial communities from methane-producing bioreactor in Wageningen University, Netherlands - Granular Sludge_15_04-R1 | ecosystem: Engineered > Bioreactor > Anaerobic >... | reverse complement strand
AGGGATATGGGCTTTGAGCTGTCGGGAAAGAGGAGTAAGTTGAGGGCGGGGTGTCTTCGATTAGAAGGGGCCAGCCGGAAGGGGCCGGCCAGAAGGGGCTAGCCGTAACCGTCGTCGAGGTTTAACCCGAGATGTACTGGCGGCAGAAGCCGATAGTTATGGGCCCCGTCTCCGTCGTATCGCAGGGGAACTCCGGACAAAAAAGCAATGCCTCAGATTTTTATTGAGGGCACAGGTCGCGATTTTGCAGAACATGTTCTCCCTGGGAACGCAAGCCTGACTCCCGTTGGGACAGAAGCCTCTGACCCTTCGAGGAGATATCTCACAGCTTACCCCAGAGACGCCGATCTTCATTCATCATAACCAAACGGCCGCCAGTTCTAGTACACCGTCACTCTCCGAACGCCATTTATGTCCATGAGGAGCCGGACCAGCTCCCCGGGGATCTTGGCCTCGGTGATGATGGTGAGCTTCGGCTGCTCGACGAAGTAGGGGTCGTCGGAGACCGCCTGCCTTATGGATAGGCCGTATTTCGCGACGGCGCTCGCCACCTCACCGAGGAGGCCGGTCTGGGCGGCGTCGACGGGGGTGATCACGATGACGCCGAGGCCCATCACCGGGGCCACCTCGGCGAGGGAGGTCATCGACCGGACGTTCTTGAAGATCTTCCAGAGCTCGCCGTCCTCGACGATCGCCGCGGCGGTGGTATCCACCACCCTCCGGTCGACGTCCAGCTCCTTCGCGATCTGGGCGTGGGGTATCTCAATCCCCCCCGAGACGACCCTCCCCCGGTCGCTCACCTGAAATCCCCTCTCCAGGATCAGCCTCACCACCTTCTCCTGCGCCGGATAGCGCTTGAACTTCGCCAGAATCACCCGCCACATAACATCGCCATTCTGACCTTTATTGGCCTAAACTGTACAAAAGCCCTTTCCTCCACCGCCCGGGCGAGGGGCGGCCGATGGCACCCCCAGGGTAGATGGACCGGGACTGAAGAGGAGATGAATGGGAGGGAGAAGGAGCCCTCGAAAGGCGAAGAGGCGGGCGAGAGGTAGGGGGGGCGATGCCCCTCAGGAGAACATCTCCGCCGGAGGCTCTTTCGTCTCCTTCTTCGCCTTCGCCGCCGCAGCCTCCAGGTGGCGCTGCTCGATGGTGACCTCGTCGATGATGGCGCCGTGGAGGGCCACCTTCAGGACCTTCTCGACGAGGTCCCGGCCGGAGAAGCCCTCGGTGAGCCTGGAGATGGCGGCGAGGTCCAGGGCGCCCACCTCCACCGGGAGGGTCTCGACGTTCCTCGCCAGGATCGTGAGCCTCTCCTCGGCGCTCGGCAGGCCGAACCTGATCTCCTCCTCGAACCTGGACCGGATCGACTCGTCCAGGAACTCGATCTTGTTGGTGGCGGCGATGGTGCAGACCCCCTTCCTCGAGTGGATCCCGTCCATCTCCGTCAGGAGGGCGTTCACCACCTCCGAGACGTCGCCCCGGAGGTCCTGGTACCTCCGGTCGAGGGCGATGGCGTCCAGCTCGTCGATGAAGATGATGCAGGGGGCCATCTGCTCCGCCCTCTGGTAGAGGCCGTGGATCTGGCGGGACCCCTCGCCGACGAACTCGCCGATGAGGGTCGTAGCCTTGATCGGGATCATGGGGACCTTCGTCTCCCGGGAGAGGGCCTTGGCCATCATCGTCTTCCCGGTGCCGGAGGGGCCGTAGAAGAGGATGTTTCTGGGGGCCCACTTGCCGAAGATCTCGGGGTCGGCGAGGAACCTCTCGACGATCTTCATCTTCCGCCTCGCCTCCTCCTGGCCGACGACGTCGTCGAAGGTGACCTCGCTCTTGATCTTCGCCGCCTCGGCCTTCTTCCTCTCCACCACGATCCTCGTCTCCGATCCGACGACCGAGACCCTGGGGTTCGCCTTTATCACCTTGAAGGCGAAGTCGGGGTAGAGCCTCCGGTCGAAGAGGTAGCAGCCCGGCCTCACCAGCTCCCCGTACCACTGCTCCCGGGCGTAGCGCTCGAAGAGGCGGGGGTCATCGACCTCGGGGTTGTCCTGAAAGACGCTCTTGAGAGGATAGCCTGCCGGCCTCAGGAGGACGTACCTCGCCCCCGACGTCCTGCTCCGCTCCAGCTTGCCGCCAGCCTCTTTTGTTCCGGTCTTCTGGATCGATCGCACGTCCTCCAACTCCAGCCCGAATATAGTTAAAGGTATTGGCCTTCCGTCGGCGGGCCAGCAAGCCGCCTCCCCCCCAGGCCCTCCCCGAAATCCTCCCCCATTCCTTCCGGGATCCTCGTTGAAGCGAGGAGAGGGCCATCGAGGACCCTACGAACGAGCCGCACGCAAGAATACAGTTAAATAGGTGTACTGCGACTTGGTCGTTGCCTCTTTATCGCGGGGGTCGCCAAGCCAGGTCAACGGCGCTAGGTTCAGGGCCTAGTCTCGCAGGAGTTCGTGGGTTCGAATCCCATCCCCCGCACCAATTTAGTCTCCTGATATCGATTTTATGAATAGATCGCGCCGCTTTAGTTCTACTAAGTTTTAGATACCCAGATATATAGTTTTGTGGCATCTTATGCCGCGCCTTGTCTCCCAAAAATGACGTAACATTTAAGAGTCTTGTGGGATCACTAAGGATCTAACCGCCGGAGGGAATTAAGTTGGATCGTAGAACCAATGCTATAATAATGTCGATCATACCGGGTTTAGGGCATCTATATTTGGGCTACCCCTTCAAAGCCCTACTCTGGTTTGCTGTTGGTGTCGTTGCTGCCGTAGCTGGTGGTGTTGGACTTTTATTAGTGTGGCCTATATGCATGATTTGCGTCTGGTCCCTTGGAAAGCACACACTGATGGCTGAAGATATGGAATCTATAAGGCGGGTTATAAAACAAGGTAAAGGGAATTAATCCTCAATACCCATCGATCGCTTGACATCGCGATACGTCGGCGGTCGTGGTCCTGGCGACCAATCCCAGCTAGGCCGGTCTAACTCATCGGACTCATCCGCGTCAACTTGCGTTAGATCCAAATGGATATGTCGGATGGTGGAGCCGTCGGGTAGTCTTTCGACCCTCTCACTCCACCCCCGTTTAACCTCACTGTAGTTAAATTCTTTTAATGGCGTCTGTAAGCTATCTACAGGCGATCTAAGGGGCTCAGCCCCCTCATCCCGCTTCGACCCTGCGAAGTCGTCTGAATCGTCCTCTACGGCGGGCTGTCGCGGCCTCTCTTCCGTCTTTTCGAATACTTCCTTGTATTTTGCTAGTAGCTCGTCGTCTTCGCCCTCCTGGTATCTCGTCGCGAAGTCTTCGATACGCCGTTGTAGGTCGCCGGTGTCTTTGGGCTTTACCCTCTCCTCGGCTGCTTCTAGCCTCTTCATAAGGGGACTGCTAACTGTCGAAGGCATGGTCTAGCCCCTCGCCTTCTTACGTGCCTTAGCTTCGTCTAGCGTTCGTTGGGCCTCCAACATGTTAAGCCGGTGCTCAAACTCAGTGACCTTACGCGATTCATGCGCCCGTAGCCAGCTATTACAGGCTGTCACGACCACTGAAGCCGCCGTCGCGCTCATCGTACCGTCCTGTACCTTTCGCGCTACCTTGAATAGCTCCTTTTCGACCTCGATCGGATTCCTGAAATTAACCTTCTTTCGAACCATATTATCACCCATAACATTTGCAATATTTATAATGTAAAATGCCGCTTGCTAGCGGTCATTTCTAAACGTCCTTAAGTAGGGTACATATTTAAATAAAAACTATTTGATTGGTGTACCGCATGGTGGTTTTGACTTGCGGAAGTTACGCCTTAACCCCCTATTTTAGAAAACTACTCGTTACATAGACTATATGTATTATTTATATATCCCTGATGCCCCGGCGCGTACATGTATACTTCACCGCTAAAACAGGTATTTATAAAAATGTGGGGATAATTCGCTTTAGAATGTCGTCGCTAGCTATTGCTTTTTAACCTACCATATCCAAATCGTCTTTATATGCCAGATGACGCCAGCGATCAAACACAAGTCAAATATAATTAGCAAACTTAGGATTTTACAGGCTTTCGTAATCACCGATCTAACCCCCATAGATATTTTAGTTATGGTGTAATCTATATAAACCTACATATTGTTTTCAATAGCAGCCGATACGCCCCCTACGACATAAACCCACCTAGCTGATCCTTTGTGAAACACCTAATCTCAAATAACACCGAAAGAGTTTTCAATTCATAAGGAATTGAAGATATCGGTGATCTAATGAAATTGGAATGGATATTTGCCTTTGTCCTGGGAATAACCATGCTTCCTACGGCTTGTGCCAATGTGTAGACATATGAAACGGATCTGGGGAACGTGAGCATTGATGTCCCCCATAATCTTTACCCTAATGACTTATCCAGCGGGACCACGTTGAACTTGGCTAAACCAGGAACACAGAAGCCAGTGATTGTAATCTGTTTGCATAATACTTGGGGATACAATTTAGAAGATTACGCTGCCTACATGGTTGGGGAGGACGAGACATACATAGAAATGACCACCGATGACGGGTACAGAATGTTGTTCTACACTATAGATGCCGGTCAAAACAGCGAAGGCAAGATGATTTATCGCTACTATGCGTTTATAGACTACTTGGCTGATAAAGAAGTGGTCATAGAGATTTTTGGTTATTCTGAAACCACCTTAGATGGTGAAGTAATTGCCGTCTTTGATGAAGACGTGTTCCAAAACATCTGCCGATCATTCGCCTTCGTAAGTTAAAGCGATACCGGCCTAGTCGGAGCATCGCCCGCGCCCCTTCACAAGTGAAGGCGCGGGCTCGCTCCTCCTCCCCCCAGTTGTGGAGGAAAATATACCACGGTCAGCCCAAAAGCCTAACGATCCCCGTCGTCAGATATCCCCGGCTTTCCAGCTCAAACAATAGCTGCTGCTCCTCCTCGGTGAATACCTCGTAAAAGAACCCATCGCTTAGGTCCATCCCATGCCGTTCAAGTGCCTTCCACTTAGCATAGAACCCGCATAGATCCCGTATCTCTTCCATCGCTTCCATCGCTAGCCGTATGTCCACCGTCGACCGTTCAATCTCCTCGATCATTTTAGTTAATGCTCCCATATTAATCATCCTCCTAAAGTCTTACATTCAGTTCCAGCATCCCGAAGTCAGCTAACAGGCCGATCATATCCGTCTCTTCCTCGTCAAACCACCCTGCCATAAGGCCGTGTTCAACCATTAACCCCGCCCTTCTCATAATACACAGTTTTTCTATAAAAATCTTGCCTTTTATTCGCTCCCCGATCTCGTCTATCCGTTCCTGCTCAACACTAAATACTCTCGCTAACATCTTCTATCATCTCCTAGTACCTTTCTAAGTCTTCTTCAAGCCGTACGTATTCGTTTTTCTCCATCGATACCTGTCCGCACCTCGGACAAATAAACATGATGTTCAAGCCTCTGAAGCCGTGAAACTCCAAAGGTTCCCCACATTCACTACATAAAATACTATCCTTTATATAACCATCTCCTTAAAAAATACAAATGTACAGAATGTACATAAAATCGCCCTTATTAAGCGATGAATTTATTTTTTGCAAAGCCTTTAATAGCGATATTATGTACATTATATACATCGGTTACTCTTTAAGACTGATACCAAACCAGGCCCAAACCGCCCCGCCGTCGATCCTGCCATCTTCGAAGTCCATATCTCGAAGTTTCCGACCGAAAGCATTCTTAGTCCCTGGTTTGGTCCCGTTGCTCCGACACCACGCCTTATAAGCCTTGAAAAGTTCGTCCTTAGAAGTCCTGGCGTCCTCGTCCTCCTCGGTCATCTCCTCCAGAAATACCACGATAGGCCGTGACAGCCTCCGATAAAGGGCCTCGCCGTTATCGTGATAAGACAATCGGAAGTCGTTAGACCGTAGCCGCTCCAAGCCCTCCAGCGACCAATTCAAGATACCCGAAAGCTCCCCTGGTTCCGTTAGCTTCTCTTTAAGCCTGCTATCGCCTGTCTCCTCAAAGGATCGATTGAATTGAAATATAACCCAGCGTTTATAAAATGCGTCATCGTCGAACCTTAACGCCGGTATATAATTCGATCCATATATTATTTTGGCTTGGTTATTGAAGCTAAACCCATCCTTAAACTTCTGCTCGCCCCGGACCGTATCGCCGCCTGTCAGCACCTTGAACTCAGAAGGCTCCAAAACGACACTCCGCGGTAGATCCCCGTGGATATTGGCCCGTTTACCGAACAATTCCCAAACGACATGATTAGAGCCGGTCAGCCTTTGAAGATCAACCGTACTTACGGCCTGACTCCCCAACAACCCCCGGATAACGCCCAGCATAGTAGATTTGCCGGTCCTCGGTGGTCCATACAACATAAACGCCTTGTGTAAGGGATATCCGGGCCAAAGCGTATATCCAAACATCTCCTGCAGGGCCGGATGGTACTTAGGGTCAATCACCCCGTCTAAATACTCCATGAATCTAGGGCACTCGGCCTTTGGGCTATAAACTGCCTCGATCTGCGATAGGGATATTATCTTAGGGTCGTGTGCCACCAATTCGCCCGTTGTCAGGTCTATAAGGCCGTTTGGGACGTTCAACATTAACGGCTGCCTATCTAAAACGCTCATATCAGTCCGGTTAAGCGTAAACGCCATATTCAGGATTTCTCTGACCGTTTGGGTGTTCATCACGGGCCGCATATTCTTTTTGCGGAAAGGCTCAAACCACCGGATAAGCTCGCCCTCCAGGAACTCCCTGGCGTAAGGCACGTAAACCCCACTTAAATAAAGGTACGTGCTCCGATTCTCAGCGAATTCTAGAATATGATATGTCTGCGTGACGAGATGGGCTGCTAAAACCGTATCTACTGCTTCAACCAGCCCGTTAACGTTCTCGATCAGGCAATCACCGGGCCGAAGGTTCTTTGATATCTCCGGTCGCAAAGCGTAAGTCGATACCACTTCAGACCGCCTCCTTATTCCAAGGGCGGTCGCTTATGTAAACCAGCCTTCGAAAGTCGTTAACCAGAATGTCGCCAGCTGAATTCTGAAATATCAGCTTATGGCCGTCGATCCCGATAAGCTTAGCTGAAAAGCCGCGTCCGGTGTCCTTCCGACAGAAAAGTATCTCACCTTTCTTCGATTCCAAGTAGTCAGCCGGGCTGGCTACCGCAGGTTTTATATATGTTCCAGTTATACTATCCATAGTTATACATCTCCTGTTTTCGAGGCCATGTGACGCGCCAACGTCACAACCTCTCACTTCAAAACCCACATCAGACGATGTAGGCGTCTTGTTCAATAACTATGCAAAAAGCCACGGCTAAAACAGCGGGGACCACCCCCTTCTGCCCATCCTGCAAGCAGTCTGGACCGCAAGCATTCTGGGCACACAGTAAAAGCCATGATTCTATATAAAGGTAACGATATCGCTAGCAGCTGAACTAGCAATATAAGTAGTTTGTGGTATTCTCAGGTCGTTACAAACCACGATTGGATGTCTTCGTCGTACCTGACCATCTCGCATTTCTTCAGGAACTCTTCGGCGGTGTCGTGGTCGATTCTGTCGTGTTTCAGATGGAAGTATCCACCATAAAACCAACTTTGCCGATACCCTGCAAAGCTCGAAGTAGCAAAGCCCATCTCGCCTCGCTTCATCCCAACGTTATTATCGTTCAAAAATGCCAGTAGGCGGGTCTCTAGCGCCTGGTCTTTGGGGTCCTTCGTCGGTTTCGGCTTCCAAACCCTAGGTTCAACTTTCCGCCAGCAAACCCCGTGAATTCGGCCCGTCGGCTCGTCGTGTTTCGCTTTGAATAACTCCTCCAGATATGAAACTAATTGGGCGTTGCTGATCCGCAAACCCGCCAGCTCGGAATTCGAATGGTCGTTGAACCGATCGACCAAATCCAAAAAGTCTATGTTACCCGACTTCGACGGCTCAAGCGTTGCAACCAACCAGCGACTAATAGCCCTCTTAACCATTCGTGTTCTATCCATCCAGACACCTCTCCTTATCACTGAAATATTTTTTAGCTAGCGATTCCAAAAACCTGCTCCGTGACATGCGAAGCCGTTCGGCCTCGGTGGCGATCTTCTCAGAAAGATCTTTGTCTGTGTAGCAGTTGTGGTGATAGCTTCGTAACATTCCTCTATCAACTCCTCCAAAAATGGATAGGCGGTCTTTCACCGCCCAAGCATCTGCTTTCGGATCTCCTCGGCGCTCGGCACGTCCCCGCCGTCGTCGTCCTGATGGACTTCAGGCTCCTCCCTGTTGAGGATCATGTCCCGGACGTGCTCCAAGGTCGGTATGCCGTCGCTGTCCAGGGCTCCGTTAGTCTGGGGACAGGACTTAACCTGTCGAAGGTCGCCGCCGTCGCTGTCGCCGTTGAGCCTGACACGGACACTATGCGGCACCGATCGACCGAACATGTCTTCATAGATATCGGCATAGCTCGGGCCGTCGCTGTATCTGGCCGCGTTAGTCTGGGGTTCTCGTTCGGTGTTGGTCTGTAACCCTGGGAACAGCTCGAAGACGGGGCCGTGTTGAAGCTCTCCACAATGTCGTATTTTTGTCATGTTTCCTCCTAGATTTATTTAATTTACTATATTCACTTAGTTTGATTCGCAAAAATTTACGGACGCCGGAATTAACCAGCGTCCGGGGTGCTATGCTTAAGAAAGCTTAGCGCGGGTTATAGGTTGGACTGTCGTCTCCGGCGAGGAAACCATCATCGACTAAGTCCCTATGTCAGAAGACACTATTTCGGACCTTATAGCCTCTGGCCGTGGCCGTCATCGGCATGAATGGGATGGGTGGGCGCTAAAGTTGCGCCCGTTGGGTTGGGATGAGGATTAGTCTATCCTCATTAATATAACTTAAAATTTGTATAATCCATGCTAAGCTGTAGCATAGAATTTCTTCGTTAGATGGTCCCTATCTACGAACCCCTCCTCTTGAAGCTCCTTAAGCCGCTTCGGTACGGTTCCCGCCGGTGTCTCAGTAACCCGCCGCACTACTTCAGCCTGAGTTAGCCCGCTGTCTGACTCCCCCAAAACATCCATAATCTCGGTCTTCTGGTTCTCCCTCTTCGTTACGTTCTGCGTTCTGGGAACGTAAAGCCAAACCTGAGTATCAAAAATCAGGCCGCTCGGTCCTGTCTGACTCGCTATCTTACATCTTTTGAAACATAAATGCCGATCGTTATAAAATACTGAATAGTCGTACTTTGAATCCCAGCATTTCTCATAATGCCTGCACCTTTTACACTCTAGGTGCATGATCTCTTCTGATTCGTCTTTCGATAGCGTAACGTCACGTTTAGCCGGTTTTAGCGCCCGTCTCTCGGCTCCAAGCAATCGCCTTTCGTAACGTTTTGTGACTTTAGACTTTATGTTTCGTTCATAAAATCTTAAGTCTTCTTCTGAAAGATGCCGAAGCCTCAAAACTTCTGGATCAGTACCCTGCACCGGCGGATCATAATAGCTGTTGTCGATCGGAGCTTCAGCCAGTCCACCATCTTCATCAAATTTATGGTAGATTAGGTAGGCTTCGGCTTTAGGTTGCCGTGACTTGATCCGCCGGATCTCGTCTTGCGACCGGACCTTAATCGGAGTCGCTACACCAATAATAAGAACTTGTTGACCGTCTACCTCAGCGATCCTGGACAAATAAAGGATCTCATCGGGTGGCCTGATCTCAACTCGCCGATTAAGTTCTATCTCTTCATCTGTGAATTCAGGTAGTTTAAGATCATCGTTGTGATTTTCTTCTTTGTAGTCTTGGACGTTGCTTTCGCTATCATCATAAATTAATATCTGTTTCATTATCCCAACCCATTCCCGTGTTCTGTATCTATTCGTTCGGTTTTATTTTGGCTAAGTATGCGACCATCATATATAAATCTTTTGGTCGATGTGTTGTCGAGCCTCCATTATTTGACGGATAAAACTTCAGCAAGCGTATATTTATTTATTATATAATCAAATATTTGTTTCTGGTTATCACGTGTTTCGAATCCGATCTTCATTGCTTCTCTAGCTATATCCTCGCCCTCTTCTGCAATGGATTGATAATTTTCATTCATAAGTCTTTTATATTTATCAAACTCACGCTTGAAACTTTCATCGTCATCGATTAAGCTCCATCTCAATAAGTAGTCGGCATGAACGAGAGGCATTTTTATGCGATTAACGCCTGTTACTACAATAGATATATCCAAAAATTTCATAACATTTGTCATCACATCGATGTAATGGTCAACTAAAATGAAATTATATTTTTCTCTTAACATTTTGTCGATAACTCGATCTTCCATTATGCTCTTTATATACCCCGCTACATCAACGTAATTAAGATCCTCCTCAACAATCAGAAGAGATAAATTATCTACTTTTCTAATAACATGCCCTAACTCGTGCGCAGCCAAATATGCGTCTGTGAGAGTAACAGGTAGACGCTGAAGCCAAATACTATCTATTCCAGTTTCATTATCAACAGCAGTCATCGCATAATAACCCTTTTCTAATAAAAATGGATAAATCCACCAGTTAAGTGCGATATGAGCTTTTCTCGGTTTATACTCATTATAATAAAATTTATTAAATTCCTCAAATCGTAATAAACTGCGAATAATATCATCCTCGTCGACCGTGCCACAATAAAAAGGAACACCCATAGACCATAAATCGTCATTGGCCTATTTGAAGATGATGCTATAAGTTGTTCAATCGATAACAACGAGGACATTTAAAGGTTTTACGAAGTTCATCTAATTTTGCTTTGTTCTCTGGGAGCAACGGAAAGATTAGATCAGTGTAGCAAAGCCAATAATCCCTATCACATATAGTGCATCTAATCCGCAATTGTACTGACATATTAGAATAACAACTCCATTATTTATAAACTATAACAAGGTGTAGTTTAAGATTAAACCGTAACATGTGACAGTTACAGTCTAGCGACTTTCAAGCACGAACCCAGGGATTCCAAGCTGTTTATATACTATCTATTGTATTATATCCATATCCCAAACTAAACCATACCAACTTTCATCAGATGATCGTCACATCTGACACTTCAACTTTTAGCCGCTAGCGATTAGTTCCTAAAACCATAACTGTAACATGTTACAGTTCACCATCCTTAATTATCCGTATAAGATGGCGCTGCTTATGCTTCGGATCTTTCACGATTGCAAAGCGGGGATCGCTAGCTATCAAGGGTTTTAGTCGATGGGCGTGCATCCTAGAGACACCTAGGAGCTTTGCAGCGTTAGATACGCTGATCTGTCGAGTTCCTGACTGTAACATCAGCTTATGGAGCTTATCAGCGTATGCAGTGCCGGTATCCGATGTTACAGTTTTGTTACGGTTTTCAAGCTTTGAAAGTCTCTGGCGATCATAAGCCCGTTCAAGGGCGACCTCCTCCCTCAGTGTCGCTAGCTCCTCCCTAAGCTGGCGGATCTCCTCGGCTTGCGAAGCGATCAAAAGCCGAAGCTCCACCTCTGGAACGATAGACGCTTCAGCTTTCATAGTCTCAGAAACTTATTGTAGTTTGATCGTCGCGTCTCATCGCACATGTGCATGTAGCGAAAGGTCGTATGGGGGTCTTTGTGCCGTAGCAATTGCTGAATCGTCAGGATATCGCAGCCGTTCGCTATCATTATCGAGGCGCTACTATGCCGCGTGAAGACGTGAACGCCTCCAGCCTTCTCAATGCCCGCTCGTTTCTTGTATTTGATGAAAATCCTGTAAATGTCCCGGCGGTGCATTCGTTGGCCGTAATCCGAATAAAATATCGGTCGCCTTCCATCAACTTCTAGGGGTGGACGAACTGCTAGGTATTGCTTTAGGGTCTTCGCTGCTTCATCGCTGATGTAAGCTATCCCGTCTTGACCGCCTTTGCCCTCCCTGATCGTGAGTCTAAGCCGTGATAGATCAAGGTCTTCGTCGTCCAAGTTGCAGATTTCGCTAGCTCGCAAGCTTGCATAGAAGGCTACCTGCAATAACGCTAAGTGCTTCAAGTTGTCTACTGAGTCGAAGATCCTCTGTACATCTTCAGCATCGAAGTAGTGGGGTATCGTATTGTTTCGTTTCAAAAAGGGGAAGGAAAACTCCTCGCCTAGCATCTCATGATAGCGCTTTACGGTGAAGCTGTAGTTGTTGATAGTGCTTCGGGCTCTTTTGCGTTCAACTAGCGAATCCCTGAAAGCTTTAGCTTGCGATAACGAAGGCTCGTCAGTCCCCGCCCACTCAAGGTATATCTTGCATACTGAAACGTAGTTGTTGATCGTAGCCTCTCGGAAACCCTGCCCTGCAAGATATCGCCCGAATCTACTTAGTGCGATATCAGTCGCTGGCACGTCCCATTTCACTGCTAACCGCCTTGGCATTTTAAAGACCTCCCAAAGCGGCGCGATCCCAACGCCTACTACTCAAGGTGGGTTCGCTTCATAAAATCGATAGGCGCGCGCAGTGCGAAGCACGAGCACGCCTCGTTAGGTTCAGGGCCTAGTCTCGCAGGAGTTCGTGGGTTCGAATCCCATCCCCCGCACCAATTTACCTTTATTGATATCGATTTTTTTCTCTCAGCGGAAGAAATCTTTTCGATGGCTAAAGCCGCGTTGGGCCTCTCTCTTCAGCTCTTCCTCGGCCAGAAAAAAGGATCGATGCCGTAATCGGCGAGCTTCGACAGGAAGAGAGTGCGGGGATGCCAGCGAGACTGGCGGCGGCTCCCGACGACAGCCTCCCCATCTCGAAGAGCTTGACCGCCGCTGCCATCCGGATCTTCCGGCCCAGCTCATCGGGATCGAGCTTCAGGGCCAGAAGGCCTCGTCGGGGACGTGATACGCTATTTCAACCATATTCATCTCTTTCATTGGGGAGGCAAACGTCTCAGACAGAAATTTCGACGCTCCTGGCGATTGGCGGTCGACTCGGGTATGGGGAGGTTGTCTTCTTTCAGGCTTCCAGATGAAACTCTATCGCTTCTCTCATCAGCTCTGCCGTCTCCTCTTCCGTCTTGTCGGCGGCGGCCGCGCCGGGAAGGTCGGGGCAGTAAGCAGAGCGATTTCGCTCGCCCTTCCCGATGATGATCGCATATTTCTTTCTGGCCATCTTCGATCTCCTTTAGGTCCGCCTGCTTTAATATGCTTTTCAGGGTCTTGGGTTAACGAGAATTGATCGAAGTGGATTTGCGCTCTACCTTCAGATCAGCAGGTTTTTAGCATAAGACATCGAAACTGTGAAGGGTGGACCTGATGGGAGTGAAGGCTATTTACGAGAACGACGTTTTGAAGCCTCTGGAGAAGCTCAATCTCAGAGAGGGCGAGGTCGTATATATAGAGATAAAGAGGGATGCTGTTGATCGGCTGGGCGGCCTGGTCAGGATCCCATGCAAAGACTGGGCAGATGAACAGGTGGAAAGCCCGGAACTGGAGCCGGTCTGATGCCGGTTGATATCGAGACTGGCACTACTATTTAAATAGATGCGAATGAGGACTCCCAAAAACCCCGCATGTCTATGTAAAAAATTATATACTAATAAACACATGAAAAGTGTATGAGTTCTTTTACCGCCTGGGGCCTTCGAGAAGCTTACAAGAACGTAGAGAAGCTGGGCGATAGGCTTTCACAGATAACGAACTTGATCGAGTGGGAACCATTTCGACCAATTCTTGAAGAGATGTATCATAATAAAACCGAACGAGGCGGAAGGCCGAACTTAGATGTTATCCTGATGCTCAAGGTGCTTTTGCTCCAGCAGTGGTACGGGTTGAGCGACCTCGAGACTGAAAAGCAGATTTCGGACCGAATATCTTTTATGAAATTCTTAGAATATCCTGATTCTATACCCGATTCCAGGACGATATGGCTTTTTCGCGAGCGGATGGCGCAGACGGGAAAGGATGAGTCTGTTTGGGAAGAGCTCCAGAGACAGCTCGATTTTAAAGGGCTTCAGGTAAAAAGAGGAACCATTCAGGATGCAACGTTTATAGAGGCCGATCCAGGGGGTTCAAAGAAACCAAGAAGAGAGAACGCTAGGACTCGTCGGAGCAGGGATGGAACTTGGGCTAAGAAGGGTGAGGAACTCCATTTTGGTTATAAACTTCATTCTAAAGTCGATATCGATTACGGCCTGATAAGGAGCATCGAATCGACAACTGCTTCGGTTCACGATAGTCGGGTTGATCTATCGGTTGAAGGAGAGGTGGTCCTCAGGGACAAAGGACATTTCGGTGTGAAGGCTAAGGGAAACGACTTCACCATGAAGCGTGCAGCAGCGGGTCATCCTCTAAGCGATCTCGATCAGCTGCGAAACCGCTTGATTAGCAAACTGAGATTTCCGGGCGAACGTCAGTTTGCTGTTATTAAAAGAGTGTTCCGAAGCGTGCATGTCATGGTAACGACGATCCCGAGAGTTCACGTTAAAATGGTATTCACCGCCTTTGCTTACGACTTATACCAGCTATGTACATGGGTACAGTATAAAATAATTCAATCAATTTTCTGGACGAACTTCACCCCTTGTACTCCCCGCCCACCAGCTCCCGGATCCTCTCGGCGGTCTTCGGCCCCACCAGGTCTACCTCTTTCAGCTCCTCCGCCGAAGCGGCAAAAACCCGCTCCACGGACCCGAAGTGGCGGAGGAGGTTCTTTGCCACTGCATTTCCGACCCCTGGGATCGAGGAGACCAGGTACTCCTGCTGCTCCTTCAGAGTCCGGTGGGTCTTCTTGCCGTGGGCCTGAGGGGCGCCACCCCGGGCCTGCTGCTCCCGCCGCGCTATGGCGGCGATCACCGAGACGGTCTCATCCTCGTCGCCCGTCGGGATGATGGCGACGCCGAAGTCGACGGCTATGGAGGCGAGAGCGCCCCGGATGGCGTTGGGGTGGACCTGCCGGGCGTAGAGGTCCCGCCCCTCCAGGATCAGGATAGGCCTCTCGTAGGACCGGGCGAGGTCCTTCAGCTGGGCGAAGATGTTCCTCTCCGCGCCGACGAGGGAGTCGACGAAGTCGTCGGCGGTCTTCCTCTCGATCCCGACCCGGTCGCTGACGACGTAGTCTCCCACCTCCAGGACCCGCAGGGTCACCCCCACCCCCATCGACTCCAGCATCCGGGCGAGGCTCCTCTCCCTGGGGTCGACGATGACCAGGGCGGAGGCCTCCTCGGAGAGGTCGAAGAGGTCGGGGGGGCCCAAGGGCCTGGGCTCGCCGGGCCCTCCGGGCTCGCCCCCCGGCCCTGGCCCCACCTCGCCGATGACGAGCTGCCTTCCGACCCGGGGGCCGGAGGAGAGGCCATGGCCCTCTCCTCCCCCGGCCCCGGCCGCCGATCCCAAATCCCTCCGGTCCGGCCAGCTCATCTCCCGGATCTGCTGGCGCATGCTCTTCTCCTTCCTGTCGCTGATCCAGCGGTAGGCCTCGTCCCTCGTCCCCCGGGCTACGAGGACGACGACCCGGCCGGCCCTCGCCCGGCCCGTCCTCCCCTTCCTCTGGATCGACCTGATCTCGCTTGGGACCGGCTCGTAGAAGAGGACCAGGTCCGTCGCCGGGATGTCGATCCCCTCCTCCCCGACGGAGGTGGCGATCAGGACGTTGTAGGCGCCCTCCCGGAACTTCTGGAGGATCTCCGCCTGCCTCC
>Ga0334882_1003118_pt1 | contig 15647 bp, 11 predicted proteins | sample GraSluR1_MG_5_FD_207226 | JGI IMG/M metagenome (GOLD analysis project Ga0334882, IMG submission 207226) | Sludge microbial communities from methane-producing bioreactor in Wageningen University, Netherlands - Granular Sludge_15_04-R1 | ecosystem: Engineered > Bioreactor > Anaerobic >... | reverse complement strand
CAGAGCGTAGCGCCGGTGCCGGCGCCTGCTGAGGTGGAAGCGCCGTAGCCGTTCCTTCCGGGTGGCTCCACCTATCCTCCGCCACTCGACAGGTCGATAGGGCGCAGACGCGGCCCGTAAGGGCAGAGGGAGGATCGCGATGACACAGCCACATTCGGTACGGGGCGATGCGCCCGCGGTACGGGGCGACGCGCCCATCCGGCTGTTCAGGTCGGACCTGTTGGAGTTTTTCACGCACGTGCACCCGGTGGTGGTCGCTGTGATCTGGCTGCCCGTAGGGGGCTATGCCCTGGTGCGCGCCCTGCTGACCCCGGCGTTGAGTGCCCTGGGGATCGTCGCCGGCGTGCTCGCGGGCCTGCTGGTCTGGACGCTCGCTGAGTACACGCTGCATCGGTTCGTCTTTCACTTCCGGCCCCGGGCACCGTGGCAGGAGCGCCTGTCGTTCCTCTTCCACGGCGTCCATCACGCCCAGCCGCGCTGCAAGACGCGGCTGGTGATGCCGCCGGCCGTGAGCCTCCCGTTGGCCCTGCTCTTCTACGGCCTGTTTCGGCTCGTGATCGGCGGCCTCATCGGTGCTCCGGCTTGGATCGCCCCGGTCTTCGCCGGCTTCACCTTCGGTTATCTGGCCTATGATCTGACCCACTACGCCACACATCACTTCAGGATGCAGCGCGGGTATTTCCGGATGGTGCGCCGCCACCACATGCTCCACCACGCCAAGACGCCGGACCGGCGGTTTGGTGTGAGCTCGCCCCTGTGGGATCTCGTCTTCGGCACCGAGCCGAGGGACGCTGCGCCGGCACAGGGAGGGAGGCGCGCGTGACAGACCCTTCTGTGGAGCCCCCGGTCCTCCTGGCGACGAAGCTCTATGTGCCTCGTCCCCGCGTGGATCAGGTGGCGCGGCCCCGGTTGGTCGAGCGCCTCCAGGCTGGGCTGCGCCGCCACGCTGCGCTGACCCTGGTCTCTGCACCGGCGGGCTTCGGCAAGACGACGCTGCTCAGCACGTGGGTTGGGGGTCTCGCAGCAGAGAGGCATGTTGCCTGGCTCTCGCTGGGCGAGGAGGACAACGACCCGATTGCTTTCTGGACCTACCTGGTGGCGGCGCTGCGGGAGGCGCTCCCGGATGCGGCGGGGGAGCTGATGGCACGACTGCACTCACCGGACGTGCCTGAGCCGACCGCGGTGGTGACGATGCTGGTCAATGCCCTCGCCTCTGCCGACCCCGTGCTGCTCCTCCTCGACGATTACCACGAGATCGAGACCGAGAGCATTCACAGCAGCGTCGCGCAGCTGATGGAGCATCTGCCACCGACGTGTCACCTGGTCATTGCGAGTCGGACTGACCCGCCGTTGCCCATCGCGATGCTGCGAGCAGGCGGGCGCCTCACGGAGGTGCGCGCCCCAGACCTGCGGTTCACCGATGAGGAGGCTCTGATCTTCTTCAACACGACGATGCGGCTTGGTCTGAGCGCGGACGATGTCGAGGCGCTGACGCACCACACCGAAGGGTGGATTGCCGGGTTGCAGTTGGCGGCGCTGTCACTGCAGGGGCGAGCGGATGCTGCGAGCTTTGTGCGCTCCTTTACCGGCAGCCATCGCTACGTGATGGACTACCTGGTGGAGGAGGTGCTCGGGCGGCAATCGCCCGCGTGCCGGGAGTTCCTGCTGCGTACATCGGTCCTGCGATCGCTGTCCGGTCCGCTGTGCAACGCACTCACCGGACGGGATGACGGGCAGGCGATGCTGGAGCAGTTGGAGAGGGCCCAGCTCTTCGTGGTGCCGCTCGACGATGAGCGTCGCTGGTATCGCTATCATCATCTCTTTGCCGAGTTCCTGCTGAGCCGGCTGCGCAGGGAGCAACCCGATGAGGTGACGTCGCTTCATTTGCGTGCCGCGTCATGGTTTGAGGGTGAGGGGCGTGTTCGCGACGCTGTGCACCACGCTCTGGCTGCCGAGGACTACGAGCGCGCTGCAGCGCTGGTGCAGGAAGCTGCGCATACGCTGCTGAGCCGTGGGGACTCGGGTACGCTTCTGGGATGGCTGGAGTCCCTGCCCGAGCCGATGCTGGATCAGCATCCTGTGCTGGGCCTGATCTACGCCCTGGTGAACGTCTACGCGCTGCGGCTGGATGTTATGGCGCGCCGACTGGAGGCGGTGGCTGCGGCGCTGCCCCCGTGCCCGCAGGATGCGCAGGGGGATGAGTCAGAGGCACGAGCGTTGTGGGGCCGTTGGTATGCCGTTCACGCTTACTGGACGCGTCTGGTTGACCGTGACTACGAGACCAGTCTTGACGAGACCGAGCGAGCCCTCTCGCTGCTCCCTGCGTCACCTGTCACGCTAGAGGTCTGCTTTTGGCGCCACCTGGCGCGGCTCAATACCGGGTTTACGTTGGCGGTCGGCTATAACCGCCTGACCGAGGCCGCTGATGCGTTCGCGGAGGTTGCCGAAGGGGACTGCGCTGCGCTGAACCCCTATGGTGCCCTAGCCGGTCTGAGCTTCTTGGGGCGGATGCAGGCGGGTCAGTGCCGGCTCTATGCCGCCGATGCCGGCTATCAGCGCGCGCTGACCTTGCTCGACCGGTTGGGGGCGCAGGATTGGCAGCTGGCGGGCTATGTCACCTATGGCAAGGCGGAGTTGGCCTGGCTGTGGAACCGGATCGATGAGGCCCAGAGATGGATCGATCAGGCCTACGAAAGCGGCGTGCGCCACAACAACGTGGAGATCATCGTGAACGGCCTCGTGATGCGGGCACGCTTGGCCTGTGCCCGCGGTGATGAGATGGAGATGCGCGCGGCGAGCGCCGAGCTGGTCGATGCCGGACGGCGCTATCAGTATCCGGGACTGGCGAACATCGCTGCCGGCGTGGAGGTCGATCTGCTGCTCACGCAGCGTGCGCTGGCGGGTGATGACGGGTCCGGTCGAGGGGCCGCTCACGGGGAGATCGAGGTGGTCCGCCGCTGGGTAACCGCTCGGCTGCGGGCGATCCAAGGCCTGGGAGAGATCGAGCGCGCAGCCGACGTCGTGTCCGCGCCGATGACCTATGCGACGCTTGCAAGAGCTCTACTTGCGTTGGGTCGCGAGGACGAGGCGCTGGCGCTGGCCGCGACCACGCTCGATGCCCTGAAGGGTCGTGATGCCGTGCAGATCATCGTGCGCTTGCGGCTGATGCAGGCCCTCGCTCTCGATGCCGCAGGGCGGCGATCTGAGGCGTTGGCGACGGTGGCGGAGGTGCTCTCCGTGGCCGAGCTCGACGACCTCGTGCGTCCTTTCGTCGAGGAAGGAACTGCGATGGTTCAGTTGCTCTCGGCCTTGGTGGAGGACGCGGCGGGCGTGCCGAAGATGACCGACGCGCTACGTGCCTTCGCCGCCCGCCTGCTCGACGACTTCCCGCCCGCCTGCCGTGCGTCGGTTCGGGAGCGTAGCCCCACGACCGGCCCGACGTCGCCCCGCGCCCAGCAGGCGTTGATTGACCCGCTGACCGAGCGTGAGTTGGAGATTCTGCGCTACCTCGGCTCTGAGCTCTCCACGCCCGAGATCGCCGATGCGCTCTACGTTGCCGCGAGCACCGTCCGCACCCACGTCAAGAACATCTACGGCAAACTGGGCGTGCACAACCGTGGTGAGGCCGTGGCACGCGCGACCGAGCTGGACCTGATCTAGACCCGATCCTGGTCTTCCTGAGGCGGCGTAGTTCCCCCGAGGCTCCTGCAGCCTCGATGGTGCCCGGCGAACGCTACAACGCCCCGTGCCGTGCCCATCCCCAAGCCAACTCCCCTACCTGGGGGATGACGTCTCCCCAAGCTCTCGACTATCCTACAGGCATCAAGGCAAGCATAGGGATAGGAGCATGCAGATGGCCAAGGTGGTATTGGAGACGCGGCAGCTGACGAAGCGCTTCGAGGATGTCGTCGCCGTCGACGGCGTGGATCTTGCGGTGCAGGAGGGCGAGGTATTTGGTTTCCTCGGCCCTAACGGCTCAGGCAAAACGACGACGATCGGCATGGTGTTGGGGCTCCTGCATCCGACGATGGGGGAGATCGCAGTCTTTGGGAAGCGCGTCGACCCGGGCAACGTGGCGCCCTTGCGTGAGGTGGGAGCGTTGGTGGGGGGCCCGGCCATGGTCCCCGGCTTCACCGCGCGGCATAACCTGCACTTGTTGACCTACCTCGACAGCGCGTCGCTGGATGGCGCCTCGCGAGCGGAGCGGGTGGATGAGGTGTTGGCGCAGGTGGGACTCGGCCTCGCGGCGGATCGCAAGGTCGGTGGCTTCTCCCTCGGCATGAAGCAGCGGATGGGGCTAGCCGCTGCGATGCTGCATCGACCACGGCTTCTAATCCTCGACGAACCGACCAATGGCCTCGATCCCGCAGGGATGCGGGAGATCCGCGGCTTGCTGCGTTCGCTCGCGGCGGAGGGCGTGACCATCTTCCTGAGCAGCCACCTGCTGCACGAGGTCGAGCAGGTGTGCGATCGAGTGGCGGTGCTCAAGGACGGGCGCGTGGTGGCACAGGGACGGGTGAGTGAATTGCTGGGCGGTGGAGCGACGGTCCGTGCTCGGGTTCCGGATGCAGAGGCTGCCGCACGTAGGTTGAGAGGGCTGCCTGAGGTCACGTCAGTACGTTCGAATGGCAGCTACGTTGAGGTCGTGGGCCTGCCGAGCGAGGTCGTGAACCTGCAGCTGGTGCAGAACGGGATCGTGCCCAGTGAGCTCCTGACGCAGCAGCACGATCTGGAACACGTTTTCCTGGAACTCACAGCGGAAGCCGCGTAAGGGGAGAAACTATGATGACCAACGTCTTGGTTGCCGAGTATCGCAAGACCTTCGGACGGAAGGTGATCTGGATGCTCGCCGGTGCGGTTGCGGCTTTCACGGCGCTCTACTTCGTGCTGGCCTATATGACCGCACGGCAGGCTCAGATCACCGGGATGGATGTGGGTTCGATCCCACCGGTGACCTGGCCTCACGGATGGGTCACGGGCGTGGTCGAGCTGTTGTCACCCGGGTTCCTCGGCGGGATCGCGACGATCGTGCTGGTCTCGTCGCTGTGGTCTGCGGAGACGCGCTGGCGGACCCTGCACCTGTGGCTGGGTCGCGGCGTCTCCCGAACCCAGATGCTTGTGGCCAAAGCCGTGATCCTGGTGCTGCCGCTGTTGCTCGTGAGCGTGGCGGGGACCGTGGCTGCAGGGGGAACCAGTGCAGCGCTGACCCTCCTAGCCGAGGGCGGGATCAGCCTGCAGCAGGTGGACGGCGTCCAGATCGTCCTCGGCATACTGCGCGCGACGCTCGCGCTGATGCCTGTCGGCGCTCTTACGCTGCTGGTTGGTGTGGTTGTGCGCTCGGGGGCAGGGAGTCTCGGTGCGGCGCTGGGCTACCTACTGCTTGGGGAGCAGCTGATCGGTGGGGTGTTAGGCTTGGTCGGTATCGGCGCGGCGTCGCGCTATCTTCCTGTTGCCACGGCGAATGGCTTGGCTGCCTACGGGCGGCTGATGGTACGCGATGCAGCTGTAACGCCCCCGATGATGGATGCTGCGACGGCGCTGGTGGGCTGTGTGGCCTGGACGGCGATTCTGTTGGGCGTCGCCCTCTGGAGCCTGCACCGCCAGGATCTCACGGACTAGGGTGAACCTTGCCCGACCGTGTGGACCTTCCGCGCTCGCCGCTCGTCCGGTGGCTGAACGAGATGGTGCTGCGCAGCCGGGTGGTGCTGATGCGAGCGCCCGGAGGCTACGGCAAGTCGAGGCTCGTGGAGACGTGGGCACGTCAGTGGGATCGCTTCCCACTGGCGTGTCTGGCGTTGACGGACGGCGATGACGTGGGTGGCGGCATCTACGAACTGCTCTCGCAGGCGCTGCGTCGCTCGGACGCCCCCGTGCTCCGCAAGGTCGGCGCCGATCTGGTAGAGACGCCGACGACCCTGGTCAACAGCCTGGCCGGTATCGAGGCCGTGCTGATCGTGGACGGTTACCACCATCTCCGGCAGGCGGCCTCCCGTGCTGTGCTCTCGGCGCTGTTGATGCACGGGCCGCCGCGACTGCACCTCGTCCTGGCCGGGCGCGGTGATCCCGGCGTAGCGGTGGGCCGCCTGCGGGTGCGGGCCGAGCTGGCGGAGGTCGGTATCGACCATCTAGCTTTCACGGACGAGGAGGTGGCGGACTACGCGTCAGGTGTGAGTTGCGCCTCCGATCCGGCCGTCCTGAGAGCCCTCCGGCTCACATTGGGGTGGCCTCAGGGTGTGCGGATGCTGCTGGGCCGACCCGACCCGGTAAGTGCGATCCGCAGCTACTTCGACCGTGAGATGGTGCCGTGGTCACTGCATCGGGAGAGACTTGAGAAGGTCGCGCACCTCGAGACGCTGACGGCTCGTTCGGTGGACGCACTGACGGGTGGGGACGATGGTCAGATGTGGCTGGAGTTGCTGAGCGATGCCGGCTTCCTGCTGTTACCTCTGGATGACGAACGTGAGGCCTGGCGCCTCCCCCCGCTGCTCGCGGCCTATCTGCAGGGTCGCCTGGACGATCTGCTCTGCCGATGAGCGTTGACGGCCCGCGCCGTCAGGTTGTCGAATGTCGGATTGTGCCTACAATCGTGGCGACCTAACGGTGCCGCGACTCGGGCGCCGATGATCCGGAGGCATGAGGACACGCTATGAGACTGCACTTCACCGGCGCGCTGACGGCGCGCGACTGCAAGCAACACACGATCCACAGCTTCAATCTGACCGAGGGCCGTAGGCTGGAGATTGACTTCGCCTATGCACCCGATGGGGCGCATGGGATCGCGAATCACCTCACCCTCACACTCTTTGACCCGCAGGGCTTCCGCGGGGCAGGGCACCGTGGAGGCGCTCGACACCACGTGCGGCTCGCACCGTCTGTGGCGACGCCCGGGTATATCGCCGGACCGTTACCTCCGGGGAGGTGGACGGTCTCCATCGACGCGCACATGATTATGCCGGGTGAGCCGGTGCGCTATACGCTCGATATTACGGTGGGGGATGGCGTGGTCTCCGAGGTGGGTGACGGCGAGGATGATCGCTCTGTCGTCGGATCGGACGCGGCGTCCCATCGCATCGGCGCATCTGTGCCCGGCGATGGGATGACACGTCCTCGCGGCGCCGGTTGGTATCGCGGCGACCTCCACACGCACACCGAGCACTCGGATGCCAGGATGTTCAGCGTCACGGACCTGCTTCGGACCGCTCAGAAGCTGGGGCTCGACTTCGTGTTTCTCACCGACCACAATACGACGTCGGGGTTGGTGGAGATGGATGCGCAGTCGTCGCCTGCGTTGTTGGCGGCCGGCGGTATGGAGTTGACGACCTTCTGGGGGCATGCCCTCTGTCTGGGCACGCGGGACTGGGTTGACTGGCGTGTGGCTCCGGGCAGCGGCGGCATGGCGCGCCTGGTGGCCGGCGCAGCGGCCCGCGATCACCTCTTCGTCATCGCGCATCCCGAGGCGGATGGCGATCCGGGGTGTACCGGCTGTCGCTGGCGCTTTCGCGAGATGATGCCGGGCAATGCCGGGCTGGTCGAGGTATGGAATGGGCCCTGGGGCTGCGACTCCAACAACGAGGCTGCGCTCTCGCTCTGGTACGATTGGCTCAATCAGGGGTTGCGCCTGGTGGCGACGGCGGGCTCCGACTACCATGGCCCGGCGGATGCAGCAGCGTCGGAGATCGTGGCCGACGGGGCGGTGGATCCCGGTGCCGCGGCTGACGCCGGCGTCGGCTTCAGCGTGATCTACGCGGCCTCCCTGGGCGAGCGGGAGCTGCTCGATGGCCTGAGAGCGGGGCATCTCTACCTGAGCTCGGGGCCCGAGGTGGGATTCGAAGCCACGGATGGCAAGGGCGGTCGCTGGATGATGGGCGACGCGATCCCGCCGGAGACGGTCGATGGCCCACTGACGATGCGCGTCACGTGGAGCGGTTGCCCGCCGGACGCCCAGATCCGATGCGTCGTCAACGCCAGGCTTTTGCGCGAGTGGCCTGCTGACGGGGAGGGGGCCACCACGTGGCACACGTCGGGTTGTGACGCCGACTGGATGGTGGTGGAGGTGCGCGATGGTCAAGGCGCGATGTTGGCGTTGACCAACCCGATCTACTTCGGTAGGAGCTGCGATGAGGAACTCGAGCTTGAGGCTGATGTCGACGTTCAGACTACCCTATGAGACCGTTTGACACGTTGTCACCGCGGGGCAGGCTGCGCCGGCTGCGGCGGCTTGCCGATGCGGCGCTGGCTGCCTTTGAGGTGCAGGTCGAGCGAATGGCGCTGCTGGGGGCCTTCACCAACACGCTCTATCGCGTGCGCACGGCGGCGGGGCGCACCTATGTCCTGCGGATCTGTGCCCCCGGGTGGCGGACCGAGACCGACCTGCGCTCCGAGGCGCTCTGGCTCGAGGCGCTGGCGCGCGATACGCAGATCGGGGCCCCGGTTCCCCATCGGACGCCCGCTGGTGAGGCCGTGATCAGTGTCCGCGTAGACGGGGTACCCGCGATGTGCCATTGCACGCTGCTGAGCTGGATCCCGGGTATTAACCTGGGTGAGCGGCTATCGGTGGAGACGTTGACCCGGATGGGGGCGCTCTTCGCTGCCCTGCACGCTCACGGCGCGGCTTTTGCGCCGCCGCCGGGCTTCACCACGCGCAGGATGAGTCACTATCTAGCACGAGGGGAGCGCGATGCCCTCTTCGAGCCGGCGTGCATTGAGGCACAGCAGGTCCGTGATCGAGAAGCGCTGGAGGCGACGCGAGACAGGGTGGAGGCGGCTTTTACCGCGCGCTATGCCGATCCGGACGGCCTGCGCGTGATCCACAACGATCTGTGGCATGATAATATCAAGGTGAACCGGGGGCGGTTGAGGCCGCTCGATTTTGAGGACACCCTCTGGGGTTACCCCGTGCAGGACATCGCGATGGCCTTCGAGGATCTGCTGACGGAGGGGCCCACCGGCTGCTATGCGGCCTTCGTGGAGGCCTTCAGAACCGGGTATGAGCGGTCGGCGCCCTGGCCCGAGCGGTACGCAGGTGAGATCGATGCCTTTCAGGCAGGGCGGATGCTGTGGGTCGCCAACTACGTGGCCGCGCACGAAACCCCCCATCTGCAGGGCTTTCTGAGCAGGTTGACGCCGCGGCTGGAGGCTTACCTGGAGACCGGGAGGGTGACGTCGCGCGGCGTGGCATAGAGTGGGTTGCACGCTCCGGATAACCCCATATACTGAGATAGAAGGTTGATCCACATCGCGGACCGCGTCGGCTCTGGCTCGTTCTCGACTACCTGAGGAGGTGCGTCGTATGGGTAAGAAGAAGGACACGGCGATCGCGGAATCCAACTCCCGCCCCTTGCCCGTGATCATGGCCAAATCGGGCAAGATCCTCGACTGCAACGGTGAACCGGTGGTCTCCGATGTCACGTCGGAGGCGATCCGTGAGAAGCGCCCCCGGATCAAAGGACGTATCTATGAAAGCGAGCTTCGCAAGCTCTATATTGAGCTGGTGAAGATGCAGGAGTGGATTCGTCACACGGGTATGAAGGTCGTGGTTATCTTCGAGGGACGCGATGCCGCCGGCAAGGGTGGGGCGATCAAGCGGATCACCGAACCGATGAACCCCCGGTTTGCGCGCGTCGTGGCTCTGGGCGTGCCGACCGAGCGTGAGAAGACGCAGTGGTATTTTCAGCGATATGTGGCCCATCTCCCGGCGGCAGGTGAGATCGTGCTCTTCGATCGGAGTTGGTACAACCGTGCGGGGGTGGAGCGCGTGATGGGCTTCTGCACAGATGAGGAGTACCGTGAGTTCCTGCGCACCTGCCCGGAGTTTGAACGTATGTTGGTGCGGTCGGGGATCACGCTGATTAAGTATTGGTTCTCGGTCAGTGATGAGGAGCAGGAGCGCCGCTTCCAGGACCGGCTGAACGACCCGACCAAGCGCTGGAAGCTCAGTCCTATGGATATGGAGGCACGCCGGCGCTGGGTTGAGTACTCGCGGGCGAAGGACGAGATGTTCAAGACCACGGACATCAAGCAGGCGCCCTGGTACGTCGTCAACGCCGATATCAAGCGGCACGCGCGGCTCAACTGCATGGCGCATCTGCTGTCGATGATCCCCTACGAGGATCTGACTCCGGAGTCCCTGGAGCTGCCGCCACGTCAGGAGGACATCGGGTATGTTCGCCCTCCGATCACCGATCAGACGTTCGTGCCCGAGGTCTACCACGGCGGATGCGAGTGAGCCGCTAGGTATCACGTTAGGGCTACTGTCGCGGCTGACTCGTCGAGCAGCCTGTCCGATCTCGTGACATTCATCATCCTCTGTCGCGGGTGATTTCCTCTGTTGCTGTGTCGATTTCTGCGCTATAATGTGGTAGAAATGTCGAAAATATCGACAACCGGGGAGGGGATGGATGACTGTACGGCGATGGAGCCACGCGCGTGTGGCCGATGTCGTGGTGACGGTCGGTATGACCTATGACCGCACCACCCAGGGTGAGGTGGTCGTGACGACCCTCTACCACTATCCTGACGGCGGGACGCGGGAAGGCGATCGCCATCGCACGGCTGTGGCATCCGGGGCGCAACGCGTCGTGCCGCAGATCTGGGACATGCTGTTCGATGAGGTGGTGCGGGTTCAACAGGAGCTGCCCGCCTCCGTGACGCTGAAGCTGGATCCTGTGGAGATGGATGGATGGCGGGCACCCGTGGCGACCCTTCTGCGGATTGTGGGCTACGAACTGCAGGTGCCGGTGGAGGTGTAGAACCCCTCTCGCAGGACGGCGTGGGTGCGTCCGGTAGGACCCTGTCGTTCTCCGTCCTTCATGCTATACTCGCCTCTATGGCGATGCATGCCCTTGGAGGAGCCCTGGACAACATACGGAGCCCAGCACCCGGCGATTCAGAAGCTGTCATCATCATCACGGCAGACAAGCGCTTGGCGGCTGAGCTGTCGGCAGCGCTCGCTACCGAGGGAACCATAGCTCTCCGCATGGTCGAACCGGTGAGAGAGGTTGATGACGTGTTCGACTACCGTCCTGCGGTGGTCCTGGTCGATCTCACGGTTGTCGACCCGAAGGTGCTCGCCGCGCTGCACGAATCTGCACCGACGGTGGAGCTGATCGCACTCGGTGCGTGCGAGATGTGTGAGTTGACCTTTTCTCCTTATGCTTGGCTGCCCCACGATGTCCCCGTGGCGATGCTGGCTGTGATGCTGCGCTCGGCACTCGCTCACCATCGACTTTGCTGTACCTGTGCGGATCTCGAGGTCCAGCTGGCGCGTCGGACCGAGGAGTCCCATCGTCTGCGTGCCTTCAATGAGGAGGTGATCCAGAGTATGGGCGAAGGGTTGGCCATCGAGGATGCCGAGGATCACCTGACCTTCATCAACCCTGCCGGCGCGCGGATGCTCGGCTATGAGGTCGAGGAGTTGATCGGCTGCCACCTATCAGCGGTGGTCCCCCCAGATCAGCGGGTCATCGTGCAGGCGGCGAAGGCGCGGCGCATGCAGCGGCAGCAGGACCGCTATCCGGTCTTTCTGCAGCGCAAGGACGGGTCACGGCTGCCGGTCCAGATCGCGGCGGCGCCACGCTTGACCGATGAGGGCACCTTCCGTGGCACGATCTCGGTTTTCAGCGATCTGACGCGTCAGGCTCAGAGTGAGCAGGCCCTCATGCATCGTTTGGAGATGGAACACCTCGTCGCGGAGCTGTCGACGAAGCTCCTCAACACGGCGGGGGGTGAGTCGCTCGACGATGCGCTCCGCAAGGTGGTCAGCGCCATCGGCGACTTCACCGCCGTCGACGTCTGCCAAATCGGCCTGTTCAGGCGTCGAGGTGCGCAACCCGAGGCTCTCTATCGCTGGTTCTCCGATGCGGCCAGAGCGTGTGGCCTGCACACCTACTCGCTCATAGCAGGCGAGTTTGCCCTGTGGGCGGAGCAGCTGCGTGCGGGTGAGGTGGTGCGGTACTCGACGTTGTCGGAGCTTCCCCCGACCTTGTCAGATGCGCGGCAGATGCTTGAGGAGCTGGGCGTGTGCTCGCTGCTTGCGGTCCCTCTCACGCGGGAGGATGAGCGCTGGGGGGCGCTGTGTGTGGCTATGACGACGGAGACGCGTCATTGGCCGGAGGCCGATGTAGGGCTGATGGTGATGGTCGGCGAGATTCTTAGCAGCGCGCTCGCACGCCAGGCTGCGGCGGAGCGCATCCGACGTCAGGCCGCGCGACTGGCCTTCGTCAACGAGCTTGGGCGAAGCTTGGCCACGACGCTCGATGTGCGCGAGATCTGCCGAGTTGCTCATCTGCACCTGTCGCGGGTGCTCGCGTGTCCCAGCATGATCATCACGGCCTATGATGCTCCAAGTGAACAGTTCGCCCTTCTCTATGCGATCGCCAATGGCGATCCGGTGGATGTCGGTGATCTTCCATCCGTGTCTCTCGACCGCGACCATGGCCAGCACAGTCGTGCGGTCCTCGACCGTGAACCCGTGATCATCGAGGACCTGCAGACCCGGGAACGTGTCTTGCGTACCTTCGTTGCCGCGACGATGCGCGATGCATCTCCGCCACGCGCCGTGCTCACCGTGCCGATGATTGTCGAGCACGAGGTCATCGGCACGGTCCAGGTGCAGGATGACCAGGTCGGTACCTACTCTGAAGAGGATGGCCAATTGCTGGTCTCCGTCGCTAACCAGATCGGTTTGGCTATCCAGAACGCGCGTCTGCTCGAGCGGGCTCGCGAGGAGACGCGACGCCTCGATGAGGTCATGCGCAGCGTGCCTGAGGGGGTGGTGCTGGTGGATCCGGATGGGCGTGTGCTGTTAGCGAATCCGCCGGGTCTCGCCGCGATAGGGGCATTGGCGGGTGTTGGTCTCGGTGAGCGGCTGACCGAGCTCGGTGGACGACCATGGCGTTCGTGGCTGACCTCACCTCGTGCCGGATTGTGGCACGAGATTGCTACGCAAGATGCTGTGTCGCGGATCTACGAGTTGATCGCGCGTCCGGTCACCCGGGGTGCTGAGACCATGGCCTGGGTGATGGTCCTGCGTGATGTCACCGATGCGCGTACGATTGAAGCCCATGCCCAACAACAGGCGCGGCTGGCCGCTGTCGGGCAGCTTGCTGCAGGCATCGCTCATGACTTCAACAACATCATGGCGGTCATCGTGCTCTATGCTCAGATGACACAGGCCGACGAACAGGTCCCGAAGCGGTTGCGCGAGCGAATGGGGACCGTGGTCGAGCAGGCGCGCCATGCCAGCCACCTCATCGATCAGTTGCTGGATTTCAGCCGCAGTTCACGGCTCGAGCCGCAGGCACTTGATCTGGCGGCCTTCGTCAAAGAGCAGATCAAGATGCTGCGCCGGATTCTGCCCGAGCACATCAGTCTCGACCTGAACGTCGGCAGCGACAATTTGGTCGTGAACGTCGACGCGACCCGTGTTCAGCAAGTCGTGCTCAATCTCGCAGTCAATGCGCGGGATGCCATGCCGGAAGGGGGGACGTTGACGCTGGCCCTGGATCGACTCATCCTGCGGCCCGGGGAGGCGCCTCCGCTTCCGATGTTGGGTGCCGGTGCGTGGGTGCGGCTCATCGTGGCGGATACCGGGGTGGGGATCTCGCCGGAGGGGCTCGAGAGGGTCTTCGATCCCTTCTTCACGACGAAGGGCCCCGGCGAGGGCACCGGACTGGGGCTGGCGCAGGTCCACGGCATTGTGAAGCAGCACGGCGGTGAGATCGGGGTGACCAGCGTTGTTGGACAGGGCACAACCTTCACGATTTGCCTGCCGGCTCAGGCAGTCGCGCTGCAACCGGAGACCGTCCTCTCGAATGAGGAGGCGCTGCCCTTCGGGTTGGGACAGACGATTCTTGTGGTGGAGGACAATCCGGCGACGCGTGCTTCATTGGTCGAGTCGTTGAGGTCGTTGCACTACCGGGTGCTGGAGGCCGGTGATGGGGTGGACGCCCTCGCTCTCTTGGATGCGAGGACCGAAGGTGTCGACCTGATCCTGAGCGATCTCATCATGCCCGAGATGGGAGGTAAGGCCCTGGCTGCTGCTCTTCGCGACCGTGGCAACACGGTGCCGCTGCTACTCCTGAGCGGGCATAGTCTTGGGCAGGACATGCGCGGCCTGGAGGAGCTGGGGGTGACGGCTTGGGCTCAGAAGCCGGTTGATTTGGGAACGTTGGCCGCACTCGTGGCTGGTATCCTGGGTGGGTAACCGCAACGGCGAGTTGTGAAGGAGGTGGCTTGTGGCGGAACAACTGTTCGCAAAGCCGAAACACAAGGCGTGGAAGAAGCAGGTTCGACAACCCCTGCCGAAGTGGCATCGACACCAGGGCAGTTCGAATGACTGTGGCCCTTATTCGGCGATGTTTGTGGCTAACAGCCTCCGTGATGCCGCGGTTGTGGATGGAGACCTGCTTGCGCGCAAGATGGAGGGACCGCGCGCTGTTCGAGGGGGGTGGATCCCGTCGCGGATCAAGGGCTGGGCGACGTTTCCGTGGGGCGTGGCACGTGCTCTGAAGCAGGAGGGCTTCGCGGCGCGTTGGCGTGTCCTGGCCCGGCGTCAAGCGCTGCTCGATAATCTCGATCGGGGGCGACCGACGATCGTCATCGTCGGTGAACCGCTGCGCTTCAAAGCCGGAAGGTACGCCGGGTGGTCGCACTACAAGGTCCTCTATGCGTGGGATCCGGACGAAGGCTTTGCCTTCGTTGACCCTGCTGCGCCTGAGGGCGTGATGTACACGTATCAGGCGGAGGTAGATTTCCTGCGACAGTGGACCGCGGTGGGACGGCAGATGATCGAGGTATTGGCGGAAAGACCGTGAGTTGAGGGAAAGGGGACAATCGATGGATATCAACATCATGATGGAGGGACAGGCGGGGGTCTACTGGCCCGAATGGACGCGGATGGCACGGACGGTGGAGGAGGCGGGCTTCGCCGGGCTCTACCGGTCGGATCACCTGCCGCAGGGGGCCCCGCCCGAACAGGCTGCGCTCGAGCTGTGGGTCTCCCTCACATGGTTGGCCTCTCACACCCAACGCATCACCTTTGGTTCGTTGGTCAGCCCGTCGGCCTTTCGGCCACCCGTGATCACGGCGTGGATGGCGTCGCAGGTGGATGACCTGTCGGGTGGGCGGCTGCGATTGGGTCTCGGGGCCGGCTGGAACGAGGCCGAGCATCGTGCCTTCGGTTTCCCGCTGCTCAAGACGGGGCCGCGGTTCGCACGCTTTCAGGAGTACGTGGAGGTCGTCACACGGCTGATGCGGTCGGAGACCCCGGTCACCTTTGAGGGTGAGTACTATGAGCTTCACGACGCAATGCTTGCGCCCCGTCCTCGGCGGGAGGGTGGGCCTCCGATCACCATCGGGGGTAATGGGCGACGGCGCACGCTCCCGTTGGTGGCCAAGTACGCGGACGAATGGAACTGCGTCTGGCGAACGCCGGCGCAGTGGCAGAGGCTGAGTGCGCACCTGGATGGGCTCTTGGAGGCGGAGGGCCGCCGACCCGAGGCCGTTCGCCGCACCTTGATGACGGGCATCTTCTTCGGTCGCGACGAGGCGGAGCTGCGTGAGGCGTTGGCTGAGCGTGGCGAGTCGGCGGAGCAGTTGCGGGCCGCCGGTGCTATCGTCGGCACAGCCGGTGCGGTGCTGGAGCAGCT
>Ga0334882_1003117_pt1 | contig 15647 bp, 11 predicted proteins | sample GraSluR1_MG_5_FD_207226 | JGI IMG/M metagenome (GOLD analysis project Ga0334882, IMG submission 207226) | Sludge microbial communities from methane-producing bioreactor in Wageningen University, Netherlands - Granular Sludge_15_04-R1 | ecosystem: Engineered > Bioreactor > Anaerobic >... | reverse complement strand
AAGTCGACGGCTTGCGCCGGCGGCACACGGACCTCGATCAAGTCGCCTCGGTGCAGCCGCGTCGACGGTGTCACCACCGCCCCGTTCACGGTGACATCGCCCTGCTCGAGCAGGCGCTGCACCGCCGTGCGCGACAACTCCTCGATAGCCGCCGCGACATAGCGATCAACCCGCTCGCCATCGGTGCTCGCCTGCAGACGTGTCACATCCGCTGTGGACGCCATCACCTCGCCCCTCTCCCTCATCCAACCCATAAAAAAGGGTCGAGGCGTACGCGCCTCGACCCGGATCACTCATCGCTCAGCAGAGGCGATCTCAGTCACCCGGCGGCAGGATGTAGAGCCCCACACGGACCGTCTCCTCGCCCGACGCCACCACGACCGTCCCGAGGATCACATCACCGCGCCGCGGGGAGTGCACCTCGAAGGCCAGTGCCCCCGGCAACGCCTCACCTTTGACATCGGACGCATCGTTCCAAGCATAGGTATAGCTGCAGTTCCCGCCACGGCCCTCGACATAGACGCGCCCTCGCCACCCGTCCTCCGTATTCCAGCGCTCGAGCGGCCATGCATCGACCTTCAGCGGCCCGCCTCCGCACGCCGCAGGCGCCACCGGCTGAACGCCGGCTAGCATGCCGTCCGTGGGTGAGGGTGTATCAGCGTCGTTCTCAGCGGGCACCCCAACAGGTCCCGAGCCTGCCATCAGCGCGGGCGCGGAGAAGGAATGTGACTCCGAGAGCGCGTCCGCAGCCACCTCACCATCAACGGTCTCGTCCACCGAGGACAACGACGCAGGCTCAGGCCGCACCCCCAGCCACGACTGCTCGTCCTCACTGAACATCCACAGCCCCACGGTGTAGGTCGCCGCTGCCTCTTCGTCCACAACGTGAGCAGCCCGCACCACGGGCGGAATCGGCGGGATCGCGTGGTCAGCGCCGTCCACATCCTGCCGCGTCACCGTCCGCGCCTCGGGATCGATCCGGTAGACCGGCCCGGTGATCACCTCGCCCGGCGCCGCGAGATAGGCCGTCCAGGCCCCTACCACACCGTGTCGCACGGCCACAGCGCTGGCGTAGTCCAGGAGGATCGACGCAGCAAAGGCCGTCGGGCCACGATAGGTGGAGCGTGCCCAACCGCCATTGTAGGCCGCGAGCGCGGCATAGAGATCCCCCTTACCCTGACCCACAATGATCGAGAGGGTCCGGGTGCCCCAGGCCACATTCAGGCTCGGATCCAGTAGAGCTGCCGTCGTAGGTCGCCAGCTGAAACCTGCCTCCTTGGGCATGACCTGCATCAAACCCACCGAACCGGCCGGGCCGATCGCATTGGGATCGCCCCGCGACTCCTTCCAGATAAGCGCGGCCACAAAATCGGGATCAAACTCGCGCCGCTGGGCCTCCTGCGTGATCAGCGGCGTCCATCGCTGCATCTGACTTCGCCAATAGGGGGACAATGAGGTGATGTGCTCGGGGACAACCGTCGTTGCTGCTGCTGCACCGACCTGGCGAGGGGGCACGCCTAACACCACACCCCCAACCAACACCACGATCAGGGCACCTAGAGCTGCTGGACGTTGGGACAAGCGATCTCCTCTCACTAATTCTTAACCATTTGCCGTGCCGGTCTCCTACAGCACGACGGCCTGGACGCGTCCTCGAACGAGGATTTACCAGGCCATATTCACTCTAACTATACCGAATCCACGCAAACTGTCAAGTTACCTTCGATAGCAGGGCAGGCAACTTCCGTCAGCAAGCCTGCAACCCCTTCTTCGCCAACAAGCTTGCAGCCCCGTCCCGGGGCGTCGGAAGCAGCAACAACCTTGCAGCCCCTTCGCTGCAGGCCAAGGCGCACCCACGTCTACCCGCCTTCCAGCTCCGGATCCTGCTCCTCCTCGGCTGCAAACAGCGCCTCCGCCGCCTCGACATAGGGGGCCAACGCCTCCTCCGACCTCCCCTTAGCCAACAGATAGCGCCGCAGAAGGTGCACCGGCGTCATGGCGTCGGGCTCGAGCCCCTCCAATCGATCGCGCGCCGTCCGGTCGACCTCGCGGTTGATCTGGGCATAGAAGGCCCCCGCCAACAGCGGCGTCAGATCGGCGTCGCGAATGCCGGGCTCCTGCTCGGGCGTCATCTGCACCACCAACCGCACCACGGCGCCCTCAAGCTCGTGTTGGGTGATCTGCTGCTCGATCCGCGCCAGCGGGTCATCGGCCTCGCGGACGTCGACCCGCACCGTCAGGAAGCGCCGCGCCGGCAGCCGGATGTACCGCCAGCTCGCGCCCTCGACGCTCAACTCGACCCAGCAGAAGCCCTTGGGCTGGCGCTCTTCACCGAAGTCCACGCGCTCCACGCTGCCGGCGTAGACCACGGGGGGAGCACCCTCCGGATTGAGGTCCTGGTGCTGATGGATATGGCCGAGCGCGACATACTGCCAGCGGGGATCGATCAGGGCCGAGACGGGCAGCGCCACATCCCGTCCCACCATAATGCTGCGCTCCGCCCCCCAATGCGCACCGTCAACGGAGAAATGCCCCAGCAGGACGGCGGGGCAGTCCGCATCGAGCGAGGTTGCCAGCGAGTTCAGCGTCTCGACCAGCACCTCCGTCACGGCACGATCCAGCTCGTCCTGGGTCATCCGCCGGAACTGCTCCCGCGACAACAGCCGCTGGCGCACGGGATAGGGCATCGTGAGCACCTGCACGTCACCGCGCTTGGTCGTGACGCGGTGCACCGCGGGCGCGTCGGCCACCGTCACGTGCGGCACGCCCAGGGTCCCAAAGATCTCCACGCTCGAGGCTCGCTGCGACATGACCGGCACATCGTGGTTGCCGACCAAGATCACCACCGGCAGTCCCGCGTCCGACAGCGTGCGAATTCGCTGAGCGAACTCGCGTTGGTGCGTCGTGCTGGGGCTGCGGGTACGAAAGGCATCGCCCGCGAAGAGCACCAGGTCTGCGTCGTGCTCGATGGCGTGCGCCACGATCTGATCCAGCCGCTCTAGGAAGTCCGCGACTCGACCGTTGAGCCCGGTCTCCGCATCCATCCGCCCGTAGTTCTCCATGCCGATGTGCAGATCGGCAAAGTGAACGATGCGGATCGGATCAGCGCTGTCAGACACGTGATACTCCTTACAGTCGCGGCAGCACCACGCCCTGCTGGCCCTGGTACTTGCCCTTCTTGTCGGCGTAGCTCACCTCACAGGGCGCATCCCCTTCAAAGAAGAGCACCTGGGCGATGCCCTCGTTGGCGTAGATCTTCGCCGGTAGCGGGGTCGTGTTGCTGATCTCAATCGTAATATAGCCGTGCCAACCCGGCTCCAGCGGCGTGAAGTTGGTCACGATGCCGCACCGCGCGTAGGTGCTCTTGCCCAGCACCGTCCCCAGCACGTTGCGCGGCATGCGAATGTATTCAAGGCTACGCGCCAGCGCGAACGAGTTCGGCGGGATGATACACACATCACCCCGAAAGTCGATCATCGCCCGTGTCGCAAGGTTCTTCGGATCGACCACCGCCAGATCCCCGATCCCTGCCGTGAACACCTTGAACTCATCGGCCACGCGGATATCATAGCCGTAGGATGACAGTCCGTAGGAGATCACGCCGTTGCGCACCTGTCCATCCTCAAAAGGTTCAATCAGTTGCTGCTCCAACGCCATCGTACGGATCCACGAATCAGGCTTCAGGCCCATGCTCGCTCCTTGAAAGAGATGATTGCTTAGTGTGACCGGCTACATGCGTTCGGGGGCGGTCATGCCCATCAGGTGCAGGACCCGCGCTAACACCGACTTCGTGGCCCGCGCCAGCATCAGCCGCGCGCGCGTCAGATCAGCCTCCTCAGGCACAGCCGACACCACGCGACAGTCGCGGTAGAAGGCGTGGAACGCGGAGGCCAGTTCGGTTGCATAGGTCGTCAGGTGATGCGGCGCCAGGTTCACCGCCGCGATCGTCAGCACCTCGGGCAACGACAGCATCTTGCGGATCAGACCGAGCTCGCTCGGATGCTCCAGGTGCGCCGGATCGCCGGCGTCTTGCGAATCCCACCCCTCCTCCTCCGCATGGCGCAGCAGGCCCGCGATCCGTGTGTGCGCGTACTGCACATAGTAGACTGGGTTGCGGTCCGACTGCTCGACCGCGAGGTCGAGGTCAAAGTCCAGCGTCACATCGACCGTGCGCGTCAGCATCATGAAGCGGATGGGGTCGGGACCTACCTCGTCGAGCAGCTCTCTCAGCGTCACGAACTCGCCGGAGCTCTTCGACATCCGCACCTCCTGCCCGCCCCGCAGCAGCGTCACCATCTGGTAGATCACGAAGACCAGCCGATCAACCTCCACCCCCAGCGCCTTGGCTGCGGCCTGAACCCGCGGCACGTCGCCGTGGTGGTCGGCGCCCCACACGTAGACCGCCTTGTCAAATCCGCGCACGCTAAGCTTGTTCCACAGATAGGGGATATCCGATGCCAAATAGGTCGGGCGATCCTCAGGATTGGGGATCACCTCGGCGGATCGAATCAGCACCGCATCCTTTTCCAGATCCTCGTGGCGGAACCACGTCGCACCGTCGTACTCCACGACGTAGCCCCCCTCCCGTAACCGGTCCATCATCTCATCGAAGAGCCCGCTCTCGTAGAGTGAGCGCTCGCTAAACCAATGGTCGAAGCGCACGCCGAGGCGGTCCAGGTCGTCCTCAACCGACACCAGGATCTGCCCGATCCCCCAGCGGCCCAGATCGCGAATCGCTGCGTCCCGGTCCGCCGTCTCGAGGTAGCGGCGTCCGAAGGCGTCCCGCGCCTGCTCCGCCAACTCCGTCACATAGGCACCCGGATAGCCCTGCTCGGGAAAAGGCACCTCCACCCCGAGGAGTCCCGCGTAACGCGAGAAGATGCTCGCCCCGAAGTGGCGTACCTTGGAACCGGCGTCGTTCACGTAGTATTCGCGCTGTACCTCGTAGCCCGCGGCGGCAAGAATCGCTGCCAACGTATCCCCGATCACGGCGTTGCGGGCCGAGGCGATCGTGATAGGCCCCGTCGGATTGGCACTCACGAACTCGACCTGCGCTCGCTGTCCCTTGCCGAGGCTCAAGCCCCCCCAACGCTCACCCGCGTCCAGGATCGCTGCCGTCTGCGCAGCGGTCCACTGCGGATCCAACCTGAAGTTGATGTAGCCCGGGGCAGCCACGTCGACGGAGCCGACGAAGGGCGCCTCCGGCACGTGGGCAGCGACGGCTTCGGCAATCTGCAGCGGTGCCCTGCGCAGCACGCGCGCCAGCCCCATGCAGACCGGCGACCCGTAGTCGCCATGGGCCTCGTGGCGGCTCTGCTCCACCGGCACATCATCCGGCACCTCAAAGGCCGGTAGCGCGCCGCTCGCCTGGGCCGCCACCAGGGCCGTCCGCACCAATCCCTCAATCCGCTGCTTCAGTGTCATCTCCCAGTCCATCACACTACGATCCCCCTCCTACGAAGAACCTCGTTATGTCAGCTCCAGCTTACCGACAAAATGCCGGATCTGCCGTCGCCACCAGGGCCAATCGTGGCTCACATTATGTCCCCAATAGTCGACCCAGGCGTGCACGCCCAAAGCATGCAGATCCTCCTCCAGCGCACGGGTCTCCTTCAGACTATCTTCCTCCCACGCCCCCTGCCCGACGCAGATCACGATGTCGCTCATCCGGAACTGCTCGACGTACCACGCATCCGTCAGGTTGGGCAGATAGCAGAGGGGGAAGTTGAAGTAGACGTTGTCATCTATGTAGTCGCCCACGAAGTACTGCGGTCCGTAGATCCCGCTGAGCGCTACCACGCTGCCGAAGACATCGGGGTGCTTGAAGAAGAAGTTCGCCGCGTGGTAGGCCCCCACGCTGCAACCCGTCGTCATCAGCCGCCCCTCGTAACCGCTCCGCGCGCGCACGAAAGGCACAAGCTCCTCCAACAGATAGCGCTCGTACTGCAGATGGCGCCAGGCACGATCGCCCGGGAACATCCAGTGGGCCATCCACGCCTCGCAGTCGACGCTGTCGAGCGTGTAGAGCTGAACCAGCCCCTCATCGATCGGCCCCTGCAACGCCGCCACCATCCCAAAGTCCTCGTACTCATAGAAGCGACCGCATCCGGTAGGAAAGACGACCACCGGCTTCCCGGCGTGTCCGTACACCTTCAGCTCCATCGCCCTGCCCAAGTGCCGGCTGTGCCTCTTGTGATACTCGACGTTCATGCTCGCCTCCCTCACAGCACGTTGGGGGGATGAGCCTTCATCCCCCCAACGCCAAGCCGAATTAGGTCAGGTCGCTGCCACCAATGACAGGCATAGCTGCACCACCGCAGGTCCAGGGCTCAGGCGCGACCGGCACTCCTGAAGATCTCGATCTTGTGCTCGACCACTGCCTGCATCGCGTCCATACACGGTGCGAACACCTTGCGAGGATCGATCTGATCGGGATGCTCGGCCGTGTAGGCCTGCATCGTCCGGATCAAGGCATTGCGGATCTCCGTGTCGATGTTGATCTTGCAGATGCCCGCTTCAACGGCGCGCGTGATCTGCGCATCGGGAATGCCCGAGGCCCCATGGAGCACCAACGGGATCGAGACCCGCTCGCGGATCGCGTCCAGCCGATCGAAGTCCAGCTTCGGGTCGCCCTTGTAGAAGCCATGAGCGTTACCGATCGCCACCGCCAAGAAGTCGAAGCCGCCGTCCTCGGCAAACCGCGCGCACTCGTCGGGATCGCTCATCGTTGCCTCTCGCTCGGAGACGACCACGTGCTCCTCCGCCCCGCCGATCTTCCCAATCTCGGCCTCGACCGGCACGCCCACCGCGTGGCATGCCTCGACGACCTTGCGCACCTCGGCCACGTTCTCATCATAGGGCAGCTTCGAGGCGTCGCGCATAATCGAGGTGAAGCCCACCCGCAGACAGGTCATACATGTCGCGAAGTCGGGACCATGGTCGAGGTGAATCGCCACCGGGACCGTCGCGAGCTGGGCCGCTTTGGCGACGAGCATGGGCAGGTAGTCAACGCCGGCGTACTTCATCGCGCCCGCCGAGATTTGGACGAGGATCGGAGCGCGCTTTGCCTCAGCGGCACGGACAATCGCGTGCGTGATCTCTAGGTTGTTGGTGTTGAAGGCACCGACAGCGTAGCGGTTCTTCTGTGCATCTAAGAGTAGTTCCTTGCTGGTGACTAACATACCGCCTCCTAATGAATGGGGTCTATCGCTTAAGCACTAAGCGTTAGTGATACCCCGATTCCGCCAGATGTCAACTTCAGCGCAGTCTCTGCCTTCCGGGAAGCCGTCTGAGCCCCGCACAACGCAGCGAGCGCAACGGACGCCTAACGCCCTCGAACACAACGCCCCATCGAGCTTCCCGGAAGGTCACATGTGATCGGCCCGTCAGCGACGCTCCCACCAGACGTAGATCAACGCGTCGCCGCCGTCCTCGTAGTACTCCACCTTCACCTCGTGCGTGCCCGCCGTCACGTCGGTCTCCGCACAGTAGGCGACGGCATTCGACGCGTGCCACTCATCCAGAATCAGGTGCCCGTCAAAGTAGATGCGCACCCCATCATCCGACATCGCGCAGAAAGCGTAGTTGTCCGAGTAGAAGCTCGCGTGGCGCGTCCAGCGCACGCTGAACCGATCCTCCCGCACGCCCCCAATCGGCACCCCCGTGCCCCACTCGAATCCGATCGCCGGGTCCCAGCGCGTCGCGGCGGGAGCCCCGCTCAGCGTCATATTGTTGAAGTACTCGCCATACCAGGCCGACCACGTCGACGCGGGCGGCGTCGCCGTCGGCACCGGCGTTGGCGTCGGCACCACCACGGTCGTATCGCCTAACCGGACAAACGTCATCTGCGCCGTCGCCACGCCCGTGTGCTCGAAGTACTCCACCGTCACCGTGTGACTGCCCGGCGTGAGCGTGACGTCGACGTCGTAACGCGTCTCCGGCTGGATCTTCCACGCATCCAGGACGACCACCCCGTCGATCAGGAGCCGTACTCCGTCGTCTACCACCGTGGTGAACCGGTAGACCCCACCCTTGAAGTTGATCGTGCGCGCCCAGCGTACCGAGAAGCTGTCCGACCCCACACAGGACGCGGGGCTGCCCGTTCCCCAGCGGAAGTTGATCGCGCTGTCGTAGCGCACCAGGCACGGGGCACCCGCCAACGATGTGCCGGCATAGTACTCGCCGCGCCATCCCGACGTCGGTGCCGGGGCCGTGGTCGGTGCGGGCTTCGGCGTCGGCGCCGGAGCCGGCTGAGCCCCCGGGATGACCAACCGCTGACCCACATAGATGCGCGTCAGATCGTAGATCGTGTTGGCCTGGGCGATCGCCCACACGGAGACGCCCGCCCGGTGCGCGATCCCGTAGAGCGTGTCCCCACGCTGGACCGTGTAGACGGTGCCCGGCGTCACCACGCCGCCCCCGCTCGATGGAATCACCAGCCGTTGCCCCACGTAGATCCGGTTGGGGTTGGTGATCCCGTTCGTGCGCGCAAGCGTCAGATAGTCGACCCCATACCATCGCGCGATCCCCATCAGGGTCTGTCCCCGCTGCACGATGTGCACGGTCCCCGAAGACGCCATAGCCGGCTGCCACGCCAGCGTCACAAGGGCGACGACGGCGATGAGCATCAGAACCTTCTTCATACCACCACCTCCTCCACGATGTCTCATAGACAAGAGGAAAACAGGTCCGGTCAGAGCGACCGATTACGCTCATTGTAGAGTGACACATAGAATTGGTCAACCGCACGTCCACGGCAGGTTGACCTACCATCGAGCCCGTGTATGCTGAGGCGGACAGTCTAAACGACCCTACCGAGGAGGAACTGAGATGGAGAAGATCGCGCCTACCACGGAACTACCCCATTGGGACCTGACGACCCTCTACAGTGGGCTGGAGGCCAAGGACTTCCAGGCCGATTTCGCCGCGTGGAACGGCGCCGTCAGCGACCTGATTGACCTCTTCAACGCACATCACATAGGGGCCTCCGACGCACCACGCACGACCGACGCAGCCGTCATGAGTGCGTTGGATGCAGCCATTGCGGCCCTCAACGACGTCGAGGCCCGCGCCCACAAACTCTATGCCTACCTCTCGGGCCGTGTTGCCACCAACTCCCGCGACACCGAGGCTCAGGCCTGGCTCAGCCGACTGCAGATGCGGCTGGCGGATCTGGAAAAGCTCGATCCGCGTTTCACCGCCTGGATCGGCGCGCTCGATCTCGACGCCGCCGTACGCGCGTCACCCCGCGTCGCGGCGCACGCCTATGCCCTCCAGCGGGCGCAGACCGAAGCGCAGCACCTGATGTCGCCGGCGGAGGAGGACCTTGCCGCCGACCTCAACATGACGGGCGGGCGCGCCTGGTCCCGCTTCTACAGCAACTTCAGCTCGCAGATCACGGCGGAGATGGCGCTCGACGGGCAGACCCGTACGCTGCCCATCACCGCCATCCGCAACCTCGCCTACCGGCCCGAGCGCGACGTCCGCCGGCAGGCCTACGAGACGGAACTCGCGGCGTGGGAGCGCCACGCGATGCCTATCGCCACGGCGCTCAACAGCATCAAAGGTCAGGCTAACACGCTCAACCGGCGTCGTGGATGGCAGAGTCCGCTCGACCTCGCCCTCTTCAATAACGCCATCGACGCCGCCACCCTCGACGCTATGCTTACAACGGCCCGCGGCTTCTTCCCCGAGTTCCGCCGCTACCTCAAGGCCAAGGCCCGGCTGCTCGGCATCGACACCTGTGCCTGGTACGACCTGTTCGCGCCTGTGGGCAGCCTCGATCGACCGTGGGCCTTCGCGGATGCCGCCGACTTCATCGTCGACCAGTTCGACGCCTTCTCGCCCGTGCTCTCAGGCCTTGCCAAGCGCGCCTTTGAGGAGCACTGGATCGATGCCGAACCCCGTGACGGCAAGCGCGGCGGGGCCTTCTGCATGTGGACCGGCGGCGACACCTCCCGCATCCTCTCCAATTACCAGACCTCCTATGGCGGGATGAGCACGTTGGCCCACGAGTTGGGCCACGCCTTCCACAACCACTGCCTCGCGGAGCGCACCTATCTCCAGCGCAATACACCGATGACGCTGGCTGAGACCGCGAGCACCTTCTGCCAGATCATCGTGCGCAACGCCGCGCTGCGGAGCGCCCCTGAGGCCGAGCAGTTGGCGATCCTCGAGGCCGATCTGCAGGACAGCACCCAGGTCGTCGTCGATATCAGCAGCCGCGTCCTCTTCGAGTCGCAGGTCTTCGAGCAGCGCGAGGAACGGGAGCTCTCAGCGGATGAGTTCTGCGCCATCATGCGCGACAGCCAACTCGACACCTACGGCGAAGGGCTCGACCCCGATCAGCTCCATCCCTACATGTGGGCCGTGAAACCCCACTACTACAGCTCCGTCTTCTACAACTTCCCCTATATGTTCGGCCTCCTCTTCGGGTTGGGTGTCTACGCGCAGTATCGCGAGGCCCCCGACGGCTTCACCGACCGCTATCAGGAGCTACTCTCAAGCACGGGAATGAGCAGCGCCCGGGACCTTGCGGCCGGCTTCGGGATCGATATCACCACCCCGGCCTTTTGGCAGAGCAGCCTCGCGCTCATCGTCGAGGACATCGACCAATTCGAGGCCCTGGTGGCCTCCGCCGAGCGAGCCTAGCTGCGCCCTGGCCCAACGGCAAAGTTGACGCACTTGAGCACGCTTCCGGGAAGCTCGCAGAGCCTTCCTCGCCACACAGAACCCGTCGGACGCCTGCGTCTGCACGCTACCACGCGCCGCCGAGCTTCCCGGAAGATCCGACTCGCCCGCCCTGACCGACGTCAGAGTTGACGCATACCCCAATGGGTGTAGACTACACGAAACGTCAGGAGGAGCTAACCGACCTATGGAACTAGGCATCATCGGCCTGCCGACCTGCGGCAAGACCACCGTCTTCAATGCACTCACCCGCTCACAGCGCCCCACTGCCGCGGCCTCGAGCGGTCGGCTTGAACTGGTCAGCGCCATCGTCGAGGTACCCGACGAACGTGTCGATCGTCTCAGCGAGCTCTACCGCCCGCGCAAGACCACCTACGCCCGCGTCACCTATACCGACATCGCCGGCCTCGATCAGGATCTCGGCAAGACCGGCCTAAGCGGCGAGCTCCGGAACAAAATCACGCCGATGGATGCCTTCGTCCACGTCGTCCGAGCCTTCGAGAGCGATCAGGTCCCCCACGTGGCGGGCTCCGTCGATCCCCAACGCGACCTCGAGCACCTTCAGGGCGAGTTCCTGCTCGCCGACATGATCAGCGTCGAGACCCGCATCGAGCGTATCGGGGAGCGCATGCGCAAGGGCGCCAAAGGCGAGGAACGCACAGCGCTTGAGGCGGAGCGACTGCTCTTCGAGCGCCTCGCCCTCGCTTTGGCCGACAGCACACCGCTGCGCGATGTCGCCCTCACCGCTGAGGAGCGCGCCGGACTGAGCGGCTACGGTCTGCTGACGCTCAAGCCTACGCTCGTCCTCGTCAACACCGGTGACGATGCCCAAGAGGCGGAGGCCCTGGTCAGCTTTGATCACCACCAGACGGTCGTCCTGGCCCTCCAGGGCAAGCTCGAGATGGAGCTCAGCCGGATGGACCTGGACGAAGCAGCCCTCTTCATGGAGGAGTACGGCATCGAGACCTTGGCCCTGGATCGCGTGATCCGGGCTTCCTATGGCCTCATTGGGCTCCACTCCTTCTTCACCGTTGGCGATGATGAGGTCCGCGCGTGGAACCTTCGGTCGGGTGGGACGGCGGTCGAGGCCGCCGGCACCATACATACCGATCTCGCTCGCGGCTTCATCCGCGCGGAAGTGGTCGCTTACCACGATCTGATAGCTGCCGGCGATATGGTCGCCGCACGCAAGGCGGGCAAGGTCCATCTCGAGGGCAAGGACTACACCGTACAGGATGGCGACGTCATCCACGTGCGCTTCTCTGTCTAGTCGCGGGGGCTTTGCACCGCCGACGAAAGGTCTGAGCCAGGCTCACCATGAGCGAATCTGAGAAGCAGATCGAGTGGCTGTTCATCAACCTGCGCTGGTTCATGCTGCTGGCGGTCGCCAGCATCATCGGCATCGACGTCTCCCTCAGAGGCTCCACCTTCCCTCGCACGACCTTTATCCTGCTGATCGTCGGTGCCATCGCCAACGTCGTGGTGCTCATCGCTGAGCTGCAGGACAACGTGACGCCGGGCATGCAGAAGCTGATCCTGACCTACGACATCGTGCTGACCCTGGGCTTCATCACCTCGGCCCGCGAGCTGCAGAGCCAGCTCCTCTTCATCTCATTGATTCCCATCACGACCGCCGCGCTACGCATCTCGTGGGGATCGAGCGTCATGGTCACCGGCGGCATCGTTATCGCCTATTGGGCCATCGGCTGGATGCAGGGGCCCGGGGCCGATCGGGCTTCGTTGGGCGAGGGCCTGATCGCCATCGCGCCGCATATCGTCACCGGCGCCGTACTCACCGTCGCCGGGCTCGCCGTGGGCCGGATCGGCTGCCGCATTAAGGCCTCGCTGCTCGAGGACCGCCGGCATCACGAGACCGAAAGCGCCCAGGCGCTGCGCATCGCCCACCAGCGCGCACGCATCGTCTTTGACCTCGCCAGCACCCTCAGCGCCACGCTGAACTACGAGCGTGTCCTGGAGGCGGCCCTCGATATCAGCCGCGCCGGCCTGCCCGACGTGCTCGACGACCCTCGCGATCTCTCCCAGGTGGGCATGATCCTACTCTTCGGGATGGATCAGACGCTTTACGTCGCCAAGGCGCGCGGCATCTCTCCCCGCGAGGAGCAGATCCGCTTCCCGGGCTCCCGAGGCATCCTCGCGACCGCGCTCAAGGGCACCGACCCCGTCGTCTCCAACGTCCCCGGCGACGATCCCGAGCTGGCCGGCATCGCCAAAATCCGCGAATGTCAGCAGGCGATCGCCGTGCCGCTGCGCGCCGGCTTCGAGAGCTTTGGTGTACTCATCCTCGGCAGCGCCGAGCCCGATCTCTACACCGCCGACTACCGCGACCTGCTCGCGGCCATCTGCAATCAAGCGGTCCTCGCGCTGCAGAACGCCATGCTCTACCAGAACCTGATGGACGAGAAAGATCGCCTGGTCACCGTGGAGGAGGATGCTCGCAAGAAGCTCGCTCGTGACCTTCACGACGGCCCCACCCAGACGATTGCCGCCATCGCGATGCGCCTGAACTACATCCGGCTCCTCGTCGACGACAATCCGGATGAGGCGATGCGCGAGATTCAGCAGCTTGAGGATCTGGCCCGCCGGACGACGAAGGAGATTCGCCAGATGCTCTTCACCCTCCGCCCGCTGATCCTCGAGACCCAGGGCATCGTCGCCGCCCTCGAGCAGCTGCGGCAGAAGATGGATGAGACCAGCCTGATTCCGATTCACCTTGAGGCGGAGCGCGGGGTCGACCGCTTGCTCACCAAGGACGCGAAAGGGGCGATCTTCTACATCGTCGAGGAGGCGTTCACCAATGCGCGCAAGCACGCCCGCGCCAAGAACATCTGGATCCGCCTCTTCCGCCGTGGCATGAGCATCGTCGCCGAAATCGAGGATGACGGAAGGGGCTTCGATGTCGCTGCCCTCGAGTCCGATTACGCGCTGCGCGGGAGTCTCGGCATGATCAACCTCCGCGAGCGCGCCGTCCTGGTCAGGGGCAAGACCGTGATCGCCTCCACGCCGGGTCGCGGCACCACCGTCACCGTTACCATTCCCGTCGTCGATCTGCCCACCGAAACGGCGGACGCCGACAACGGCGACGGACCGCCTCCGGCGTCGGAGTGAATGTTGACCCTTAGTCGCTGGGACTGGCTGCTGGTGTCGCTCGCCCTGGGTGCGCTGGGTTCGCTCATCCGCTGGCTGGTGGATCGTCAGATCGCCTCGGGGCCGACAGTTGCGGTCGGCGTATGGGAGGCACTGGATCGGATCCTCGGCTCCTCGTGGCTGATGCAGGCCTTGCGCATCATCTACGCTGTGGGCTTGCCGGCGGCGGCGCTGTTCGGGTACCGGGCCCTGAGCGCCAGGGGGCTGGGCCTCAAACCGCTCCCTGCGCCCGACATCGAGCACCTCCTGGGGACGCTTGACCTGCCGACGTGGACCGACTGGGTGCGCGACCTGGGCGTCACGATCGGCATCGCTGCCTTCTTCTGGCTGGTCGTGCTGGCCGGGGATCGCGCGGCGCGCCGTTGGGCGACGGTGGCCCTACCGCAGCGGACCAACGGGTGCCTCGCCATACTCCGCGAAGCGGTCATCCACCAGGCCCACTGGGCCTTCTACCGCGAGCCCTTCGTCTTCACCTGGGGCCCGGCTGTTGGGCCGTGGCTGGCAGCGCTGCTCATCCTGGTCCAGGTCCTGATCAACCCGCTCTTCTGGGAGCGCCGGCGCGCCGGGGGCGCGCCGGCGGGTCGCCCTCCCCTGATCAGAGCCGGTATCTTCGTCGCCTCCACCCTCGTCTTCCTGCAGACGCAGAACCTGTGGATGGCCCTGCTGCTCGACCTCCTCGTCGGCCGGCTCGCGCCCTCCCACCAACCGGATCCCGCCACCGCTCCCCCACCAGCACACCTGTCGCCCCAGACGGGGCGGCGTCCCGTCTCTACAACGTAGAGACGCCCCGCCGGGGCGTCTCTCTGCGGGGCGTCTCTCTGCGCGGCGTCTCTCTGCGCGGCGTCGATCGGGCTCCACCCTCAATCCCCCACCAGCGACGCGATCGCGACAAAGCGATGCGTGTTCACCCGGTAAGGGTAGCACGAGTAGACCGTCAGCACGGGCGTGCTGGTCGGCTCCAGGATGCTCACCTCCGTCTCCTCAACGACGCGCGTCTGCGTGACGGCGTAGCGATAGCTCGCCGAATGCGTCTGGACGATGATCTCGTCACCCACCGTCAGCTCGGGCAGGTCACGAAAGACCTCGCCGAAGATGTCGTTGTGCCCCGAGATGACGCTGTTGCCCCGCTCGCCGGGATTGGCGCTCCCGATGTGCCACCCGGGGCCCTTCTTCAGCGACTCCCAGTCGTCGCCCAACACCACTGCCGCGTCGACCCCGATCGACGGGATGATGATCCGCTGCACGTGCTCCGGGCCCCGCGTCGGCACCGGCATCGGCGTGATCTGCGCCACGAGGTCGCGCAGATGCGCGGGGATCGGCGCGGGCTGTGACTGCTGATTCTCGTCGGGCGGTGTATGTCCCCCCGGCAGAACCACCACGCTCACCATCGGCGTGGGTGCCGGCGTCGGAGCGACTTGGCTCGCCCGGCTCTCCTCGTTGATGGTCTGCACGGTGAGCACCATCCGACCCACCACCCAGACGAGCGCCAAAATCGCCAGCACCTCGATCATCAACAGCACCTGGTCGCGCACCCAACGCCACTTGATCGGTCTCCGCTCACGCGGCAGCCGGTCCGCCTCGATCGCGGCACTGAAACGTGGGGCACGCCGCCCGCGATGCACCTCCCACGACGCCGTGACCGTGGGGCCGGACGACGGACTCGGCACCGCCGGACCCTGGAGGGGGTCCCTCGCGACCTGCTTACCGCCATCCAGCCGGCTCAGCCGCTCCTGGCGACGGCGCAGGCGCAGCTCGGCCTCGAGCTCCTCAATCGTGAGCTCATCGACGTAGCG
>Ga0334882_1003114_pt1 | contig 15655 bp, 21 predicted proteins | sample GraSluR1_MG_5_FD_207226 | JGI IMG/M metagenome (GOLD analysis project Ga0334882, IMG submission 207226) | Sludge microbial communities from methane-producing bioreactor in Wageningen University, Netherlands - Granular Sludge_15_04-R1 | ecosystem: Engineered > Bioreactor > Anaerobic >... | reverse complement strand
TGTGCATCCGACATCTTCGCTACCTTCAGTTCTAAAGCAATTGTTGCATCCGTCGAAAAAGGATGTGCAGGTTTCTGGGATCATTGTCTGCCAGCTTTCTGATGTATATTCGGGTGTCTTTTGTTCTTCTTTTTGAGTGCACGAAAATAGCATAAAGATGCTAAATGTAAGGATAGCGAGTGTTAGTAATTTTTTCATTTTTTTGTGGTTAATTTTTTATAACATTTTTCTTTTATACAAATTCTAATCAGAAATGAAATAAAGAGAAATAAACAGACTATCGCTGTTGCCATAATTATTGGATATTCGCCATTAAAACCATTTGCTGAGAAATGTTTAAATAATATCCAAAAATATGCCCAGACTAAAACTATTCCGTAAAAAATGTTTTTATCTTTATTCATTCGAAGTATTCCAATAAGTGCTCCGACTACGAGAATTATGCTTGTCCAAATATAGTCTGTAATGCCAAATCCGTTCCAACCGATACTTACTAAAAAGACTGTGATGTTTGCAATTGTTGCGACGGTAATCCAGCCGAAATAAAGGCTGAATGGTAATTTGATGCAAATACTTCCTAGTAACGTGAAATTTTCTCCTCGGAGTATGTCGGCGATTTTAATTAACAGAAAGAGCAAAACTGTCATAATAAGAACTGAAACTCCTATGTAATCATAATGCCAAGCGAAGATCCATGAGATGTTTGCAAGGGATGTGCCGATGAAAAATGGCGTGATTTTATTACTAATTTCTTCCATTTTTTTATTCTTCTTTTTGAATTGATAAAGAATATATGCTCCAAGCAAAAGATAAATTAAGCCCCAAATAGAAAAAGCGACGCCTGCAGGCGCGAAAAGATTTGGGTAATCGTCTGAAATTGCCCCTGTTGAACGATTGTTAATCGGGAGCCTATTGGCGAGGAAATTTACGATAATCATTGCTAGATATGAGGCTACTGCGATGATTTTGAGAAGGGTAGTTTTCATAGTAAATTGTTATTTTTTATTATCTGCGCTTATCATTTCTATTATCTCAGGAAACTCTGAAATTTTAAAGTGTCTGTTTTTACTTTCGTAAATGATAAAATTTGCGTTATTTAATTTTTGCTTATACTTCTCTGCGTGGGCTATGGGTACGATGTCGTCGTCTTTTGAAGGTTGTTCCTCCGTGAATGAGTAATATTTGAGTTTTGTTTTCCATCTGACAGGGATTGTTTTTTTAAAACTTCAACGATGAAAGAATATTTCTCAAAATTGCATCGTCTTTTTCTGTCCAATAAACTCTAAAAGCAAGTACTTGGTCGAGGTTAATAGTGTAATAAGCTGTAACATCAAACATATCTCTAACAGTAATTTTAATAAAATCATTGTTGCCGATTTTTAGATTCTCGTATTGTATGCCAGTTTGTTCTGACATTTCTGAAAGAGTTGTGCCTGGAAGATCAAAATCGCTAATGATTTGTTGGTCTATTGAAGCTGATGTTGTGGCTTTTAATTCGATATCTGGAATATGACAAATATCGCAAGTTTCTGAAGGATTTGTGTGTAATTCATATCTTTCTTTTGTCCATAAGCCTTTGTCGTCTGCGATATAATCAACTGGGTAAATAAATGAAAAATTATTTCCCTCGAATGTCTTTTCTACTTGTGGTGCTTGCGTTTCTTCAGGTGATAGGACCTGAGTTTCTTCAGGTGTTGCGTCTTGTGATTCTTCATCTAGTGGGGGGACCTGCGTTTGTTCATCAGTTGAAACAATAATATCTTGATGAATCGGTAAGTCTTCTTGGTTCATTTGTAGCCAATAAAATAAAGCTCCGGCTAAAAGGGCTGTGATAATGAAAGCGACGATGATTTTTGAATTTTTGTTCATAAAATATATTGGTTACTAATTGTAAAAAAAAGTATATGAAAATCGTTAATTATACAATGTGAGAATATTTTCGTTTGAGTTGTTTAAAAAGTCCTTAAGTGATGTTTTTTATTATTTTTAAAACTATTCAATCTTATATTTTGTCTTTAATTAAAGGTCTGTCTTTATTTTTAAAGTATAATAAAATAATCAAATTAATTAGGACAACGATTATATGAATAGTCGTAGATAGAAATGTGCGACTATTATCGAAGATTGAGCCGGAATACTTTTGCCAATGCCAAGGGAAAATGTTAAAAGTTGGAAGAGATGTTCCTGTTAAATTGTTTATTATTTCTGGACCTAAATCGATTAGATCGGGGAAAATAGACCCAAAAAAACAAAATGCGACAATGGTGCGATTAGATTTTTTAGTTAAAAAAAGTACAAATGCCATAACTGTAATAGATAATAACACATCAATTTTAGACGAAATTGGATATTGATGGGGCAAAATATCGAGGATTCCATGCAGAAAAACACCAAAGAGAAAGGACAAAATTAAGATTTTTAGATTAACTGTTTTTGAGGTTTTTTTTGATGAAATAACTGTTGCGAGTGTTGTACCTGTAATTGTATGAAAAAGTATGTTCATCGATTTAAGAGTATTGAGATTTAGATTTTATTTCGATTTTTAAGTGTGGCATGGTGGAATTTGTATTGCTTGTGTTTTGTTATTTAGAGCCCATTACTGTCCAGCGTCCGATTTCATCTAAGTTCAATTTTACTTCTCGAAACTTTGAAAATAGTTTTTGAACCTCTTCTTTTGTAAAAAAACTATGAGGCAATCCTTTTTCTGGGCCTGATAGCGGGGCGAAAGTACCTTCAGTGATTTCTTCGTGATCTTTAAATGTATTCCATTTCTTGCTACTTTCAAAGTCTGGCACAGTAATAAATATTTTGGCATTTTCTGTAATGGCATCAAAAATCTTATCAATCAAATTTTGAATTTGATCTTTTGCGCCGTGGTGAATTGTAGAAACAGAAATTACCAAATCATACTTATTCTTTGGAATTTCAAATTCAAACATGTTTACGCATAAAATTGTTGAGTCTTCACCTAATGTTTTTTGTGTCATTTCAACTGCGGTTTCGCTTAAATCAATGCCGTCGGTATGAAACCCCTCTGCTTGCATAAATTTTAAGTACTTTCCTGTACCACATCCAATATCTAAAATATGTTTTTGATCAAAATTGGAATTAGTTAAAAATTCTTTAAAAAGTGGATTAATTTCTTCTGAAAGTGTTGCCCAAGCTTCACCACCTTTCTGATAATTTTTGTAAATGTTGTCCCAGATTGTCATTTTTTTATGGATTAATTAGACGAAAATATATTTTTTTATTTTATAAAATGAACAATGGTGTTGAGTTTACTTGAACTGAAATGGAATGTAAATTTTTATATTATTTTGATTGATACATTTCTTTAGTTTTTGGGATGAATGTTCTTAGTCTGATTATTCATTGATCCATTTTAGAAACTCTTGTTTTACATCGTCGAGATTTTGAAACCCTGTGATTTCCAATAATGCTGATTCAAATTGTTTTCCCTCCCAAATTGTTAATAATCTTACGGTCTCTTCAAAACATTTGCGATTATGGAACTGTATTCGTCGTTTAACTTGTGCAATATTGGATCTTTTCCTCTGACAAGATCTTTTCCTCTGACATCTGGATCTTTGTCGTCATCATTTCGTCTTGTTTTTTCGGGTGACTTTTTTATTAATTCAATCATTTTTTCATTACCTTTTAGTTCCCGAATCCACATAAGTAAAGCTCTGCCAACAATATATTCGGCTTCATTTAGGGATTCATTTTCTCCGTCGATTGGATTTGAAAAATCTAAACATCGTTCATAGTAATTCGGTTCTTTTTCTAAACCTTCTTTTACTTGTTCTTTTGTTTCTTGAATTGGGATTTGTGTAGTTGTGTGTTCAATAAGGCTTGCAAATCCTTCGTCGATTAATCTTGTTGCAGGTTGGCGATTTAAACCTGTAATCGACCACATAGCTACATGTGCTAATTCATGTTTTAGTGTTTGTTCCATACTGGGATAGTCGCTGCATTTTTCTCTTACTTCTTTTATAATCTCTTCTGCTGATTCTTCATTTGAAAATCTTTTGTCATAAAAAATTTCTACGCTTCCATCTTTATGTACTATTTCTACTTTTCCAAGCACTGGATTTACAGGATCTTCTGATTCAACAAATTTTATTTCAATTTTAGGGAGTTTGTAATTATCAATGCCTAGTGATTTGAAGGCAGTTATTAACGCAGAAATTGCTTTATCAGCGACTTCTTGACGCTCTGGACATTCTATTTTTAGATCAGATTCTGTTTGATTAGGACTTTTTGGGGTTTCTGAATCAGAAAATTCTTCTGGTTTTGGTCTTAAGGGTATAAAGTTTTCACTTCTTTCCATAGGGTTAATACTTTTAAATTACTAATCTTTAAATTATACCTAAAAATCGCCACTTTTGGAAGATGTTTGTAAAAAGAAGGATCAATAAAATCTTTATGTTTCTCTATAAGATTAAGAGTAGTTTAGTGTTCATTTGAAAATTAGGAATTTGAGGGCGTTTTTTTGTTGCGAAATTTATTCTTATTTAAAACATTATGGCTTTTCAATCTGAGTTCACTGTAAGTTTTCAAATTAAGAATTCCAATAACTATTCTGACTTCAACTTAAATAATTGCGAAATTGCTATTTGTGTTTGAATCGTTCGCAAACCAAATGATTAATTGCATTTTAGTATTATTATTTAGTGAAGCACATAATCATTTTATTCTTCCAATAATTTCCGCACTTCCTCTTCTAAATCCTCTTTTTTTGGTAAATAAAGCTGATATTTTGAAACAAATAATTGATTTGAGATACTGCCAAGGGCGTATTTCACAACTATATCATTTTTTTCTGCTGACAAAATTAATCCGATTGGTTCGTTATCCTCTACTGATCCTTCTTCTGCTTTGAAGTAATTCAAATACATATTCATTTGTCCGATGTCTGTGTGTTTTACTTTTCCGATTTTTAAATCAATCAAAACAAAACATTTTAAAATTCGATGATAAAAAACCAAATCAACATAATAATGTTCGTTATCCAATGTTATGCGAAATTGTCGTTTTACAAAAGTGAATCCCTTACCAAGCTCAAGAAGAAACATTTGTAGATTATCGATAATTTTTTGCTCCAGTTCCTTTTCTGAATACTGATTGTTTTCAGGAATACCAAGAAATTCGAGAATATATGGTTCTTTTAGAAGATCATGACCTTTTTCAAGAATTTGTCCTTTTTCTGCAAGCTTCAAAATGCTATTTTTATCTTTACTGAGTGCTATTCTTTCAAAAAGCATGGAATTTATTTGGCGGTTTAGTTCTCTTGTTGACCATTTTTCTTTGATGCACTGTTTTTCATAAAAACCCCTGGCTAAATTATCGGAAACGCCTAAAAGCTCGACAATATGACTCCATGTCAATTTACCAGACGCGTCTGGTAAATCTGGGTAACTGATATAAAAAAGCCTCATGTATTGTAAATTGCTTATTGAAAAACCTTTACCATAAGCTTGTTTTAAATCTTTTGACAGATATGAAAGGAGCTTCTTCCCGTATTCCGCTCTCATTTTTCCATCTTGCTCAAATTCAATAATTTTCTTCCCAATTGACCAATAGGATTTTACAAGAATTGAATTAATAGTTTTAAATGCTTGGCGTCTTCCTTGTTCTAGGAGCTTGCCGATATCGATAATCAGTGAGTTATATTCTTTTTTTGTGTCTATAATTTTCAATGTTTATAATTAAATTTTATAAATTATAAACTTCTAATATTAAATATTTCTAAATTATTTATTAAATTTTTCTAAACTGATTGAGTGAATTGAATATTACAAAATGTTTTTTAAGTTTTTTATTTCGAACCAATTGCAGTCAAGCGTCCAATTTCATCTAATTTCTATTTTAAACAGATAAATTCCAGACGTTAAACTTTTTATCTTTCTTTTTTAAACTCCAATTTGTTTTTTCGTAATACTTATTAAACCCTGAATTCAAAGGACAAAGAACTTCAAAATTTTTATAGTTTGTTGCGATAAGCATTTTCTTTAAAACACTTTGGCCTCTAAATTTCTCATCAATTGCGAACTGATATACCGAAACAATATTATCTCTCTTTCTTGGATAAAACCTTACTGATGCGATTATTTCGCCAAAATCATTCATTGCAACTATCACTTGTTTTCTTTTAATTGCGGAACTTACGCCAAATGGACAAAGAAACTCTTCGCAAGTTATTGCATCATTAGTGATGTCTAAATATTTATTAAAAAATTGAATTATCTCTTTTTTTTCTTGCTCTGTGGCTAATTTTATCGTCATTTCTTTTTAACGCTTTTAATAATTTTTCTTTTAAGATGCTTAATTCCTTTTCGTTTGGCCTTTCTTTTTCGGCACACCTAAGCTCTTTATCTATACACCAAATTGGGACTTTCGGTAAAGGGTCGTCTTTGTGTCGCGGAAAAATATGCCAATGCAAATGCTTTTCTGTGTTGCCTAGTAGTTCATAGTTTAGTTTTTCAGGCTTGAAGGCTACAAAAACTGCTTCAGCGACTTCACTCATTTCTTTTAAGAATTTTACACGAAAATCTGGAGCAAGCTCGTGCAGTTCTGATTTGTGTTGCTTACAGAGGAATAAAGTATAGCCTTTAAAATACTGATAATCACCGATTACGACGAAGCCTGTTTCAAGTTCTTCAACAAAATATGGATTTGTTTTTTCAATAATTATTTAAATTCTGTCACAAATTAAGCATTTTTGGGGCATGTTTTTTCGGGAAAAAGTATTTTTTGAATGAAAAACTTGTATTAGATTATATCTGTTTTTTTGACTATTCAAACTATATTTTATCTTTATGGAATGCGAAAATTTCAGCCCTATAATTTCTTCCAAAATTCAATTGTAGTCTTTTTCATTCCCGATTTTAAATATAAATTAGCAGAAAGATCGTTTTCAATATCTGTATGGGTTGTTAAAGAATCACAGTTTTGTTTTTTGAATTCAGTTTCTAGTTCTGTAAAAAGATTTTTGGCAACTCCTTTTCCGCGAAAGCTTTCTTTTACAAACAATTCATCAATATATCCCAAATTGTGTAGTTTATGATTTTTTCTTTCATGAATAGTGCCTTGAATAAAACCGATGACATTATTTGAGGCATCTTTTGCTACGAAAAAAATTGAGTTTTCAAAATCATCGTCCTCTAATTTTTTATATGGATTAATTCTTTCATGAAAATCTTTGGTATCATTGCTAAATATATTTTTTCTATACTCATTTAGCTCATCCATAAGGACTTGAATTTCTTGCTTGTCAGTTTTGTTTGCTTTTTTTATGGTCATGTTTATTCGTTAGAAATAAAAAAGTCGCGCGTAATTTTATGTTCTTTGGAAAATAAAATCTCTGCTTCATCGTATGTTTTGAAGGCAGATTCTGGCTTTTTTCCTTCAGCTTTCATTCGTTTCACATATTCTAATTTTTCTTCCCAAAATTTAACAATCTCGGGATGTTTACTGAAATATAAGCTGGCCTCTTCCTTTATTTTCTGCATAAAACCGCTAGGATCATAAAGTATTTTTCTGTTTATATAGCCGTAATTTAGATATGGATAGTCCTTTAGTCTTTTTTGTATGGATTTTTTGGGAAGTATTACAAGATCGACATAAACTCCGCCTATCTGCTTTGTCTCGTAGCTGAATTTTTCAGCTTCCTCATCTATGATTTCAATATCTAAATCTGAAATAGGCGTCTCCCTACCTTCCGCAACACTGCCAAAAAGGCTGATAGCTATTACACTCGCTTTTTTACTATATTTTTCCACCATTTGAGAAGCTACTTTGATCTGTTTGGATGATTTCATAATAATTGAATAAAGTAAAAATTTGGGCGAAGCCTTGAAAAATTACATTAAAAAAATTTTATTTAAAAATCTCAGGGTACTTTAGAAATGCCATTGTTATATTTACAACAGAATCAGAAACCCAAATCTCGCCACTTTTTACCATATCCAATGCTTTTTGGGGAGAAACTTTGAGTATTTCGATATCTTCTGTTTCATCAAAATTTTGATTAGAATTAAACTCGAGATTTTTTGCCAAATAACAATATATACAAGTGTTTATTTTGGTTGGATTGTTTGCAGTTTTACCAAGAAATATTAGATTTTCTGCTGTTGTTTTTATTCCAACCTCCTCCTCGAGTTCTGCCAACGCTGATTCCTCCAAAGTTTTTCCTTTCTGCTGAAAACCCGCTGGCAACTCAATCGCTATCTCGCCTATTGCGTGTCTATATTGCTTAACTAAGACAAGTTCATTTTTTGAGGTAAGTGGAAAAACCATTACGGCATCCCCCATCGGGGAAAGAAAATAATCATCAATTATTTTACCATTTGGCAATTCAACAGTTTGCTGCAATACGGGAAACCATTTGCTCGGCGATACATCAAGCTCTTTTAGTATTTTCCATTTTTCCATAATTGAGTTTTTTAATAAAAAAATATACTTAGTTAGAATATTTATTTTTTTTCATACCTTGTTGCAATAAAATCTATAATTATTCCATAAACAATTCCAGCGAAGAATCCGAGAGTGTCTTTAAAATCTGTTGAGAGATAAAAGGAACCACTAATGACTAATCCAAAGAATGCTCCACGAATTATTATGTTTCGGGTGGTGTTTTTTATTTTGTAATATGGCGCTAAACCGATTACTAAGCCCATGACAACTCTGTTGATCCATGTTGCAAATATGAACAGCTCATTCCCCGCGACACCAAGCCTAATACTTAATCCGACTATACAGAATATTCCCAAAATTGCGCCTGCTAAAATAGATATGATTAGTCTTTTTTTCATGGGTTTTTGTTATTTATGTAATTCTTTTTTAATTTTATAATAGCACCAAGATGATAGTACATGGCAGTTTGATATTTCATCATTTTTGATCATTCTATCTATTTCATCCTCGGAGAACCAAAAATTTTCAATTTCTTCTTCAGGATCTCCCTTTAAAGATTTTTCTTCAATATCAGTTGCCAAATAAACAAACATTTTTGCTGAAGACCGTCGATTATTGAGCAAATATGAACCTAGCAACTCAAGTTTGTTTGCACTCAAATCAGATTCTTCCATTAACTCACGATTCGCACCAACTTCCGGTTTTTCATCGTTTGGAACTAGGCCGCCCGGAAACTGAAAAATTTTTTGGTTTGGTGGATATGAGTACTCAGACTGAAGCAATATTTTGCCTTCGATATTTTTAGCAATAATTGTTACACAACAGCTACCATCATCCTTATATCTTAAGTAATCGGTTTTGACACCGTTAGGTAATAGTACCTCATCTTCCAATAACTTTAAGCGAGGATGATTAAAAACTTCTTTTGATGATAATGTCTTCCACATAAAATTTTTTTAATTAATTTGAGATAGGGGTGGTTGATGTTTATAGTTCACTGACTGTATATTATGGGACTAAACACCTTAGAGCAAGTGGATATGGCCAGAAGACCTATATTGAAATACGAATAATGAAATAATTCCAGCTAGGTTTACAATAATTCCAAAAGGACTATAGGTGGCCTCCGTTTGAATTGGTGTAATCCATGAGTATATAAAAAAAAGTGTAACGATTAAGCCTATATAAAAAAAGTTTGAGACTGCTGAATGCTCAAATATTTGATACATTTTACTGGTACCTTGTCTTTTTATTCGTAAAACTACAAGTAATAGAGAATTTGTGTTCATATTTTTAATTAGCTTATCAATTATTTTTTAAATTCCAGTTTTTTTTGACAGGTTTTCATCTATAAACTTTTTTAACGATTCAAGGTCTTTGGTGTTTTTGTCGTAATGAAAAGTATCAATTCCAAGAGATTGGGCACTTTTTACCGCTTCTAAATTATGTTCAAAATATACAGTGTCTTTTGCTTCAAGATTAAAATGATTGAGCATAGTTTCGTAATACTTTGGGTCTGTTTTTTCGGGATTATGTTTGAGTGTGAAGACTTCATAGGGCATATTATTCAAGCCAAAAGTTTCCATCTGCTCATCGTTTGCTCCTGTTAAGATAATTTTCCTGTTTGGGTACTGCTCAAGCATTTTATACATTTCTTCAAAGATACCATCGTGTTTTAGAATGAATGTGTTGATTGCATCTACTAAAATTGTTTTCATGGTGACTGTGAAAATATTAATTATGTAAAACAAAGTGTCTTAAAAAAATTGCCTTCTTATTGGTGAGAAATTTTTTGAAGACTAAGAGTGTGTTATCTAATTATTCATTGCCTATATGCTGACACATTTAACACTCTACCTACTCAGCGACAAGTGATGTAAAAATCTGTTTTGCTGAGCGAAAATTTTTACGATCCCAATCCAGCTCAATTCTCCAAGTTTGTCCGTTGTTTAGCATTGCAATAACATAGTATCTTGAGCCCCAGCAGGCTAATGATGATCCGACTCCCGGAGAGATAAATAATTTTCCCTCTTCATATTCAATAATTTCTATGATGCCAAACCTTTCTGCATACTCAGGTATTCCATTTTCTGATAATTGAAAGAACGGCAATTTTTCTACCAGTAGTGTAGCGGGATGATATTGTGTCTCGCAGGACTCAAAATTTTTTCTTTGCCTTGGTCCAGTAAAATGAGTGCACGAAAGTGATGTACACTGGTCGTTGTTAATACTCCATCCTAATGGATAACTTATTTTAAAACCATGTACTTCATCTGTATAATTCGATGTAAAAAGGACGAACCCTTGTCGATAAGCAAGAAAAGAAAAAATTAGTAACGCCACTATCAGAGCCAAAATGCCAAATTGTATTTTCTTAGATTTTTCCATACTGTATTAAATGTGGTTAAATATATTGTCGCCAGTATATACCAAAAGTTTCTGCGATACAATTTGAGCGTAGCTTTCGCTCTTGTAGCAATTGAGTGTTAGCCAATGTTGAAAGTTTGGATTATCCATCCATTTAGCTAGATAATATTTTTCAAACATCATAACATTTTTTCCAAGCTCTCCAACTTGTTTCATAAGTTCAATCATATTGCCCTCAATGCCCCAATCACGTTGTTCAGGTTTCTTAAAAGCCTCAATGACTTAGTTGTTTTTTGTATTTATTCTTTAATTAATAGATCTGAAACATAGTTTATGATCTATTAATTATTTTCTTTGTTTCACTTGCCCATCTAGTCCGCCATAACTTATTTCAGGTAAAGCTATTTCGCTAAATCGGGGGTCAGCCTGTTTTGGTATTGGTCCTGTAATGTCTTTCATTTTTGTACTTCCTGGTTTGACTGGTTCTTGTCTCAACACTTGCATATGTATATCACCACCTTCAAAACCAAGCGTGACATGGAAATCTTTAGGTGGTAATCCGACTTTAGAACGGAATGTTTGCAATGCTGGAATATCGAGTGCTACAAAAGCTGTTTTTTTAACTTTATCAACTTCACGCGTTTGATGTTGAGATGAGGCGCCATCAATAAATCCAATTCCTTTCATGTTAATCCCCTCTCCTCTTTGAATTTGTTCGTTAATATGCTGTAGTTCGGCAAGTGTTGTATCGTCGATGGTGCTCAAAATTTTGCTTTCGGTCGGACCAACTATAGTGAGATGAAAACCGTCTGGGCGAGGCTCAAGATTTGCGCCTGTGGATTCTCTTACTGATTGTAGAACAGAATTAAAATCTCCTATGATTTCCACCTCGAGTGTTTGCATGTCGGCAAGTTTCTCGCGTGTAAATTCAGGTGATTTTGGATCTTCGGGATACTCATAGCCACCCATTTCTAGATTGTTCATAGTTTTCGGTTAAATTATTAAATTATTCTTGTTATTTTACCCTTTATAAAACAAGAAATCAATTTTTATATATTTTTCCGATGTTCGGGCGGTAGTCCGAAAAGGGTTATTTCAGCCAATGTTTTGGGCGGATCTGAAGTCTCTTGCTATAGATATTTTTGGTATGCAATGTTGTGTGATCTTGCTTTAATTTTTCTACTCATTAAAGATTAAGGTGTTCATTAAAGTATCAAGTTCATCAGCATTGCTGGAAATTACTACTGCTTGAAAGTGATAATCACCAAATGCATTTGGTACAAAATATTTCAGTCGGCTGATTTGCCCTTGGTCAAACATTTTTTCAAAATAGTCTGTTTTTACACGAAATGCATTTTTACCATCCACGCTTACTTTTTGGGCGGTGGCATTTTTATCTTCGTAGCCGAGTGCCTCTATTATTTCTGATTCTGACTGATTGAAGTTAATACATTCAAAACAAGTAATGTTATAAGATGCTACTGTCGGAGCAAAATCTTTCGTTTCCCACCAAAGTTGTGGGGTTGATGGAGCATTATCAACAGTAGTATATTCCTCATTTTCAAAGCCAATTTTGAAGAGTTTTCCTTTGCCGTCTTTGTGGGTTTTGTCTGTAAGTTTTGGCGTATGCCACGAATTATTATAACAGAACGAAATATTTTGTGACTCATACATTGTCCAGTTTTGTGGACATTCCAATTTTGTTTCTTGGCTATCTGCGAACTCTTCAGTTAAAACTTGATTTGAAACAGTGCTTATTGTTGTGTCGTCAGTTTTGTTTTGCCAAAGAAAAATACCACCGCCCACAACGACTGCCATAACTATTACAGCAAAGCCGATTGTATATGAATTTGTTTTGTACTTCATGATCTTTAGGTTAATAATTTAAGCTAAGTATAGTCAAAAATTTACGCAATGTCTTGCAACGTCCATGATCATGCGATCTTTGCAGTGATAGAATACACCAAAGTAGGATCACTGACAAATATGTGAGGGTGACTGTGTGTATACATTACAAACATATTGGACACGGAAATTTAAAAAAGGAGATTTATAAGCAAAAAAATAAATATCTTTAACTAAGCAAGAGTTTGGGGCTTTTAATAAATTTTTAATACACTATTTTTGTAAAAACTCCTTCAACTTATTAAGAGCAATTCTTCTCATACTAATATCGTTTTTTTCTTCTTGAGTTAACTCGGCAAAACTTTTGGAATAAGCTTCGGGTTGAAAAATCTGATCCCAGCCAAATCCGAATTTTCCTGTTGGTAAAACAATCTCTCCCTTTATAGAACCTTCAAAATAATAAATCTCATCGATATTTTTTGCGTATCCAATAATGGTTTTAGCTTCTGCTCTATTGTTTTCAAATTTTTTAACAATATTGTATAAACCTTCATTTCCCATTGTTTGCATAAACCATTTTATTAAAGGACCTGGTAATCCATTTAAACAGTCAAAATATAATGATGTATCCTCAACAATAAATTCGGCTTGTTTGTGTTTTATTGCTTCCAAAAGTTTTGCTCTAATAACTTCCCTTGCATCAATTTCTTGTATTTCTGGTAAATCAATGTCTAGCCGTTCTATATTTGGAATTATTGATTGTGTTTCGGTAAATTTGTTAACATTTCCTGTTAGAAAATATAGCGTCATAATAATTATTAAAAATGATAAAAACATAAATTATCAAATCTAATTGATAATTTATATTTTATTCTAAAACTTTCAAAGTCATTGATGCAAGAGAAATTTGAGATTTTATGTGGGTTTCAAATGTGTAGAAAATCATGATTTAACTGATCTGTTTTTGGTAATTGAGGAGATTAAAAGATTACATATTAATTCATTGATTGAATAAAATTTTTAATTCTTTCAACTCCTGAATCATAATCAGCCTGTTTTATTATTTCATTTTTAGTGTTGTACTCAGTAAATAATGATGAAAATTGATCAACTTTATCTAGTACCCAATTTTGACCTAAAATTGCATTTTTTATTTCCTCATATTTTGCATCGTACAAGTTCAGAAATTTTTCGTTATTCATAAATCTTTCTTTCAAAACGTTTGTTCCATGCCTACCCCCCACGCCTCCTCTATCAAAACCATTAATATTTTGTGCGCTTTTTCCTTCTTTATCAAACCCTGCTTCTTTTAACCATTCTTCAAAAATGTCTTGCTTTTTTTGTTCATTTTCACTTAGTTCTTGATCATTTCTGTTTAATCTCATGTCTCTTCCTCCCATCCCTCCCATTCCTCCCATTGAAAGATTCATGTCCCATGAAAGCATGGTGAATTTCATGTTATCTTTGTTGTAATATAAATAAAAATTACTTCCCATACCACCAAAAGAATCCGTATTAGAAAGAATATCATCCAAAATCATCATTTTAATAAAGGAATCAAGGTCTAGCCAGCTTGCAAGCTGATTTTCGAACTCTTCATCGGTTGATTCACTGACAAACTTCAAAAATCGGATTAAAGGAGCAAGATCATCAACCTTTTTACTAGTTTTTTGAGTAAACTTTTCCGAATAAAGAGTAGGGTCGTCTCCAACATATTCAAATCCAACAAAATTTCCAGCTTTATATAAAACACCATTTGTAGATGAGAAATATTTATCAATATATTTTTCATCCAAATGTTCACAAATAACATACAAACTTGGTTCGTATTTAGAACTTTCTACTACTGCGAAGGCGGTTTCTGGAACTATTTGTCCGAACTCTTCATGGACAAAATATGTAATAGGTTCACTCAAGAGAGCCTTGTCGGACCCTAAACGAAGAGCAATTTCTGCATAATTTTGATAAGTTTGTCCTTCGATATATTTATCAATTTTGATTAATAAAGGAGGATTTCCCCCATTTCCTTCCATCATAGAACCGAACCCATCTCTTTTGAGTTCTATGTTTACATTGTTTTCTCCTGTCGTTTCCTCTCTGTTGATAGGTTCAGCAAATCCCCTGTTTGCCCTGCCAGTTAAAAAGGATGCATTCATTACATTAACTTGCATAAACTCATTTTGTTCTTCAATTGTCATTTTATCCCAGTTTTCAGGAAATTCTAAATCTGCAGGGAGTCGTATTTGTCCCATGTCGTTCATTCCTTCTATAAAGCCACGTCCTTTTTGTGGCATTAGAGAATTATTTTCATTGTTCATACCCCTATCCATATTTGGTGGATTGAATTCTCTTTGCTGACCATTCCCTTCTCCCCCCAATGTTTGACGAAGCGTTAAATTTCCTTTTAAGCGAACTCCAACGTTTGGTATTGTAACTCCGTCAATGACAATGTATGTCTTAAAATATTCTTTTTCTCCAGTCTCTTGATATGTTTCTATCATTTTATTATAGTCTTCTGAACTTAATCCAATTTTTATTTCATGAATCACAGAATCATCATAAAGATATATTTCGTTAGTATAATTATTCCCTTTTATTTCTATTTTTTTCCCTTCACCAAAGTTATAAGCAATAATCCTCGTTGATCCAATGGAAAAACAAAATCCTATTACTACTAGTAAATAAATGATAAGTTTGTAATGTCTTTTAAGTGTTATATTCATATATTATAAGTCTACAGCATTATAACCAGTAAGTAAGTTAACGGTAAGATTATCGTTCATCCTTTTGATTGCACTTACAAACTCTCGTTTACTTATATTCTTTTTAAGTTGAATGTTATATATTAGTTCAGTAAGAGCTCCAGCGCGAATAGAATCAATGCTAATCAACTCAGAGATTTCTGTAAATTTTATAAAAATATCTTCAAACATTTTTTCAAAGTCGGCATCATTCTTTATCTGAATTTTAAGAATTTGATTATTAATAGGTCGAGCATACCAATTGAAACGGTTCATAATTAATATAA
>Ga0334882_1003107_pt1 | contig 15692 bp, 12 predicted proteins | sample GraSluR1_MG_5_FD_207226 | JGI IMG/M metagenome (GOLD analysis project Ga0334882, IMG submission 207226) | Sludge microbial communities from methane-producing bioreactor in Wageningen University, Netherlands - Granular Sludge_15_04-R1 | ecosystem: Engineered > Bioreactor > Anaerobic >... | reverse complement strand
ATACTGCCTCCCCTGAGCCTTGGCTTGGGCGGTCAATTGAGAGATAGCCAATTCTGAGTCATGCGTGATTTTACAGTCATGCGGCCTCTCCTTGATTCTGTTGGACTCGATACTATCAACAGGATCGATGTCCTTGTCCTCACCTCCCCCAAGATCCGCCTGCACCGGAACTACTTCACCTTCATCCACGGGAATTGCTACACGGTAATCCTTGTCACTGAAGCCTGCACGGTTCAATCCCTTAACAACCTCGTCGAGGGTCAGATGGAATGCGTCTGAGCAAGTGAACACATAAGAAAGATTAAGTAGGTCGTTCATCTGCCGTCGAGCGTATGGCTGTCTAAGGATGCGTCCGAGAATCTGCTCCACATCGACACGGGAACTACGGTTCGCTACGGTGGCAAGGACATAAGCAAAGGCACAATCCCAGCCTTCCTTTAGAGCATTCACGGTAATAATGTAGCGGATCTCACAAGCTGGATTGAGCAGATCGATTCCTGCAATCTCATCTACTTTCGCAGTCTTAATGGCAATCTGCTCGGGAGGGATTTCAGCATCGATCAACTTCATCTTTAACTTCTCAAAAGTTGCAGAATCGGTACTATTCTTAGGCTCTGCCTGTATCAAGGCGATCGGGCGGATATATTCTCCTCCTTTACCCTGCTGAAAACTGGCCATCTCCTCAAGATGCCCCCTGAGACTAATCGCGTTTTGAATAACCTCCGTCACATCACCATTGTTATAAACAACAACTGGCAGCTTCACCATATGTTCCCGTTTCAGAGCACTGGCATTAACGATTGAGATTAAGTTGCTTGTAGCTCGCGGCGTCGCAGTGAGTTCAAGAATAAACCTTGGTGTCAAGTTTACGAGCATTTCCAAGCTCAGTTCGGTCTGAGCATTGTGGCTTTCGTCTACTACCACGACAGGGTTCAGATCAGCGAGAACCTGTACGAGTGAAATATCGACAAACTCGGACTCTACCTTCGACGTTACGGGAGCGAAGGATACAAGATTTTCGTTGTCCTGATAAACCTTCCGGTCCTCCTTGTTGGTGGCTCGGAACGAATCAAAGCTCATTACAACTATATTCAGTTGAGACTCGAGTGCCGCAGGGGAGAATCCGGCACCTTGCAGCGCTTCAACCTTGTCGAAGACCTCGACCTTCCCAGAAAAATGGGCATTCAGTCGCTTACGGTATGGATGTTCAATATCTCGGAGATTCCTGAGTGTCTGTTCCAGAATTGCACGTGATGGCACTAACCAGACCACAAGCCTCATTCCATTACCGGGAACACTCTCGAAGATCGGACGCAGGCTATTGCACGCGATATACGTCTTTCCTCCTGCGGTTGGTACCTTCAAGCATACATGGGGCACGTGATTTACCGCATCTTGATAGTCAGGCAGATCACCCATCCCCGCAACAACACCCTTCCTGCTCCAATGTTGTCGATAGGCAACTCCGTGTTCACCATGTTCCGAGTACTGGGTCAGAAACGAGACGAGGTCGTGGATGACCGCCTGTTGATAATCTTTCAGTTCCATCAAAACCTCACGATATCCCTAGGGATTTTTTTAAATACAATACTGTATTTCCGGAGTACCTCATCATCGATAAGGCATCGATCAGCATAAATGACATATAATTCGTCTCGGACATCAATTGTTCCGAGAAAACGAAAATCCAGCGTGCCAGTACCTTCGACATTGTGTAGGACATAATACGAAGTACCATTGCTGCTGCCCAAATAGTTAGAATTCTTTGAGCGGGAGATATCCTCCTGTATATTCTGCCCTGTCTCGGTGAACCAAATATAATTCCTGAGATGATTGGTGTCGAGAGCATCGTTTACCATACCGTTATCAAGAAAGAAGCGATCACCAAGTTCATAGAAGGTAAATCCGCCTCCAGTTCCTTCGATAGCCGATTTCCCTTCTCCATATCCATCAATAACGCGTTTGACCCTTTCAGCAGTGATTGAATCGGCATAGTCTTCGAGCTCGATGAGGATGAACTTCCGGTTGCCTCCATCCTCCTTGTTGAGATTCAATACAGCATGAGCAGTGGTCCCTGAACCAGCGAAGGAATCGAGGACTATATCACCATCCTTAATTGAATGCCTAAATACACGCTCCAAGAGCTGATATGGCTTTGGTGTCTGGAAAGACGATTCGTTCGGAAAGAGTGCCCTCATCTCATTCTTTGAAGTCCGATTACTGCCAACTTCACTCTTTTTCCAAAGTGTTCTGGGCACAAGATCCGCAACTTCTGATAAGTACCGCTTGATTGATGGACGGGCATCACCCTTCGGGCCCCACCATATTCTTCCTTGAGAATTAAGCAATCGCAACTTCTCCTCTGAGATTCGCCAGAATCTACCTGGAGGTGGTTGGAAGATTCTACCTGTAGGCCCCTCAATTGAGTAAGTGCCTCGAGAGTAGGGCTTATTCGCATATGGATCACCTGGCAACCAGGGGCCTCGAGGATCATTGTCTGGATTCTTGTAGATCGAGTCCGACTCCGCAGAACGGGGAAGTCGATTTGGTTTCCAGTCGGGACTACGTGAATAGATCAGAATATGATCATGATCTGATGAAAACTGCCGTGCGGAATTGCGAGGAGAGTCTGCCTTCTCCCAAATCGCATTTGTAACAAAGGTAGATGTTCCGAATATCTCATCCAACAATAGCCTGAGATTGCCCACTTCGATGTCATCTATACTCACAAAGATTACGCCATCTCTTGAAAGAAGCCGGTGAAGTAGCTTCAGCCTTGGATACATCATACACAGCCACTTATCGTGGCGAGACAGATCTTCCCCCTCCTTTCCAACGACCTCACCAAGCCATCTGCGGATTTTAGGATGGTTTACGTTGTCGTTATATACCCAGCTCTCATTCCCCGTGTTGTAGGGAGGATCAATAAAGATACACTTTATTCTACCCTCATACTCCGGCAACAGGCTTTTTAACGCTTCAAGATTGTCACCATGGATAATCTTATTATCTCTTGCAGATTTCGGATCACCAAAACGATATTTCTCTTCTAAAATACGGTAAGGCACATCCAAATGATGTCTCACAACCTTGTCTTTTCCTGTCCAATGCAGTACTGGCATCCAGTATATTACTCCTTAGAAATGCATGAGTTCATGGAATATCAAAATTATCTATTTCAATCCCGTATTGTCCAAACCTGGTCGTCCGGTTAATCATCGAGCATACTGAGGGAAACAAGCACAACATTCACCTGCTCATCGCACCTGATAATGCGAAAAACGACTCCTTGAACCGCCCCGGGTTTGCCGGAGCCTGATTTATGTGAGTCCGGCCAAAGTGGCCTGAATCTCCATTTCATTATAATACACTTTTTCAAATTCTACCGGAGGAATATCTCCGATAGGTTTCAAAATCCTTTTATTGTTAAACCAGTCTACCCACTCGAGTACTGAACTTTCAACTTAGTTGATGTCCTTCCACGGTCCTCTTGGCCAGATGATTTCAGTCTTGAATAACCCGATTACAGATTCTGCCATGGCATTATCATAAGAATCCCCAGTGCTGCCGACCGAAGGATTGATTCCTGCTTCTGCTAACCGCTCAGAATATCTAATGGCCAAATACTGACTGCCTCTATCACTATGATGGATCAATCCTGTTTTAACCTTTCTTGACCATAGCGCCTGCTCCAGGGCATCCAAAGTTAGGGCCGTTGTCATTGAACGAGCGGCACGCCACCCGACGATCATTCGGGAGAACACATCGATGACTAAGGCGACATAGACAAATCCTTTCCAGGTGATTACATAGGCGAAATCAGCCACCCACTACCCGGCCATTATTCTGTGACATTTACTACTACACATACATGCACATGTAGTTTAGAATGTCACATAATGATTGACGAAACCAGAAACAGGATTCTACATGTCTTTGAGAAGCACTCTGGCTATGCAAGAACTCAGGACGTAAAATCCGAAGGGCTTCATCACAAATATCTCCAGGAGCTTGTAGATGATGGTACTATACTGAAAATCAAACACGGTCTTTACAGCCTCTCTGAACTCGATAGTGCTACACATCTGCATGAAGCCCTTCTCACAGTCCCAGGTGGAATTATCTGTATGGGGACAGCCCTTACCTACTATAAACTGACAACCTGGAATCCACCGGAAATCCATATTGCCCTACCCCGTGGAAGAAAGATTACACTTCCCGATTATCCTCCTATCAAGCCATTCCATGTCTCTGCAGATTTCTTTGCCCTTGGACAAACAGAAATTGAAGGGGAGTCCGGGCAAAGCATCAACATATACAACAGAGAAAGAGTCGTCTGTGATGCCCTTCGGTTCAGAAACAAGATCGGTATTGATATCATGAAAGAAGTCCTCCGAGAATATTTGCAGAGCGAATACCGGAACCTCAACGCCCTGAATAGTTATGCCGGAAAACTCCGAATTGAATCAGTTCTCAATCAACACCTGGATGTGCTCATATAAATAACATCGCTGACTCTGTAAAGGCTCGCCTTCGTTAACTCGCTCGTCAGGATAAGAAAGATTATGTACTAATCACTCGCTTATACATGCAAGAAGGAATTCTACACAGGGTAGAAACATCCAGGTATTCCGAATCCTTTTGTCTGAAAGGAGGATTGTTACTCTATTCCCTCTCCGATTTTTCAAGCAGACCGACCATGGACAGCAACTCAAGGTACTGTGCAGGCTCGGGTCTATCCGAACAAACCTTAAACTCGATTTTGGCTTTGGCGACACAATCTATCCTGGACCGGTAAAGATGGATTATCCGACTCTACTGAATACGAAATCGATATGTATATCCGCCTTCAACACAGGACGGCCAATCCTCCCAGCAGGCCCTGCCGTCTTCCAGGATGATTTCGGCTCGGATCAAAGAAACCTGCAACTCTGGGAAGGCTTCTTGAACAGAATAAAATCTGAACCTATTGACTTTGCGATAGTTATTACTGAAATAACGAAGCAGCTATTACCTGTCTACAAAAGCATCAGGAAATATCCGAGTGACGGCCTTTCTTATGCAGAGAATTCCGTGTAGCCAGTTTTGTAGCCAATTCAACCCCGAAACAACCGCAATCCTTAAATCATCGCATTTACCGCTGTTCCCGGCCAAACTCCAGCCCGTCAAACCAGGCCTTCCCCCGTCCCACCAGGGTCAGGGATATCTCCGCCATGGCGGCGCCTTCGGGGACCAGGACCGAAAGAGGGACCACCGTCCAGTCGGTGCTTCCATACAGTGCCGGGCCGCTTACCCCGCCGAGCTGCCCTCCCATCTCGTCCATCCAGGTGATGCCTATCCCCGCCGCCCCGGGGGGAACCGTTTCTGTTTTAATAGAGCAGAACAGATTAAGCCGCTCACCGGGCCGCACCGCAATCCGCTGTCCCCACCACCGCCTTGAGCGGTCGTTCTTTTTCGATTCGATGGACACGGATTTTTCACCCTCCCGGGCCACCGCATCATCCACCGCCCAGATTCCCGAGCCGTGGCCCACCATATCCGCCACGTGCCAGCCGTTGTAGTCGAGGGGACGGGACTCAACTCCCGCTTCCAGATCCACAGCCACGCCGGGAGGCAGGGACTCGAATCCGGGATCATGGGGCGTATCGGCATAAGACGGATATTGAAGATTGCGGAATTCCCTGACAATTCGGCTTTCCGCATCAAGAACCAGGACCCTTCCGTGCTGGGCATCACAGACCAGGGTGGTGCCGTCGGAAAGACGGTGCGCTTCGTAGGGAACCCGCAGCGGGCCCTTCAGCTCTGCCACTACGGCTCCCGCCGGGCTCACCTCGAGAATCCTGTGATTATTCGAATCGGTAATAAGGTAGTTGCCGTTATCGAGCTTCTCCACGCACCGGGGCCACCGCAGCCCTTCGGAAAATGACCAGAGGATGTTACCGGCGCCATCTATTTCCAGGACACGGTTTCCTTCACTGTCGGCCACCAGGTAGCGGCCGTTCCCGATGAAAACCGGGGCGTGCTGCCGGGTGGTGCCGTGAAAACTCCACCGGATTGTTCCCGCCCGGTCAATCTCGATAATACGGCTGTTGTTCCGGTCTGAAACAAGGAAGAAGCCCCCCTCGAGCTCCTGCACGTGGTTGGGATAATCGAGCCTGCTGCCATCGGAGAGCCTTCCTCCGGGCCAGGATTCGCTGGTCCATACGATCTGTTTGGCCCGGTTTACTTCGATGAGCCGGTTGTTCCCGGTGTCGGGTATCAGGATGTTCCCGTTGGAGAGCATGACAGCAGAATGGGCAAACCGGAGCCCCTGCCCGTAACGCCAGGTAACCTTACCCTCCGGGTCGACCATGAGGATCTCACTGCCGGTGTCGTCCATGCGCCAGGCCCCTCCGCCGTCGGTGATCAGCCAGGACCCGTCTTTCAGAACCTCCATGCCCAGGGGACGATCCAGAATTTTTTCTGTGGTCGCCGGGTCACGCACCTCTTCGGCTGAGGGTTGAGCAAAGAGCCAGAGGGCGGGGAGGATAAACAGAAAAAAGAAAAAAACGGTTTTATTGAAGCCCATGTTGGTTACCTGAAATGCCCCTCGTGCCGCCCTGCGGGGGCGGCACGATAGATTAGGATAGTTTAATAGCCTTCGATGGCGAAGTTGACGGTGGTGGTTACTCCGGTGGTCACAGAATATGTGATCAGACTGCGGAGATGATTGTTATCGCCATCCACCCTGCAATCCTCTCCAGCCCTTGTATAGATGCCTCCTTCAGAAACCAAAACACCGCCAATGTGGACTCGGTAGTCCGGGTCTCCCGAAGGAGGAAAACTTACACCGCTAAGATTAATGGAAACATAATAGTTGCCCGGTTCTGCATCAATACTGTAAGCGCCGGAAACATCGGTGCTATCGGTGCCTGCGGCGGGGGCCATGGCGGTAGTATCGGCGGCAGTCACGACAGCTCCCGCAAGGTATTGGACCTCTCCCGGAGTGAGGCTATTCCAAGTCATACTCCCGCTGATAATCCCCGTGGTGGCGGCCAGGATGGTGAAGTCGATGTCTTTACTGGCGGTCACCCCCTCCGCCGAAATAGCGGCCCGCAGGGTGACTGTCTTATCCGAGGAGATGGGGCGATGCACCGATACTTTCCGGTTTCCAATGTCCGACAGGGCCACGTTGTTCTCGGGATCCGATTGCTCGCTCCAGACGATTGAAGCGGTTTTATCAGTCCCGTAGCTTACCAGAAGGGGCAGAGTGAAATTTCCGGTAATCGAAGAAGCGCTGTCGCCGGTGGCGTAGCTGAAGTCGTAGTTGGTGCTGCCTGCCTGAGTCGGATCAAGGGCGGCGGCAAGGGTCGCCACCGTCACGGTCCACTCGGCATAGAGGGTTGCAGCGGCATCGGCGCTGTAGGTCCCGCCGGCGGCATAGTGGGTGCCGTTTCCGTCTGCCAGGGTATTCCATCCGGTAAAATCGTAATCGGCTAAAACAAGGTTTCCGCTGTTCGCGGCAAGGGTGAGATCTTCCCCCTGAACCTTGGTCTGATCCGCGGGAACAGTTCCGCTGCCGGCGCCGTTGGAATGATAAGATATGGTATATGAAACCGGCACAATCTCATCACCCGGGTTGGGATCACAGGCAGTAAACGCCCACCCAAGCAAGACGACAACACCAAGGGTCAACAGCTGCTTCTTTCCCACTTTACCACTCCTGATCTAAGTTTTTCTGTAGAATCGGTAAAATATAAATTATAGCTATAATATCCAATTTCGCAAGTAAAAGGCGAGAATTAATATCTTATATTTGGGGAAATTCCACCCTACTCAAAGTACAGATAGATCGCCCAGGTCCGGTCCAGGGCCGCCCCCAACCCCAGGGAAAAAATACCGATATTGGTCTGCATTTCCAGCCCCGCCCCCAGGCCGTACTTGAGCTGTTCCAGATTTTCCCAGGTTTCCCACCGTTCCCAGACGTTCCCAATCCTCAGTACCAGGGAGAAGAAGGTATCAAAACCTGTGTAATCCGTAAGGAGGGGAAGGTTCTCGAGATAACCGGCCCCAAAAATAAGCTTGTCACGGCCCCGGAAGTCGGTATCCGACACGTACCCGGGAATGCCGTCCTTGCCGGAGGGGGTGAGCAAATCCCAGGGCGATGCAACCGCCCCCCTGTAGGAATGGAGAACCGCATCAAAATAAAAGGTTCTCTTCTCATTGGGGGTGTGAAGCTGCCTGTGGCTTATGATTAGTTCATCATACCAGGGGAAGGACGGCGGGTCGGGGAGACCGCTGCCGGCGAAGGGGAGGTGGATCTGGAAACCGCCCCGGTAACTCACCCGGGAAAAGGGGTTGACCGTGGAGGCGTCCCAGGAAGTTCCCACGCAGACGGTGTGAAGGTTCAACCACTGCCGGAAGGGATCCTCGATGGAACCGCCGCCGGCATCGCCGCCGTTTTCAAACCGATTATACCACTTCTGGGAAAACCGGTAGCCGATATCGAAATCCCACCAGTCAAGAAAATCAAACCCGAAGCCCATACCGGCGGCAAGGGAAAAATAGGATGACAATTCTTCATCCCGGGTAAACGGAGAGACCCGGGAATAGCGGAATTTCCCCTCCAGGGACGGTTGGACCGAAAGAAAGGAAAATGCCGGTTGTTTGTAGGAAAAGAACACTTCTGCGCCTTCATTCATAAAATAGACCAGCCGGTTCTGCCAGTCCGACCCTGGACCGGTAAGATCCCGCAGGTTCAGGGCGAATTCCACTTCGGCCTCCATGGCGTTATGGGATCCGGCCACCCCGCTCATGTTCAGCCCCACGAGAAGTTCATGGGCCCGGTGTTTCGCCGGCTGCCCGGTGAGAACCAGCTCGAAACCGCCCCGGGGCTTTCTTTCAAGGTGATAATAGAGGAAGGAGTAGCCCCCCAAACGGATGACTTCCTCAACGCACTGCTCCAGTTTTTCCGGATCAGTTTTACCTCCCAGCAGGTCTTTGAATATCCGGTTCAGGGTTTCCCTGGGCAGGCGGCCTGGGGGCTCCAGCCTCACCGAATCAAACCCCGGTTCGGCCAGAAAAAAATATTTTCCCCGGCGCCGCCAGTCTTTCTTTTCCAGGGGACGGTACCGGCTGATTTCCTCCGCCAGGGCCGTCAGCGCTTCCCATTGGTCCCGGGCCGCCTCCTCGCCTTTTTCAGCCAGTTCGGTACTCCGGAAAAAATCGATCCGTGAAAAAGCGGAAAGATCCGGATCAATCTGTATCCGGGCGGCTTCCGGGACGGCCCGGGAAGCGGCGCTGAAATTCAGAAGGATCTTCAGAGTCTGGTTGGCCACATCGGAAACGGTGGACAGGCCGGAAGCCTCAGCCTCCTGGAAGTTTTCCACATTGACGCTGATGATGATATCGGCCCCCCATTTGACCGCCACGTCGACGGGGTTATTGTTAAGAACGCCGCCGTCCACCAGAAGGTCCCCGTCAGCCGGAACGGGCGGAAAGATCACCGGTATGCTCATGCTGGCCCGCAGGGCCAGGGCCAGGGGCCCCCCGTCGAAGACCTTCTCCCTGCCGTTCCTGAGATCCACCGCCACGGCTCGGAACGGAACAGTGAGTCGGTCAAAACCATCCACCATGGAAACCCGGTAGGTCAGCCGTGAGAGCATGGTGTAGATTTTCCTGTCATCGATGAGGCCGTTGGAGTTGGAAATACCGTATTTATCAAATTCGAGCGTCAGGATCTGGTTATCCGTATCGATCAGCCGGCTCCCCCCGTAGGAATCGGACTGAGTAAAAAGCCAGTTCCAGTTGATCCGGGACACCAGTTCTTCCAGGTCCGCCGGAGAGTATCCGGCGGCGTAGAGCCCGCCGACCAGGCTCCCCATACTGTTTCCCACCACAAGATCCAGGGGAATCCCCGCCTCCTCCAGCACCTTGAGTACCCCCAGGTGGGCCAGGCCCAGGGCGGCCCCACCGGAGAGAACCAGGGCTACCCGGGGGTAACGATCTTCCTGGGGAATAATATCCCGGGCCGCCAGAGGCAGGGACAGAAGGGCAAGGCAAACGGCTAACAGCCTCGTTTTCATCAGACTTGAAAACTGGGGTCAAGATACAGGTAGTCTTTCTTGTCTCCCCCCAGGTATATTTCATGAACGAAGGGCTGTAGTTCCCGCCCCAGAGTCATCTGATCCGGAGGAATTTCCTGCTCAAAAAGAACCTCATCGATGAGGAGGCCCGACTGCTGACTCAGATGGGACAGGATCAGCACCGTTTTCCCCCGGGGCGGCTCGGTACCGGCGAAACAGCGGCCCTGGGGGGTATAGAGGGGCAGGCCGGAGAAGGTGTACCCCCCGCCGTCATCCCTGGAAAGGCTGTCATCCTCCAGGGCCAGAACCTCCGATACCGTCCCCGAAGGAAGGGCGTAAACGTCTCCGCCGGATTTAAAAAGAAGGAGCCCCCGGGGCTGAAAGCCCTTGGGGATTCTGATGATAAAACTGGTTCCCAGACCTTCCCTGGTTTCCATGGAGAGCTTTCCCCCCGCTTCTTTTGTGATTCGGCGGGAAATAAGGTCCAGCCCCAAACCCCGTCCCGACAGGGAAGACACTTCGGAGCAGGTGGAGAAACCCGGCTGGGCGAGATAATGAAGAATATCGGCCCCGGGATCTTCCGGCAGGCCCTGCCGGACCGCTTCGGCCACAATGTCTTCCCGCCGGATCCCCCGGCCGTCATCGCTTACGGTAAAAACAAGATAATCTTCTTCAGAATCAATCGCCAGGGTTATCAGCCCCTGGGGTTCCTTCCCCGCCCGACGTCTCTCCTCCGGGGTCTCGATGCCGTGGTCAAGGGCATTCCGGATAAGATGGGTCAGAGGCTCGGTCAAAAGGTCGGTGATGCGTTTATCCGCCCTTATGTCACCGCCGGAGATGATGAAGCGGCTCTCCTTGCCGGCTTTTCGGCCAAGATCCCGTACAAGCCGGGGAAGGGAGCCCAGGGATTCTCCCAGGGGGGCCATGCGCATTTCCCGCAGAGCCGACTCCATGCCGCCCATGAGCCGGCGTATCTGGTCGAGGTCGCCGGTCTCCTCGGAACCGGCGGCGCCGGCCTGGGCCTTCTCCCCCAGCCGGTGGAGTTTCAGCCTCATTTCATCCATGTAGGCCATAAGCTGATCCACCTTGGAGGGAGCTATCCTCAGAGGCCCGCCCTGATCTCCCGGGGAAACAGGAGTCTCTTCTCCACGGCTTTTCTCCACCCCGCCGGGGGCTGTTTCTTTATCATTATCCTCAGCCGGGGCAAAAGCTTCGGGCTCCGGATCGCCGGCGGGTTCATCCGTATCCCGGTGGCTCGTACTCTTCGTCCCGCTCAGCTGATTATAACGCAGCAGCCTGAGGTGCACACGGCTTACCTGATCTACATTCAAGGCCTGTTGGATTTCCGCTTCTCCCACGCCGGAAGAAAAGAGAAAGGTGATGCGGTCAAAATCTTCCTCTTTCAGCCGGTCCAGGGGCGGATCGATCCTGATAACATTGACCAGCAGTTCCAAATTGTTGATGAGAAGGTAGGCCTTGACAAATTTGAGCGGTGTATCCGAATCAAGTTCGCAGATCGCCTGGTAAAGAAGTTCTCCCCGTTCCCGGGCTTCCCGAAGCAGGGATTTCTCGAACCCGGTAAACTCTTCCTCCCAGCTCCCCCGGGAGGCTTCTGAGGATGGGCCCCCTTCCATAGATTCCTTGACGGCACCTCCGGTTCCCTTTTTCACCTGTTCCAGCCGCTGCTGACACTCATCAAGCAGGCTGAAGAGATGATCAAGCCCCGTGGGAGTAACCGTTTTCAAGCCCTTGCGAAGGGCTTCCAGCTCACCCTCGAGCTGCCCCGCCGTCCGGGTTAATCCGTCATAGTCCATGTAGGAAGATTCCGATTTTAGAGAATGGGCCCAGCGGAAAGCCTGCTCAATCAGATCTCTGTTCTCCGGCTCCCTCTCAAGCTGGAGAAAGACGGCATTCAATCTTTCAATAAATGCTTCACTGTCGCTGAAAAAGGTGGTTAAAAGTTTATTGCTGTCCATGGCTGCCCTCTTCTCCCGTGGCTCGCTCACCAAGGGAAACAATCAGATCTACTTCACCCAGGGTTATCCCCAGTTTTGAGGCGATGATGGTACGATCCAAACCCTGCCGATGGTATACCATGACCTGTTCACGGCGGGTTAGTTTTTTTTCCGAAAAAAGACTGTCAGCGGGAACTGAAACCTCGGAAGCAGACTCCATCGGCAGGTCCGCCTGCTTCGGGGACACCGACCGGACAGGCCGGGCATAAACCAGAGGCTTCAGGGAAGCGGGCTCCTGTTCCCGTCCCGACTCTTTCTGGTGTTCCCTCTCTTTCTGCATCAGGGTGATACGGTGATCCGCCTGTCTGATCAGTTGAGACAACTGCCTGATCTTGTCTTCGATCAAAGTGATATTCCTATCGGTGGTCCTGTTTAGTTCGGTGATGACCGACTCCACATCGGATTCCACCTGCCTGAGTAATTCATTTGAAGAAAAAGAACGCCGAATCTCCCGGCGAAGTAAAAAGTAGATCAGAATAAGGCCGGGAACGGTAATGCCGGCCAGGATGAAAAGATTTGCCACGGATTATCCTTCAAGATCAATATTGTGTCCCACATCGGGATCCTGGAAAAAGGCTCTGGAACGTCGCTGCTCTTCTTTCTTCTGTTCCTCCCGCCTTTTCTGTTCCTCCGGTGAGGGCTGCTTCTTTTCCTGATCGCCCACCTTATCAAGGCCCTCTTCGGTTTTTTGAGTCTCATTGATGCTGTGGTCTTTCTGCTCCACCTCCTGAATCAGATGACGAGCCTGTTGAGACTGCTGGAGGGCGGCAGCGCTTTTCTCCACTGCCTGGTCCTTCCCCACCTGGTTGAGATGGGCGAAAAGGGTCTGTAGATCAATGGGTCTGACGGACACTATTCCTGCCTCGAATAATCTTCCGACGACTCCTCATACTTGGTAGACTTGATGTTGTTTGCTTCGTTGATGAAGGTGGTCGCCCTGAACTCGTTTCTGATTTTCAAGCTTGCATCCTTGATGACAACCTTGACACCGGCGTATACACGGCTGGCAGCAGAAATCTTTCCGACAATTTTGAGAGAGGCCAGATAGTCTTTAAGTTCCTGCTGTTCATTTTCCAGCTTTCCTTTTTCTTTCTGAAACTCTTTTCTTTTATCAAGAAGTTCCTCAAGGAAAGCGGCCTTATCCTCGGGCAGCTCTTTATTACGAACCTTCTTGAAATTTTCCAGGGTAGCGATGTTTCTCTCAGTCTCATCCAGCTCGTCCTGGAGCGCCGCAAGGCTTTCATCGATGGCAGCCATCCGGGCGATGCTCTTAGGATCGTACCCCACCTCGACGACGGTTTCAGACCCGCTTAAGGAGCCCAGAGTCTTGGCCCGGACCTCTTCTGAAGCCCGTATGTGGCCCCCGACGATGGTGGCCCGTTTTCCCTGACAGATAACTTTCTTGTTGGCTTCCACCAGAGAGTTGATAATGCCATCGCTGGCCACTACATTCTCCGCCGCTTCCACCCGGGAGTTTTCGATAAATTTGGCCCACACACTTCGTCCTGCCCGAACCTGTCCTTCTCCTTTACCGTTTATTCCCTGGTGGACGATAATATCGCCCTCCGCATCCAGCTCACATTTCCCCACGTTGCCGATAATCTCGATATTTCCCGCCGCTTTGACTTTAAAGCCGTCTTCCACGCTTCCCTTCACGAAGACGGTCCCCAGAAAGATGACGTTACCGCCGCTTTTAAGGTTCACGTCGCCGTTGACCATATAAACCGGTTCAACACTGATTTTCTCACCGGACACCATGACCTGGCCGTTTATTTCCGCCAGCAGGGACAGTTTATCATCGGAAAGGCGCACATTGCGTCCCAGTTCAAATTTAACATCCGAACCCGCTTTGGTCGGCACCAGCCGGCCCAGAACCGTCCGGCCCGGGGTCCCATCATCGGGAGGGACTTTTTTGGCCAGCACCTGTCCCTCCACCACGTTCTGAATCAGATTCAGTTCTTTAAAATCGACCCGGCCGTTCTTTTCCTTTAAATTAACCGCCGTCCGGTCTTTATCGAAATTAAATAGGATTTTCCCGTCTCTTCCAGGGACCGGGGGGGTACCCTGGGCTATCAGGACCGGCTGACCAAAAACGGGATGATCCTCCAGTTCGGCGACTTTGTCTTCGATGATACCGTGAAGAACGCCGTTTCCCTTAAGCAGGCCTACGATGGTGTCGCCGGTTACATCGGCGCCCCCCGGCCCGGGAGGATTAATGGTGATGTAGGCTTTCATTTCCATATCGGCGATATCAACCGTCATGAGGGCGTCATTTACTGGGTTGTGGTCAAAATCACCCACCCGGATATACTCGCCGTCCGCCTGTTTCACCACCGCCGACACCATGTTTTTATCGTAATTTTTTACGTTCCGGGAAGCCAGGGCTTCCAGGGCCATCTTATCGGTCAGTTTCCGTCCCGCCCCCTGGGGTGGCGTCACTTTTAAAAGAACCCCTTCATGGGAGAGCCTTACCAGGGCTTCCCCATCCAGATCAAGTTCCTGTACTTCTTCGGCAAAACCCAGGTCTACGTCAAAATTCTGTCCCTGATCAAAGCTCTCATCTTCGGAAGCGTGTTCGTACGCCAGAAGAACTAGATCCTTCTTCCCGATCCCCAGATACCCGGGGCTTCCTTTTTCCAGTATTTCGTATTCGATCTTGCGAACCGGAACACCCAGTTCAATGGTTGCCTGGGTGAGGGCTTCCTCCAGGGTCGCCCCAAAAACCCGGACAGACCGGCGATTCCTGTCCTCTTCAGCCATGCGCCTCATATACTCGCGAATGTCTTTCAGATCAGGCATGGCTTCCTCACATTATCCCCTTCTTGATATTGGTCAGTTTGGTTCGCAGCCGCATGATCGCCTTGGTATGAAGCTGGGAGATCCGTGATTCGGTTACTTCCAGGACTTTGCCTATTTCTTTGAGGGTCAAATCTTCATAATAGTACAGGACAAGGACCTTCTTTTCTTTCTCAGGAAGTTCGTTGATGGCCTGAATGATGACCTTTTTGATTTCTTCCTTTTCGACGATATTATCGGGATTGAGACTCTGGGGAGATTCTATGCTGTCGACAATGGAAACCTTGTCGTTATCATCACCGGTGTACCAGATATCGTTCAGAGAGAGTACGGAGGTACCGCTGATCTTCAACATGGTCTTTTGAAAATCACCCATGGACATGTTCATCTCCATGGCGATCTCCGCATCCGTGGCCGATCGCCCCAGGGAAGACTCCAACCGGTTCACCGTTTCTTCGATCTCCCGGGTTTTCTGTCTGACCGATCGGGGCACCCAGTCAATGGATCTGAGTTCGTCGAAAATAGCGCCCCTGATTCGGGTAACGGCGTAGGTTTTAAATTTTACATGTTTCTCGGGATCAAACTTTTCAATGGCGTCAAACAGGCCGAAAACCCCGAACCCGACAAGATCGTCAAATTCAATATTATGGGGCATTCCCACCGCCACCTTCCCGGCCACGTACTTGACCAGGGGGGCGTACTGTTTTACAAAAGCATCACGAATACGGGGGTCCTTTTTTTTCTTATAGACCAGCCAGAGTTCCTCTTCGCTTTTTCCATCCAACAGCGCATCTGCCATAGGTTATCCTTCCTGATC
>Ga0334882_1003105_pt1 | contig 15697 bp, 11 predicted proteins | sample GraSluR1_MG_5_FD_207226 | JGI IMG/M metagenome (GOLD analysis project Ga0334882, IMG submission 207226) | Sludge microbial communities from methane-producing bioreactor in Wageningen University, Netherlands - Granular Sludge_15_04-R1 | ecosystem: Engineered > Bioreactor > Anaerobic >... | reverse complement strand
TGGCCGGAATTCCTGCATATTACTATTTTAAGAGCACTGTTCGCCGGGAATAGCATTTTCGGGTACATACTCATATCTTTGCCTAATGATTTACAGGGATAAGGATGAATGGTATGACCGTACCGAGATGGCCATTGGTAAAGAGGCTGTTGAAAGGCTGAAAAAATCATCGGTACTTGTTGTCGGAATAGGAGGCGTCGGAGGCTTTGCAGCCGAGATGCTGGTGCGTGCCGGTGTTGGAACACTGACAGTGGCAGATGGTGATCATGTTCAGACATCAAACCGGAACCGTCAGTTGCTGGCACTATGCAGTACCGAAGGTCAGATGAAGACAGATGTGATGAAGGAGCGTCTTCTGGATATTAATCCTGATCTGCAGCTGACCCTAATCCCGGAGTTTATTCGTGATGAACGCATGATTGAGGTGCTGGAACCACGATTCGATTATGTGATCGATGCCATTGACACTCTCTCCCCGAAGGTGTTTCTTATATACCATACCATTAACAGAGGTATGAAGCTGGTAAGCTCAATGGGTGCCGGCGGCAGGTTCGATCCTTTGCGTATTGCAGTATCAGATATTTCTGAAAGTTACGGCTGCACCCTTGCCCGCATAGTGAGGAAACGGCTGCACCGCCTTGGAATAAGGGAGGGATTTAAGGTTGTATGGTCGCCGGAACCGGTTGCAAAAGAGAAAATCATGAAGGTCAGCGGAGAAAGAAACAAGGCTTCAGCTGTGGGTACGATCTCGTATATGCCGGCTGCTTTCGGGATAGTAGCTGCCTCAGTAGTAATAAACGAGCTCGCAGGTATACCCCGATAAGTTTAATTCCCAGCTTTTACTACCTTTATTGCTGAATCAGTTTTATGACAGCCAAGAGTTGTTTCTTTCAGGAACCTGAGTAATATAAACTCCTTAGCATATGACGAAGAAGACCTATTTGTTGATTGTAATGGTGTTGGCACTTGGTGCCATCCTGATACTGTGGCCCGGAAAGAAGTCAGGATCAGACAGCCGTTTAACGGCAGCCCTTGACTCACTCTTCTCAGAGATGAAAGCTGATGAACCCGGAGGCAGCTTTATGGTAATGAAGGATGGTAAGACTCTTTGGAGCGCATCATACGGGCTGGCTGATATTGAAACGAACATGAAGTTTACCGGCAGTACTGTTGCCAATATCGGCTCAATATCAAAAACCTTCGTGGCTTATGGTATACTCATACTTCATCAGCAGGGAAAACTCTCCCTCGATGATAAGATAAAGGAGTATTTCCCCGATTTCAGTAATGAAGAGATAGCCGATAAGGTTAGAATAATTCATCTGATAACCCATACATCGGGCTTGCCGGACAGCAGGGATGTAAGTTCCAACCGTGAGTTTTTCCTCACTGCCGGCGATGAGGAGAATTTTGCACCTCTGAAGCTTACTGACTCCCTTGAGTTTGAGCCGGGAAGCAACTGGACATATTCCAATCCTGCCTACAACGGTCTGGCTTTGATCATCGAAAAGGTAACCGGAACAAAATGGCAGGAGTTTATCAGCGAAAACATATTCAAACCTTCCGGTATGAAGACGAGCACTATCACTGACGGCAGCTGGCCCGACAGCGGTGTAGCCCACGGGTATCGTCAGGTTGACGGAACCTGGGAAGAGTACGATTACGGTGAGTTCCCAACGTTCAACGCTGCCGGCAACGGGGGAGTATGGAGCTCAGTTGAGGAGCTGATTAAGTATGTTGAGGCTATGAATGATTGTAAGTTCATTGATTGTGAGACTATTGCAATGTCAAAGCGAGTATGGGAGTTTCCCAACTGGAAGGGTTCCGAACCTTCAACCCAGGGACTCAGCTGGGTAGTGACCGGTCCGGGTGATTCCGGCAGGAGCCTTTGCATTGAACATACCGGCTCACAGGGAGGCTTCAGGGCTCATCTCATGATCTATCCAGAAGAAGACATCATTGTGTCCTGGATAACCAACAACAGCCAGACCTACTCTGACCAGATCAGGAAGGTACTTGCGGAACACGGGTACATCAAAGACGTTATAAGCAGCTACTTTGAAGATTAAATAATTCCCGGTACCCGATACCTGATACCCGGTACCTGATACCCCTACTTCGCTTTCTTCAGAAACGGTACTCCCTTTACCATCCATTCAGGTGCCGGCTTTCCTTTCATGTAGTGATCATAAAACTGCTCCATACGTGTCTGGAAGTCTACCTGGTTCTCCCATTTTGCAAGATGGTGGTCTTCACCGGGGTATGAACACAGAATTACATTTTTACTGTTAAAGCGCAGCGCGTTATAGAATTCCACCGCCTGAAGCCACTCGACCGATCCGTCATCAATTCCGTGGAGCAAAAGCAAGGGTGTATTCATTTTTCTTGCATGATATACGGCAGACTGTTCGACATATAGGTCAAAATCGTCATACGGGTTTGTGCCGAACCTGCCCTGGCCGTAGTGGTTATAGCTGTGCTGATTCGTTCCTGATGATTTCCACAGCTGGTTGAAGTCACTAACCAGGTTTGAGGCCCCTGCTCCGATTACAGCTGCGGCAAACATGTCAGAGTGAGTCACTATATAGTTGCCTCCCTGTCCGCTGAAGCTATGCCCGTGAAGGCCAAGCCTTTTCATATCAACATATCCGAGTTCGTTGACTTTATTCACTGCAGCCTCTATACACTCAAGCATGTCGGAATGTGTGGTCCTGGTCCTGAAATGAATGTCGGGCAGCAGCACGAGGTAGCCGTTGCTTGCGTATTTCGGAAACATGGGAGTATCACGGTAGATGACCCTTGACCACCTGTTAAGGTTTTGCGAGTTCTTTTCATAGAAATCTACCAGCATCGGCAGCTTATCGCCCGGCTTATAGGTGTCGGGCACCATGAGCACTCCCTGCAGTCTCACACCGTCTTTATTGGTATAGTCAATAAGAACACTGCTGTACCAATTGTATTCATTGACAATCGGATTAGTATCTGTTACCTTCTGCCTGGAACCGAACTTTGAATCTGTAATATAGTAATCGGGATACTCCCTCGGGGATTCAATTGTAAGGAAGAATTTATCAGCCTGCTTCGCCTTTGAGGGAGAGCCAAAATGCTTATCCTCGAACAGCAGCGATGTCAGCCTTCCCTTTTCCAGCAATGAAAACCCCGCCTTTTTTGTCCATTGTCCGTACGCTGAAAGGTATACCGGCTTTGAAAGGTCTATAAATCTTGCCTCAGGGTCGGTTCTCAGATATCTGAATCTTATCTCGTTGGCATCACCGTAACCGTTGGTAAGATTCTTTCCGGGCTTTCCGTCAAGGGGTATCTGCCACAGATCATACCTGGTGTTTACAATAAGGCTCTTCCCGTCGTGCGACCACCCTGCTATGCCATATGAAGGCTTTTCTCCGGGATAGTCATATTCAGTATTAATAAAAGATACAGCTGTTGACTCCGAAATATTTTTCATGGTTCCGGTAGCCAGGTTGTACGCGTGGAAGTGCCCGTCTTTCCATAGCAGATAGTATTTGCTGTCAGGGGAAAAACCCAGGGTGGTTTTATGCTCTTTTACTATAAGAGTTCTCTCTCCTGTTGCCGTATTGACACGATAATAGTCAGCTGCAGACTCTTTCCAGTCAGACATGTACTCCCTCCTGTCGTATCCCACAGCCCATTTCCCATCGCGGGTTACGCTGGCATACTTCATGGTACTGTCGGCAATGCATACATACCTTCCTTCGCTTCTTGAAACAGCCGATAGATATGTAAATGCCTGATCACGTGATGCCTGCCTCATCTGGGCCGACTGGATTCTTTCATCATTCCAGTGCCATATATCTACATTTGCCACAGGGGGATCACCGGGTTTCCTCTCTTTTTTGGGTTCCTGTTCCCTTATGCCGAAGAAGAACCTGTTCATGTCCTCGCTAATTGTTATTCTGCCGTTCTCACTCAGTACAAATCCTTTTGGGAATGATTCATCAGAAGCCGGGTCGTAGGTGAACTTAACTGGATCCTTTTCCAGAGCAGTGAAGATCATCAGAGAGTTGACCCTGTGTGTTTGTCCTTTTGGGGTTTTTCCTTTGAGGATGGCTAGTGCGGTTCCCTCTTCATTCCAGGTGAGCTGGCTGTAGAGTGCCTTCTCTGTGTCAAGTGGCTTTGATGCACCTGTTGCGAGGTTCATAATCAACAGTCCGTTACCGGCTGAATCAGGGGCTTCAATTGTATATGCCAGGAATGTTCCGCTCTTGTTGAAGGCATAGTTTGATACGTTTCCTATACGCTGTACCATCCCGCTGGCAAGGTCGGTGAGAATCAGATCGCGTCCGTTGGTTCGGGCGCTCTGGTCGGCCTTGTTCTTCTGCACTGCGTACCATCCTGATCCTTTCGGGAATGCTGTTGAAGAGGCATCAGTAATCTCCGTTTTCACTCCTGTCGACAGGTTCATCAATCCTGCCTTCCATGTAACCGGCTTCCTGTCCTCACGAAGTTTTTCTGCAGCCTTGAAAGATGGATTTATACGGTATGAGATCCATTTTTCATCATCAGAGATAGAAGGCCTGTTGGCATTCACAACAGTATCGGTCTTCCCTGAAACCATATTCCTGACAAAGAGGGTGTCATCGTTGCGTGGGGTGCTGTAGACAAAAGCAACAACATTTCCCTTTTCCGACAATTCAGCACTGACGCTTCTGAAACGTCCGTAGTCGTTTATCTGTAGACTCTTTTTCTGCCCTGTGGCAATGATTGTGGTTGCCAGAAGCAGCAGGATGATGGCGGTTCTTTTCATATTGACAGTGTTTTGGTTTTCAATGAGAAAGGCAGCCTGTTTATCAAAAACAGGCTGCCTGTAAAGTAACATTTAATTAATGATTCCCGTTATGAAAGTGATATGTTTTACAACTTCACTTCTTCTCTTTCTCTGCGGGCAGTGGTTTGGCAGTGTATCCCAGTTTTTCAAGGGCACGTTTGAGCTTTTCCGTATCATTCTTACCTTTTCGGTAGGTTACCGTAACGGTTTTCGACTCGAGATCAGTCTTAACGTCCTTTACACCTTTCTCTTTGGGCAGACTGTTCATTATGGTGTTTACGCACATATCGCAGGTGATTGATGTTTCAAATCTAACGGTTTCAAGGTTTTTATCCTGCTCTGTGTTTTTCTGCTCCTCCTGAGCGTTAATTGTCACTGGCACTGCTATCAGTACCGCTATTGCCATTAATCTGATTATTGTTTTCATGATTCACGTTTTTAAAAGTTAATACTGAAATTTTTTACGGCCGGTTTATCAGGAACCGGAAACCTCCGTATATCTTCCTTCCCATTACCGGACCCCAGACCAAACTACCGTCAAAATAGTCGCCGAACGGATCATTGGCTGCAATAACCGGATGAGGTTGTGTGAAGTTCATTATATTCTCGGCCCCCAGGTAAACTTCGAAATTTTTAAAGTACCTGGTTATCTGGGCATTACTTACTGTGTAAGCTTTGAATGACTCTTCAAGCCTGTACTGATCAGGATTTGCAGAGGTTGAAGGGATGCGGCCCGGTCCGCTTACCTGCAGGGTATAGTCATACTGCCATTTTCTGAGCCTGCCGAGGTATGATGCAGTAAAGAGACCTTTATACCTGCTTGTGAGGGGTTTTTCACGCAGCTCTCCGTCTATAGTCATGCGTGCATCGTTCCATCGCCATGCTGCAAGAAGGTCAAGGCCCGGTAACGGCCGGTATGCAGCTTCAAGCTGCACCACATTCGAGAATGACTTTCCGTCGAGGTTATAGAATCTCGCCTCATTTACAGAGGCATCGAGGTCTATTATCACCTGATTCCTGAAATCTGTCCTGTAGTATTCTGCCGACAACCTGAGTTCGTTTCCTGCAACAGTCTCATAGCGGGTGACGTTAATTCCTGATGTTACGGCCTCTTCGGCCCTTATGTCAGGAGATATTATCATAGCCCTGCTGCTGGCCAGAAGATATTGGTTTTCAGCGAGCACATTCGACGTTCTGTAGCCTTTTCCTGCCGATGCCCTGATGGTAGTCTTGCTGTCAGGGCTGAATCTCAGATGCACCCTGGGCGTAATGAAAGTTCCGTACAGATTGTGCCTGTCGGCTCTTATACCTGCCAGCAGTGTTACCAGCGAGGTATCGTTATAGGTATACTGCAGGAAGGCCCCGGGTACTGACTCACGTCTGCCGAGGGGATTGTTGTCAAGATATTCACTGAAGTTATCGTGTTTGTAACTGACACCGGCATCTATCGTATGCCTGCTGAGCAGAGGCGACCATTGATAGAGCAGTGTTGAGTAATACGATCTCTGCCCGCCCCCGTAACTGCGTACTCCGAAGAGTGATTCCTGGTCGTGCATCGTTACATTCTGTATCCATCCAAGTGTCATGCTTCTGTCGGCAGGAAATACCACACCCACTTTGCTGAAGGCTTCTGCACGGGTTGTGTTAATGTTTATACCGTATCCGTCACTGTATGTGTCAGGAGATGCAGAGTTATACGTTATCTGGCCTGATATACGCTCCTCCTGCAATACTCTGATACCTGTCCTGAAGGTGAAAGTCTCCGTCATGTAGTCCCAGCGGTTAAAGAGGTGGTACTGCCGCGTGTTTGGCTCATCCCTGAAACCATCGCCATTGTGGTCGGTTATTTTGCTGTTTGTTGCAGCATGTCCTAAAACCATGGTACTAAGTCTGTTGTTGAAAACAGCCGAGGAGTTAATATTCAGTTCCTGCCTGAGAGCATCATTGAGAAATCCGTTTACGAAGATTTTTTCACTCGTAGCAGGCTTTTTGAACTCAACGTTTATTTGTCCTGTTATGGCCTCATAACCGTTTCTGACAGACGAAGGGCCCTTGGATACCTGAATAGACTCCATCCATGATCCGGGGATATAATTGAGACCGTATGCCGACGCCAGTCCATACATGGCAGGGTAGTTCTCTGTCATTATCTGTACGTAGGTACCTGCCAGTCCCAGCAACTGAATCTGCTTTGCCCCTGTTACCGCATCGGTGTAATTGACATCTACCGATGCGTTTGTCTCGAAGCTTTCTGAAAGGTTGCAGCATGCTGCCCTTTTAAACTCTTCACTGGCAATGTTGATGGTAAGTATCGGATCTATTCTGCTTATGAACGTTCCCGGCTGACGGCCCAGTACCGTTACTTCTCCGGCATCTGTTCCTGCCTTGAGAATGTGCTCTATATAGCTGTCGTTGTCAGCAATCTGAATGGTGTCAGTGCTGTATCCGATAAAGCTTATTACCAGCTGGTTTGTGTTTCTGGGCTTTCGCAGTTCAAAATAGCCGGCCGGATTTGTTGAGGTGCCGGTGGTCGTACCTGCCCAGTAAACACTCGCTCCTGGTAGTCCTGTAATACCGTCGCTGTCGAGGACCTTTCCTTCTATGCGTCCCTGGGCAGACAGCTGCACCGTTATAAGAGCGAATATTATTGGAATTATATATTTCATGACATTCATTTTTTTGTTTGTACAAATAACCATTCAGGCCGGTGGCCTGAATACAATCAAAATGAAATGTCATGAATCAGAGTCGGTAGCAGCAGACCAGCCTCGTTATGTCGGCTTGTGCTGAGAGGTGTCCGTAATGGTTTTCGTGCCCCGTGCGTGCTGATTCTGTTTCAGCGGTGGCAGTGAATGCAACGACTGGTACATAGGTAAAATCAGGTTCAACTGAGGTTCTGGATTTCTCGGTTGTTACCGTTTCAATGATTAACAGTCCGGTCTCATATTGGCAGCATGGCTCTTCTCCATTTATGCTGCAGTTATTTTCGGATCTGTTATTTTTATCCTGGCTGGAATTGTCATCCTGGTTGCTGCAACAGTCTGCTGGTTGCTTTTCCGGATTTGGTGCACAGCACGATGAAGCTTTATCTCCTTCGGGAGTGGATACATGGATATCTCCGGCAGTAGCCCCGAAAAAGGCAACCATTTCTTCCTGAGTGCCGCAACTGCTGCAGGTATGTGAAGATACCACAAAGCCCGTGGTTCCTGCCATAATGAAAATTATTGCCAGCAGGGAAACCAGTTTATATGTCGGTGATGTTCTTCGCATATGTCAAAAATAGCAATTATCCTGATCGGAAGCCAGGTATGTTGTATATACAACACCTGACGGCAGTTTATTGTTCGAAAAATGTCTGTCGCGCGATAGGTTTTGCCGATTGTTATTTCTAATTTTAGGGACTAACTAAAACCTTTGGAGATGAGCTTTATAAAGGAATTCAAGGAGTTTGCCGTTAAGGGCAATGTTGTTGACATGGCTACCGGTATAATTATTGGTGCTGCCTTCGGGAAGATTGTTTCTTCTGTGGTTAATGATGTTCTGATGCCTCCGCTGGGTCTGGCCCTTGGCAAGGTTGATTTCAAAGATCTTAAGATCATTATACAGAAGGCGACACCTGATGTTGCTGAGGTGTCGATAAATTACGGCATGTTTTTGCAGACTGCTATTGACTTTGTGATAGTTGCATTCTGCATCTTCCTGCTGATAAAGGGCATTAACCGGCTAAAGAGGAAGCAGGAGGTTGCCCCTCCGGCGCCTGCTGCCCCGCCTCCTCCCTCTAAAGAGGAAGTTTTGCTTACAGAGATACGCGATATCCTGAAAGTAAAATAGATACCGTTATTCTTCGGCGATTGTTTCCGGTGTTGCCACGCAGCGCCGGAAACATTTTTATTTATTCTGCTGTTGTTGCCACTTTTCCCGCAAGCAGAAAAAGTTTAACAGTTTTTTACACTATAAATGCTTAGATTGCATCACTTTATTAATTAAAAACCATTTTAAACAAATTAAATATCAATCAAATGAAAAGATTCACAATTGCGTTTATTGCTGTGCTTCTTGTTGTGATCGTTCCTGCGGTAAACGGTCAGGACAAAGTGGTGAGCAAGATCATCGAACTTGGTCAGACTGACAACAGGACCATGGATCACCTTGACGTGCTTTCTAACCGTATCGGAGGAAGACTTGTTGGCTCTGATGCTTATGCCAATGCCACATTATGGGCTGCATCGAAATTCAAAGAGTGGGGTATGGAGGTCATCCTTGACGAGGTGGGCTCGGTTCCCGTCGGTTTTAACAGGGGGCCGTGGTTTGGCCGCATGCTCAGTGAGGACGGCATGACGCTTCACTTTGCTACGCCATCCTATACTTCAGGAACCAGGGGACGTCAGCGTGGCCATGTCGTTATGGAACCGAAATCAAGGGCTGAATTTGAAAGAATGAAGGGAAAGCTTAACGGGGCATGGGTACTTATAACGGGAGTTAACTCGGGATGGCCAATAGACTGGTCTGCTGAGGGCGATGCCGCCAGGGCAAAAGTAATGGCTGATAATGAGGAGATTGCCCGTCAGAACCGTGAGATAAGTGCTGAGAACAGAAGGTTGCCGGAGGGTGAAAGAAAACCACTGCTTCAGATGAAGGATGAGCCTGCTCTTTTCTACAAGGAGATGGTTGAGGCAGGTATTCTGGGAATAATACAGTCGTCGACAGTGCCGATAAGGGCTCTTTATGACAGAAAGAACCTTGAAAAGATGACATTCGAAAACCTTCCCACCGTGCCGGATATAAAGCTGAATGAGCATCAATACAGGATAATAGAGCAGAAGGTTAAGGAGAGGCAGGATTTCTATCTTGAATTTGATATTCGTAATCATTTCAAGCCGGGGCCTGTTAAATATCATAACGTTATAGGTGTTATTAAGGGAACTAAGTACCCCAATGAGTATGTTATGATGGGAGGCCATCTTGACGCGTTCGACGTTGCAACCGGCGGTGTAGACTGTGGTGTTGGTGTTACCCCGGCAATGGAGTCGGCAAGGCTTATTATGGCTGCGGGTGGCAAGCCAAAAAGAACCATACTGGTATGTCTGTGGGCAGCCGAGGAGTTCGGGCTGGTAGGATCGAAGCACTGGGTAGAAAGCAATAAGGAGAAGCTTCCGTTTATTGCCAATTATTTTAACCGCGACGGAGGGCCTACGGTTCCTACAGGGATAACTGTTCCTGAGGCAATGTACGATGACTTTGAGAAGATATGCAAGCCGCTGAACAGTATCAATCCTGATTTTCCTTTCGTGTTGCGGAAGCGCGAAACACCTCCGGGACCGAGGCCTACTTCTGCCGGCGGATCTGACCACGCCTATTTTGCATTAAACGGGGTGCCGACACTTAGTTTTACACTTGGTGACACCAAGGGATATGATTTCAACTATGGGGAGATATGGCATACTGAGCGTGATACTTATGACAAAAGTATCAAGGAGTATCAGGATCAAGTGTCAGTAGTACAGGCGGTTGTGGTGTATGGCATCGCCAACCTTGACAAATTACTCTCACGAACAGGATATTACAATAACTAACAGTAGGATTATCTAAAATTAAACTGTTTCTATTATGAGAAAATCAATAATCGGTTTTAGCCGGAATCTGACAGTGCTGCTTGCGGCGATGTTCACTCTTCCCGCTATTATGAAGGCGCAGGACAGGCTTCCCTCAATGCCGGGATACGATAACTACCGCAAAATGCAGGAGGTGAGAAGAGGCATCGCCGTTACTGACTGGAGGTTCGGGGAGTGGGGTTCAGACAGCAGGACATTTACCTATACTCAGGGAGGTACCACATATTCATATAATGTCTCCAGGCGCAGGTCAACAGAAATCGAGGCTCCTGACAGGGAGAGACCGGGTCAGCCAGCAAGACGAATGGGTGAACGGCCGGCGCGGGGCCGTCAGTATACTTCGGCGACATCACCCGATGGCAAGCTGAAAGCTTTCTATCGTGATAACAATATGTGGCTGAGCAACGCAGACGGAAGTAACGAGATGGCAATTACCACTGCAGGCAATGCTGCTGATCGGGTTAAGTACGGATCAGCAAGCTGGACATACGGCGAGGAGCTTGGGCAGAGTACCGCTATGTGGTGGTCACCTGACGGCAGGAAGATAGCCTTCTACAGGTTCGACGAGTCTGGCATTGACGACTATTATGTGCTCAACAAACATCTGGAAATTCAGAATGTTGTTGAGATAGAGCCGTATGTGAAGGTTGGAGCAAAGAATCCTCTGGTAGATCTTTACATCTATGATATTTCAGATAAGACAACTACCAAAGTCGATGTAAGAAGCGGGGAACCTTTTTCAAACAGGGTTACAGGCCATTATATCTATAGCATCTCATGGTCAGACGACGGTAACGAACTTCTTTTTCACCGTACCAATCGCAAGCAGAATACTATGGAGTGGTGCGCCACCAATCCTGATAATGGCAGTGTGCGCGTCATAATACGTGAAGAGTGGCTGCCCAGCTTTACAAACAACTCCCCGATGCGCAGGTTCCTTGAAGATAACAACAGGTTTATCTGGGAGTCTGAACGGAACGGTTTCCGCAATTACTATCTCTATGACATGAGCGGCAGACTGCATGCAACACTGACTAATCATCCTTTCGAGGTTGCCGGTATTGTGAAGATAGATGAGCCCGGTAAGAAACTCTATTACATGGCCCGCAGCGGTGACAATCACATGAAAATGCAACTTCATGTAGTCGGTCTTGACGGCAGGGGCGATACGAGGCTCACCGACCCTTCATTCAACCACTCGGTGAACATCTCTCCTGACAGCAAATATTTTATTGACACTTATCAGACACACAACACTCCGCCGGCGACGAGATTAATCGATATAAGGGGCAGGGTAGTGGCCGAATTGTCGAAGGGCGACCTGACGTCATTCAGTGAGGCTGGTATGAGACCTGTTGAGCAGTTTACCTTTATATCTGCTGATGGGGTTACCGAATTGCATGGCACCCTTCATTTTCCGTCAGGTTTCGACCCGTCTCGCAAGTATCCTGTGCTGTTCAGTGTTTATGGCGGACCGGGAAGCACCGGTGCCAATGAAAACTTTACCATGCCTAATGCCCTTACTGAGTACGGTTTCCTGGTGGTACAGCTTACGGCCCGTAACGGATCGGGACGTGGCAAGGCTATTGCCGATGCCTATTACGGTAATCTGGGCATCGTGGAGATAGATGATTTTGCTGCCGGCATTAAATCACTCTGGAGCCGTCCCTATTTCAATAAGGATAGAGTGGGAGTTTACGGTACCAGCTATGGCGGAACTGTTTCGGCGATGTGTCTTTTAAGGTATCCCGACGTGTTTCACGCGGCGGTGGCCAACTCGGCGGTTACAGACTGGAGAAACTATGACTCGATATACACCGAGCGTTTCTTTGATCTTCTGGAAGACAACAAGGAAGGCTATGACAGGGGCAATGTGAACAATTATGCTGCCAACCTGAAAGGGCACCTGATGATTTTCTACGGTTCCCGTGATGATAATGTGCATCCGTCGAACTCATATCAGCTTATCAGGGCGCTTCAGCAGGCCGGAAAGCACTTTGAGGTTCAGGTTGGTCCTGATATGGGACATACAGCAGTTAACCAGAGCAGGATGCTGGAGTTCTTTATCTATCACCTGGTGATGAATTAGCAGTCGCCGGCCTCGTATGATAACATTAACCCGCCTTTCATTTCAGAGAGGCGGTTTTTTTGTTGAATGACGACAGTTGAACTCTAACTGCCGGTCAGAATCTGAATCCAATGGAAAGATATCCTTTAACAGGGGGGTAGAAAATTTCTTTGTTGTAGATGCCGTGCATAACGCCTATTTTTATTGGTCCGGCGATTGTCATATAACCTATTCCTGCACCGTATCCTCCCAATAGTGAAAATCCGCTGATGTTTCCCGGTTCCTGTATTACAAAAAAGTCTGAATGAAGACTGAGGTACAAATCTTGCGCCAGGGTAACGTTTGTATCGAAGCCAATGCCTGCTGCCCTTGATACCGGTATTTGCAAAGGATGGAACCCGGTGAGGGGTATTGATCTGCCTGAGACTTGTTCAATGCCGCCAAGCATATAGAAATTATTGGCAGCGAGTGCAGTTTTGTTTTTTGAGATAAAGAGGCCGGCTGCCTTGAAGCATAGTGTCACATTCTGTCCTGGTGAAAAATAGTTTCTCAGGTCACCGTAAAAGGTAAAGAACCGTTCAAAGCTGAGGTCGCTGATGTCGCCTTCATTGATTGTCAGTCTTGATGTGTCAGTCCTTATTACTCCCGAGGTCAGCTTCGATATCTCTGCAGACAGATTAAATACCACTCCCGAGCGTGGATAATGCTTGTTGTCGAGTGTGTTTACCCTGTAATTATATGATGCTGTCAGGTAATTGTATCGTAACCTCCTCAGTCCTGAAGGTGAAATATAGCCGGGTGAAAGATACATCACCTTATAGTCTCCCGATAAGCTCATCATATGGTTAAGACCCAGTCTGTTGTTGATTGAAAATCCGGTTTTAATATCTCTCCCGGTCATTGCTCCGGTTTCATCATTAAGAGAAACCTGCAGCAATTTTGTGGTTTCAGTGTTCAGGTTGAATGCCAGGGCGAATTTCTGATACCGGTCGAGGTATTGCTGCGCATTTAGGTTCACCTTCAGGTACTGCCCCAGGTATGTGTCAAGGTTAACGGTCAACCCTGTTGACAGTATGTTTCTGAATACCACTGACAGGAGCATTCCCGAGCTCAGTGAGTTATCGTAATGGAGGGAGCCGTAGATCATGTTGGGAGCTTTCTCCAGACATTCAATTACCAGTACAAGATTGTCGTCACGAGGTTCAATCCTGTAGGTAATTTTATCGAACAGCGCTTTACCATAGAGCAGCTCTATGCTTTCAGTAATCTTGTCTTTTGTTACGGACTCACCAGTTTCGATGTCAAGCAGACCCAGTATTTTGTCTTCAGGAGTACGCTCATTCCCTTCAACCTCAATTTCATCAAAGATATAGACCTGTTTCCGAAGCAGACTTTCAGGTTGTTTTCGTTGTCCATATTTGTTAAGTGAGTCGGCTATCCTTGCAAACTGCTCCTTAAAAGGCAGAGCTGCCCTGTAACCTCTTTCCACGAGAGTGTCAACATTGTCGAAAACAAATGAAGAGAAATCTTTTACATCTGGTTCAATCAGGATATCCATGAACTGTTTCTCTGACTCGTAGTCATGGTGGCTTGTAAACATGGCTACCTGTTTCATAATGTTGGTTACCGATTCCATTCTCTCTACCGGAGATGGATGAAACCCTACGTAAGATCCTATTATTATGTCAGCACCCATTTCCTTCAGCTCTGTTGCTGCTATATTTCTTATTACTCCTCCGTCTACAATCAGGTGATTGCCAATCCATACCGGTGTGAATACAGAGGGGATGGCCATGCTTCCCCTGACCGCCTTTGGCAGGTACCCCTCCTTGAGTACTACTTTACTTGCCGTGAGAATATCTGTACCGAGACACAGAAATGGCAGGGGCATCTCTGAGAAATCGCTGATGTCGGCAGCAGGCCAGAGATAGTAGTTCAGCATATTATCAATCTGCTGTCCGTTGATAAGGGCTGCCGGAAGGTTTATTGATCCTTTTCCCAATGGCAGTGAAGCCAGGCTGTTGAAGAAGTATCTCTTCTCCTGGAATATCACTTTGTTCTCCGGAATCTTGTCTGAAAGCATCATGTCCCAGTCAATAGATTTCAGGACTTTCTGAAGGCTGTCGAGGCTGTATCCCAATGCGTAGTGACTGCCTATTACGCTGCCCATGCTAACCCCGGTAATTAGATCGGGATAGAGGCCGGCCTCCTCCATTACTTTCAGTACCCCAATATGAGCGATTCCGTGGGAGCCTCCTCCGCTCAGGGCGATACCTACCTTTGGCCTTCCTGGTGAAACCTGGGCAGAAACCGCAATGCAGCAAAGAAACAAAGTCAGAACAGCAGATAGATGTTTTGTATTAACTCTTGAAGGGATATTCATTACAGGGATTTCATATTTCAGCACTTAAAATTACCACATGCCTCGTTCATATGCAAATAAACGGAACCGAGACCGGCGATAGCCGGGCGAGCTCGCGACCGAATGCGAGCAAAACGGCAAACGGTATCCGGTGTCCGGTGTCCGGTATCCGGCACCCGGTACCTGACACCCGGCACCTGGTACCCCTTACCCGATATGAACCCGGCACCCGATATTTTTGTTTTTTATATATGGACACACAGAATGCCATATTACTTTACGATGGTTGCTGCAACCTGTGCAATTCCTCCGTCAGGTTCATTAAGAAACGTGACAGGGAGCAATTGTTTCGTTTTGTTCCTCTGCAGTCTGATGAGGGTGTTCAGCTTCTTACGGAGAAGAGAATCCCTGATCAGGGTAACGGCACGGTAATTTTGATATATGCTGACAAGGTTTATCTGCGCTCTGATGCTGCTCTTATGGTTTTTAGGCTTCTTGGGAGGGGATGGCAGCTGCTGTACGGCTTTATTATTATTCCACGGTTTATCCGCGACGGCGTTTACCGTTTGGTAGCCAGGACAAGGTACAGGCTCTTCGGCCGGACCGATACCTGTTGCACCCCCTGACCCTGCACCCTGTACCCTGTATCCTGCACCTATCCTTCCCGACCATAGGGAGATAACCAAAGCAAATCTGAAATCTGAAATCTACGCCCTCTATGTCCTTCTGCGCCTTCTACGCCCTTCTGCGCCTTCTACGTATTCTAAGATAAAAGCAAACAATTTTACACAATTTTTTTCTCATAAGTAATGACGTAGGGAGATTCTCTTTTGACAGTAGCAAAGACTCTG
>Ga0334882_1003103_pt1 | contig 15707 bp, 15 predicted proteins | sample GraSluR1_MG_5_FD_207226 | JGI IMG/M metagenome (GOLD analysis project Ga0334882, IMG submission 207226) | Sludge microbial communities from methane-producing bioreactor in Wageningen University, Netherlands - Granular Sludge_15_04-R1 | ecosystem: Engineered > Bioreactor > Anaerobic >... | reverse complement strand
GTCTTTTCTGTGTTATCCTTCTTCTTTCTATCTCGAGCTTTGCAACATCCTTGCTTCTTTCATCTATGACCTTCACTATCTTGTCCAGAGAAAATACTTCCTTCTTCACAAGGTATCCGTTCTGCTCAAGAAGTGCTTCGTAGAGCAGCTGGAGCACCCTGTACTCCTCCTGCATTATTTCCTCCAATTTCAAATGTGGTTCACCTCCGATTATATCCTTCCCTTCATGGCATCTATTATCTTCTGTGCCACAAGCCTGGCATCTACATTATATGTGCCGTTTGACACCGCTTTTTTTATATTTTCAACTTTTTCCTTTGAATCTATCATACTTCCATCCATTGAATAGGAGCTGAGACTCTTCCCAACAGATGATATTGAAATGGAATCCCTGCCCCTGACTTCGTGATTTATGTCCTTTCCCCTTCTATTTTCACTGTATGGGTTCACCATTTGGTTTGAACCGATCCCATTGACTTTCATAAAAATACACTCCTAACTTAACTTAGCTGTTGATATTAGTATTATCGATTAGTTGGTTTCAACATTTATACCTGCAATAAAAAAACAGTATATTTAGAATTCATTTCTAAATATACTGCATTCCAATATAAATTATCAATCAATATCCGCTCCAAGAGACCTTATTTTATCTTCATCACTTACTATGCCTGTTATTCTCACTCCGAAGTTTTCGTCTATTACAACTACTTCTCCATATGCTACTTTCTTGCCGTTTACGAGTATTTCAACCGGTTCTTCCGCCAGCTTGTCAAGTTCTATAAGCGAACCCGTACCAAGGTTGAGTATGTCCCTTATCTTTTTCTTGGTCCTTCCAAGCACTACTGAAATCTGAAGTGGTACATCCATTATAAGATCTATGTTCTTAGGTACGACTTCCGTATCCCCGCTGTTTCCAAGAGGCTGAAAAGCTGCCTGATGCACGTCCACCGGATTCGGGTTCTGCCTTACAGGCTGGGCTGGGGTTTCTATAGGCTTTTCATTTATAGTTTCCCTCTGAGACCTAGGTTCCGGCCTTTGTGCCGCAGGTTTTCCGGAAGGCTGCGGTGCTTCCTGTGCCGGTTTTTCTGAAACCGGCTTTTCACTGGCTGCAGCACTTTCCTCTTTGCTTTTGGAATCAGCTTCAGGTTTGTTGATTCCTTCTTCCTGACCCATCATTATGGAAACTATTTTCTTTGCAGTTTTAATAGGAAGTATCTGCATTATATGGCTGTCTACAAGTTCACCTATCTTGAGGGAAAAAGAAACTCTTATGATTGTCTCGTCATCAGATATCGTCTCCGACAACGGTTCTGTCATATCCGTCCATATTCTCGATACAGGCGGTGATATATTTACCTCCCTCATGAACATCGTAGCCATGGAAGTTGCAGCAGAACCTATCATCTGGTTCATCGCCTCGGATACGGCACTTTCCTGGATTTCAGAAAGATTCGTAAGGCTTTCTTCACTGAGTTTTCCATCGCCGCCCATCATGAAATCTGCAATGACGGCAGCATCCCTTACCTCCATGACAAGCAGGTTTTCTCCTATTATACCGCTTGTATATTTGACTTCAAGTGCTATATTCGGCACTTTGAACTCACTTTTCAGTTCTTTGAGATTTGTTATTGTGACTACAGGAGTAGTTATATTTACCGGTTGATTTATTATAGTAGAAAGTGCTGTGGAGGCTGAACCCATGGATATATTCCCTATTTCTCCAAGTAAGTCCTTCTCTACATCTGACAGCTGTGAGTCTTTTACTTCATCTTCCTTTTTATCTTCCCCTGGATTCCCCTTGTCTTCTCCTCCATTTAAAAGTGCATCTATTTCTTCCTGTGAAAGGAAACCGTTACCCCCATTGTCATTCCCATTACTCATATTCTTCCACATCCTTATCTATTATATCTAGTATCTCAACGCCCATATTCTTACCAACAGTTCCAGGTTTCCCGCGATAGTATACCTGATCCTCAACCATCAGCTTTACAGGACTTGTGGTCTTTTCATTCAACGTGATGACGTCTCCTACATTCAGGCTGAGGAATTCCCTTACAGTAACATCCGCAGTTCCAAGAACGCAGGAAAGATTCATGTCAACTATATTCAGTCTGTCCCTCAGCTTCTGGCGGGATTCGCTCAGTACATCTTCATCACTGTCCTGAAACCAGTATTGTACTACAAGTTTGTCCAGTACCTTCTCTATGCTGAGATAAGGTATGCATATGTTGATAAATGTAGTATTGCCTCCCATTTCCACCGAAAAAGTTATAAGTGCTACAGGATCATTCGGTGCCAGAGTCTGGTTCAACGCAGGATTTGTCTCAATACCTTCCACTTCTGTCTCTATCTCCATTACATCTTCCCATGCAAGCTTTAAATTCGATATAAGTCCGGCATTTACAACATTTATTATATTCTTGTCTATGTCTGTAAATTCCCTGGCCTTGAATTTTCCCGTGCCGTTTCCTCCAAGGAGCAGGTCTATCACCTCAAATACAAACTGTGGATTTATTTCGAACAGCACCGATCCACTAAGCGGGGGCATTTTGAATATTGTCAAAATAGTTGGATTCGGTACTGAATGAATAAATTCCTCATAGGTGATCTGCTGCACGGATTCCACCTTTACCTTGACGTTGCTCCTTACCTGGCCGGTCAAATAGTTGGAAATTATTCTGGCATAGTTATCATGTATAAGTTCAAGAGTCCTTATATGCTCTTTGGAAAACTTCTGAGGACTTCTGAAGTCATAGGGCTTTATCTTCTGTTTTTCTTCTTCTTTGGGTACTTCATCTGGAGTAAGCTCCCCAGCAGACAAGGCAACTAAAAGGGCGTCTATTTCACTTTGCGATAATACATCTGCCATTACTTTCCCTCATTTCTTATGAAAATTCTAAGTTAAAAAAGTTTGTCTATATTAATCAATGTGACAACTCTGTCCTTGAAGTTTATGACTCCCTCTATGTATGCCTTTTTGTTTTCATCAGTTATCTTTTCAATCATGCTTTCATCTAGATCCAGTACTTCATCTACCTGATCCACAACTATGCCGACCAGTTCCTCTTCCATTTCAAGTATTATTATACTCTCTTCACTTTGTTTACTGTTTCCCTGTTTGGGAACATCCATTAGAAGATTTATATCCAGAATTGATATGACATTTCCTCTCAAATTTATTATTCCCTTTATGTGGGAAGGTGCCCTGGGTACCTTCGTTATTTCCATGTAATCATTTATACTCTGAACTTTTGAAGTTTCTACAGCAAACTGCTCATTGCTCAATTTAAATATAACTACCTGCATATATTATACCCCCCGTTAACCAAGTACTTTGTTTATTGCTTCAAGTACCCTGTCAGGCTGAAACGGCTTTACTATAAAATCTCTGGCACCTGCTTTTATAGCATCCATTACCATGGTCTGCTGCCCCATGGCCGAACACATTATAATCTTTGCATTTGGATTTATACCCTTTATCTGCTTTACAGCTTCTATTCCATCCATGTCGGGCATTGTTATATCCATTGTAACTACATCCGGGGATTCCTTTTTAAAGAGTTCCACGGCTTTGATGCCGTTGTTTGCCTCACCTACAATTTCAAATCCATTTTTCTCCAGTATGTCTTTAATCATCATCCTCATAAAAGCTGCGTCATCTACAATTAATACTTTTGCCATTTTTTTCCCTCCAAATTATTTACTCCTTAACTAATATTATATTATCATCCTATTCCAAGGCTTCCCAGTATTTTTTCGAGAGAACCTGGCATAGGTATATAATAAAAGTGTCCATTTATTTCGGAATTATCTTCTATAAAAATAGTTTCTATATCAAGGACATATTCATCAAATTGTCCTGCTTCTATAAAAGTGGTAGACAGTATTGCCCCCAGCATATCATAGGTAACCGCCGGAACAGAAGGTGTTATAAAAAGTCCTGTGAATTTTGATATTGCGCTCATGTAGGAACTCGATATTATATTTCCTATTTCGCATATGGCCGAATTCCCCATCTCGGTAAGTTCTTCGGATTTTTCTCCCGTCAGCTTGTATACTATATTGAGAGCCGTTTCCTTTTCGAACACGAAGAGTATGTTTCCCGGCGTATCCCCAAGTATTCTTACAAGTGCACCGACAACAGGCTGATCTGCACCTATATTCTTGAATATGTCATTGAAAGGCACTATGTTTATGAACGGCACAGTCATGTCCACTTTTTTGTTCAAAAGCTGTGAAAGTGCTGTTGCAGCATTTCCCGTTCCTATGTTTCCAACTTCTCTCAGTGCATCTATCTGCAGCGGGGTGAGATTGTCATAACTCATAATACCATACCTCCCTAAACAAGAGCTGCAACATCCAGTATAAGTGTTACAAGTCCATCTCCAAGTATCGTAGCTCCAATGTATTCCTTCATTGATTTAAGTGTCTTGCCAAGTGGTTTTATAACTATCTCCTTCTGTCCGAGAAGTGAATCCACCATGAGACCGACTGTCTTTTCGCCTACTTTTACTATTACTATATAATTTTTGCTCTCGCCCGACTTTTTAAGTCCAAGCCTGTTGTACAATCTTATAAAAGGTATTACATTTTCGTTGTAGATTATGATCTCCTTGTTGTTGGACAACTTTACGAGATCCTCCCTGTAGTCTATGACCCTGTCTATATATCCAAGGGATATTGCCATGGTTTCCTCTCCGACTTTTACAAGAAGTGCCTGTATTATCTGGAGTGTAAGCGGAAGTCTTATGATGAAGGAGGAACCTTTTCCATCTTCACTTATAAGGTCAACCGTGCCGTTAAGTGAGGATATCTTGTTTTTTACTACATCCATTCCCACTCCTCTTCCAGATATGTCGGTTACTTCCTTGTTTGTGCTGAAACCCTGCATGAATATGAGATTTTTGATGTCATTTTCTGACATTCCGTTTGTGTTTATGCCTATGCTTTCAGCTTTTTCCCTTACCTTTTCCACATTTATTCCTGCACCGTCATCTTCAACTTTTATGACTGCCTGGGTTCCTTCCTGATATGCAATGAGTCTTACCTGCCCTACGGGATTTTTCCCCGCCTTGAGTCTTTCATCCTTGGATTCAATTCCATGGTCTGCGGCATTCCTTATAAGATGTATAAGCGGTTCTCCTATCTCGTCTATTACGGTTCTGTCAAGTTCTGTATCGGCTCCCTTTATTATGAGCTCCATATCCTTGTCCAGTTCAACGGAAAGATCCCTTATGAGTCTCGGGAATCTGCTGAATACAGTATCGAGAGGCAGCATCCTTATCTTCATTACAAGATCCTGAAGATCCGATGTGGTTCTTGCAACCTGCTCAAGTGTTTCATTCAGTTCTGCAGATTTATAGTTGCTGCTTATCTGTTCAAGTCTCGTCCTGTGTATTACAAGCTCGGACACCATGTTCATGAATTTGTCCAGTCTCTCAAGATCCACCCTTACGGATTGATGAACCTTCCTGTGGGGCTTTTGATTTTTAGCTTTTGGAGCCTTAGGCTTGCCTGTCTCGGCAGGCTTTGGTTTTACAGCCTTTGGAGGAGAAGAAATTTTTTTGCTTTCCTCTTTTATCTTGTTCTCCTTCTCTGCTTTTATATCCACATCCTGAACTTCGACATTGTCGACTTCCGATATTCCGTTGACGATATCCTTTATCTCATCCCTGGTTCTTGTAGAAAGGAGTACTATATCTATCTCCAGGTCAAAATTTTCTTTTTCCAGATCCTCGGTGCCCGGGACTGATTTTATTATCTCCCCGGCTTCCTCCAGACTCTTGAATATGAGAAATGCCCTTGCTGATTTCAGAAGAGTATTTTCACTCAATTCTATCTTTATCTGATAGGCATGATATCCCTTGTCATTTGCCTGTTTGATGACATTTATATCATACTCGTTCAGTTTGACTATAGGTGTCTGATCTTCATCGTTTGAAGGTTCTTCCTCTTTATCCGGTTTGTCTGGAATCTGGCTTTCCTTTTCTTCCGGCGGCTGACCCCCGCCTGCTATTTGCTCAAGTTCCTCCATTATTCCCTCAATCGGAGTTTCGTCATCTATTCCTTCCTCTATGTTCTTCAGCATCTGCTCGAGGGTATCAAGGCATTTGAACAAAACTGTAACTACATTCTGACTTACTTTGAGTTCACCCTCCCTAAATTCAGATAATACATCCTCCATCTTATGGGTAAGTTCCGCCATTTTATTGAATCCCATGGTGGCAGCCATTCCCTTTATCGTATGTGCAACCCTGAAAATTTCATTTACTTTATCTACGTTGTCAGGTTCCTGTTCAAGTTGAAGGAGCGACTCATTCAAAGTCTGCAGATTATCCATTCCTTCTTCCAGAAACATAGACATGTATTGTGATGTGTCCATTTGATTCCCTCCTTACAGTTTCCTATATATAAAGGTAGATGCCTTTTCGAAACCATATTCTTTATAATTATATATGCTTTCAGTGGCTCCCACAAATAATAATCCTCCTTTTCTCAAAGACTGGCTGAATTTTTCATATATCCTGTCCTTTATATCCTGATTGAAATATATTACTACATTTCTGCATATTATGAGATCAAAGTCCCTCTCATATGTGTCCAGTATAAGATCATGTTTTCTGAAAGTAACCATATTCTTTATACTGTCTTTTATGATATACTTATCGTCATTTTTTATAAAATATTTATCTAAATATTCTTTTTTAACATTTTTTACTTCCTGTTCAACATATTCTCCCATTTTTGCCCTGTCAATTATGGTGTTGTCTATATCGGTGGCAATTATGGTATGTCTCCTGCCCGGGGACAGCTCTTTCAGGTATATTGCCACAGAATAGGGCTCTGCCCCTATGGAACAGGCTGCACTCCATATCTTGATGGAATTGTTGTTTTTAAGGATTTCATCTTTCAATTTGGATTTCAATTCCTTGAATATCTCCGGATTTCTGAAAAACTCGGATACATTTATAGTTATAAAATCCAGGAACTTCTGTCTCTGTAGTTTGTCCTTCTTCAACAGATTTATGTAGTTCTCTATGCTGTCCACTCCTACCCTTGACATGAGGCTGTTTATTCTCCTGTGAAGCTGGTTGGGCTTATAGGCCGACAAATTTATGTTGAACTCCCTTAAAACCCATTTCTCAAAGTAATCCATATCCAGAATCATAAAGTCTTCCTCCTAATCGATACTAATTCTACAAGTTTGTCGGTTATATCCCCAAGCTTCAGAACCATTTCAACTTTTCCTGTAGAATAGGCCGCTTTCGGCATTCCATAAATAATACAGGTTGACTCATCTTCAGATATGGTTATTCCACCGCTGTCCTTTATTACTGCAGTTCCATCAGCTCCATCTCTTCCCATCCCGGTCAGGACAACACTTATGAGATTCCCGCCGTATACTCTTGCAGCCGATTTAAACAGCTTATCTACTGCAGGCCTTACCCCCCATATTGCAGGTTCTTTGTTCAGGTGCACCCTCCTGTCCTGTCCAACTTCCATGTGAAAGCCTCCAGGCGCTATATATATGGTATCCGGCACTATTTTCATGTTGTCTGAAGCCTCCACCACCTTTTGAAGGGAATTTGAATCAAGCCGTTCTGAAAATGCCTTTGTAAAGCCTACCGGCATATGCTGCACTACAAATGTAGGTATCCCGAAATTTTTAGGAAGCTTTGTTATAACAGAATACAGTGCCTTCGGCCCTCCTGTGGAGGCTCCGATTACAATTGCCTCTATGCTTCCGTTTACTTCATGAAGGTGCTTGTCTGTCTTGTCGTGAAGTACTTTTTTCGTCGTTCTGGTGCTTTCAGCTCTGGGACCGGATTGATTTTTCTGTCTGGATATCTGATAGGATAATTTTATTTTTTTTATCAACTCATCCTTGACTTTATCTATGTCCAGGGAAATGCTTCCTGAGGGCTTTGGTACAAAATCAAGGGCACCTGCGTCAAGGCACTCCATTGTCAGCTTGGTACCTTCCTTTGAAATACTGCTGAGCATTATTATAGGTATATTTATATTCCGCCTGTGCATTTCCTTCAGGGCAGATATACCGTCCATTTTAGGCATTTCCACATCAAGTGTTATTATATCAGGTACATTTTCTCCGGAATATTTTCCCGATAATTTTTCCAGCAGATCCTCTCCATTTCTGGCTGTTCCTATGGTCTCCATATCGGGTTCCCCGCCTACCATATCCGAGATAATTCTTCTCATCAATGCTGAATCATCTACTATCAAAACTTTTATTTTTTTCAAGTTATTATCACTCCACTATAAAAAATATATGTTATAATTCCTTAGTGCCCAATCCCACTGTGCGTATTTTTACGATTCCACTGGAAGTATCGAATATCATTGTCCTCCCTTTATTGCCGCCAAGGTCCTCTGCCAGTACCGGAATGGAGTATTTTTTAAGAGTAAGTTTAACTGATTTTCCATTTCTGCTGCCTATGTCCATTATCATGCTCTTATCGGAAAAGTTAAACATTGATGCTCCCCCTGCTATTTTGGCCTTCATGTTTTGTTTTTTCACACCCATGTTCTCCAATTTTTCTATGAGCATTGGAATGGCGAGATCTGCAAATTTCATAGGATTTTTTACAATACTGAACTGAGTACTGTCCGGAAGCATTATGTGCGCCAGCCCACCTACGGCTTTAAATCTGTCATACATGGCTATACCTATGCATGACCCCAGACCGATGGTCATGATTATATCGGGAGATGCTGCAGTATTCATATCTGCAATTCCAACTTTTATCTCTTTTATATCCATAACATTGCACCTTCCAATTTTATTGTATGAGCTGCTTTTCTTCCTCAGTGAGTATTGTGGAAAAATTCAGGAATATTATTATTTTTTCATCTATTTTTATAAGCCCCTTTACATATCTTCTGGATATACCGGATACAATATCCGGAGGGACTTCTATGGTTGACGGGTCTATGTCTCTTACTTCCGAGACAACATCCACTATAATGCCTATTTTATTTTCATTCTGTTTTGTTACAATAATCTTGGAGTCCTTTGTATTTTCACTTTCCTCAAGTCCGAACTTCTTTGTCAGAGATATAACCGGCAGTATACTTCCAGAATAGTTTATGACACCTTCCACAAAATCCGGTGAATCGGGAATTTTAGTCGTTTCTTCATAGCCAAGTATTCTCTCTACTTCCATTATGTCTGTAGCATAAAATTCCCCGTTTATACTGAATATCAATACTTTCAACTCTTTTTCATCCATTTTTATGAACCCTCCTCAACTTATTATATAAATAAAATTTATAACACAAATTTGTCCACTACCACATTTCCGTCTTTAAGATAGGCATGTACATTTTTACTCGGGGAATCCAGTACCGTTTCCCTCGTCCCTACCTTGAATACAGTGTTATGGTATGCTATATCGGCCCATATATTGCCTTCACTTTCAACTTCAATTCTAGTTGTTACACCTGCCACACTTCCTATAGTCCTGCACTTTATTTCATTTTTTGCCTTGAGACAACCTCCTCTGGCCACTGATCTTTCCCTGAGAAATTCGATTGACCCATTGGCTGTAATATTGGAAATGTATTCTCCCCTGCCTGTAATAACTACATCTCCCGAGCTCTCGATTTTTGAGTCCTGACAATATGCTATGACAACTTTTACCGGAAGTCTCAGTGTATTTTTCAATTCCTCTATTTTTGAATCCGCACAATCTATCAGTTCATTCAATTCCGTATAGTTTTCTATATTCACAGGTGCAATTCCTACAAGCTTCGACCTTATAAGCCTTATAAGATCATCATCTCCTACATCTTCAGTCTCGGGCTGGGATTTCATATCCAAAATTATATTTGCACATAATCTCAGTAGATTTTTAAACTTATTCTCCAGAAGTATTTTTATAATTTCTCCGTCTTTTCTCTCCTGACCAAATAAGTTGTACATTTTTATCTCATTGACAGCCGTTTCAAGATCCCTCATATTCCTTGTGAAATCGCCAAGATGCTCTATAGTCCTTACTTTGTCTACATCTTCGCCGCCTCCGCATATTTTGGAAGCAACTATGCTTCCCTTTATGATTATATTGCCCCTTGCACTCAATACAGACCTTTCCACATCCTTGTCTACGACAAGATTGTTGCCGCATTCTATTCCCATGCCTTCCTTTATGCTTCCATGAATGGTTATGTCTCCCACAAAACAGACATTTCCCGTCTTTAAATCAACATCCTTGTTCAATTCATGAACCTGATTTACATAAAATATATTTCCCTTTCTGGAGGGCTTCCCATCAATTGCCGCGACTACGGTGTCATCATCTTTTATCAAACATCCCGCACCTGCTTTTATATTCAGTTTCTTTCCGCTCTTGCACTTTACGACGTTTCCCATGATGTCCGATCCATCTTCGCCTTTCTTTCCAGGATGACGTACAGCTACAACTTCATCCTTCTTGATGGCATTTACAAGCCCTATGCTCTTAAAATCTATGTTTCCAACTGCATCTTCCTTAAATGAAGATGATGCCTTAAACTTGGCCTCTATATAGTCATCTTCACCGTCTACAACTTTCTTTCCCCTTGCTATAAGGATTCTCCTGCTGCTTTCTTTCATAAGCTTATTTAAGTTTTCTTTTATTATACCATAGATTATATTACTTTTTGCAATTTCTTCCTCTATGTCCTTTTCCGTATATTTCGGAGGATCTATTGTCTGCATGGCATATGGATGAAGTATAACTTCTTCCCCTTCTTTTTCATCTTTCAGACCATATATGATTTTGGAACTGTAGACAATTTCCGCATATGCTTCCATCCTGTCATCGGAGATGTAGATGTTGATCTGTCTCCGAGGTTCATTTTCTTCAAAGATGACTCTTATCTTGTTTGAACTGAATACTTCCATCTGATCTTCCACTTCAGTTCCATCCACCAGAACAGTCATACTGCCGGATTTCTTTATAATTGCAGGCTTTCTACCCTCTTCAGGATCTTTTACAATTATATTTCCATCCTCAACTTTTACGGTTCCATTGTTTTCATCTATTATCTCCGGTGCTTTCCGGGATAACTCCGAATTTCCATCTGGTTCATCAATTTCTACTTCTATGGTCACCTTTCTCTTGAAAAACCCCTTTTTGTCCTCCAGAAGCTTGTACCTCAAGTCTTTCTCTTCAATATTCAGCTGAGCAGCAGCAGCCCCAATACAATTTTGCAGTGAAGTCCCATGAAATACCTTTTTCAACCTTTCTCCCCCCTACACTTCAAATTTTTTATATCATCATTTACCCGTCTGTCATAGGCTCTCATTATCTCAATTACTATTTTATTTTGTGAAGAAGTAAATTCAACGTCATCTATTGATCTTACCGGAAGAACTTTTGGAGAAGTTCCCGATATAAAAACCGCATCAAATTTATCTATGTCCCTGTAGTTCACCTTTTTTTCTACTGCATCAATTCCCATTTCAAGGGCTATTTCCATTATAACCTGCCTCGTAGTGCCTGGCAGGACCTGCTCCACAGGGGCAGTAATGAGTTCGCTGTCCTTTATAAAGAAAATGTTTGATCTGCTTCCTTCCGTTATGTTTCCATTCCTGTCCACAAGTATGGCTTCAAATACACTCTTCTCTTTTATTCGAGTATCTATTCGTTTTCTAAAGTCCATGTCTATAATTTTTGCATTTGGATTTTCTCTTTCACCAAAAAATAAAAATGTATCCACTCCTTTTCTATATTCTTCAATGTCAGGATAATGATATTTTATAAAATACATGAGGAAATTATTTTCATGTTCGCCGTAATTGAATACAAGCTTCATATTTCCTGCACTGCACCTGTTTATATGTATGAGTTCAATTATACTTCTCTTTATGTCTTCCATAGGAATCCATAATTCCAGGCCGGCTACTCTGGCTGAATTTTCAAGGCGGCAAAGATGCCTCTCCAGAAACAGCGGTATGGAATCCACAATTCGTATTACCTCATATAATGATTTCCCTTCTGTCACGTATGTATCTTCAAATTCCCTACATTCCTTTACATTGTTGTTGAACAAGAAAAATTTACCGTAATTCTCCAATTGTATCACCTCTGAGTTCTTCTTATTATATTCTATCATTATCAACAGTGTAATTTCCACACAATCAGAATTTTATGTTATAATTAATTGTATAATTGCCAATTTGTCGATTGAAAAGGTGGATGATTTATTTTGGAAAGACTTGCAATATTTGATGTGGATTTTACTATAACCAAAAGGGAGACTCTTCTCGAATTTTATCTTTTCATGATAAAAAGACATCCTGTTTCAATATTACATGCCCCGCTGTCCATTATATCATCATTTCTGTTTATAACAGGGCTTATGGATGCAAAGAGAACCAAGGAGATTTTTATAAGTTTTATAAACGGAATTGATGAAGTGGAAATGAATTCTATTGTAAATGAATTTTATGACAAAAGGCTCTGCAAAATATTCTATGATGATGCAATTTCTGAAATTCGGAAGTTGAAATCAGAGGGATTTAAAATTTATCTGATTTCTGCTTCGGCTGAATTTTATTTGAATACACTGTATAATATAAAAGAAGTCGATAAGGTAATAGGAACGGCATTTTTAAAATCCGGGGGAAGATACAGAAACAAAATAGTAGGTGAAAACTGCAAGAGTGATGAAAAAGTTTCCAGGCTTAAAAATTACCTGGAGGAAGAAAACATAGAGGTGGATTTTGAAAATTCCTATATGTTCTCGGACTCTCTTTCAGATCTTCCACTGTTCAATCTTGTGGGAAATCCCTATCTTATAAATTTCAGGGGAAAAGATACAAAGGGAATAAAAGTGCTCCAGTGGAAATGACCGGCATATGTAAAATGGAGATAAATTCGTGCAGGCACGGATTTATCTCCATTTTTTTATTCTTCCAGTGATGCGTAATATTCAGAAACTTCATCAAATTCAGCATCATCAGGGATTACAAGTTCTCCCATATCTCCTTCTCCAACAACTTTGAATAAGTATACACTGCCATTTTCATGATTTTCAACTATAGCATATTCATTTTCTTTATATGCAAATCCATCTACAACTTCACACTGAACTGCATTTCCATTTTCATCTTCCAAATCCACCATGAGTGGTTCATGATCCCCACAGCCGCAACCGCAGTCTTCACCATGTACATTTTCATCTCCGCAGCTGCAATTTCCTTCTGACTCATTGTAGTCCTGAATTTTTTCGTTATCCATATACGGACCTCCTTTTAAGTGTTATGTTTTAATTTTACCCTTAACACTCAAATATTAAAAGCTTTTTTTACATTAAATAATATTTATTTAAAAAAAGACACAGAGCAGATAAAATCCACTCTGTATCCTTATATACACAATTATTTATAAAGATCTACCAATCTTAATAAATGTTCATAACGTTCTGCTGCAGCTTTCTCAGACTCACTGAACAACTTCTCTGCACGATCAGGGAATGCACGTTTCAAACGAGTATAACGTGTTTCATTGTTCAAGAAGTCCTGATAAGTTCCATCACCTGGCTTGGATGTAAGAGTGAATGGATTCTTTCCTTCAGCCTTACGAGTAGGATTGAAGGAGAACAGATTCCAGTATCCAGCTTTTACAGCTTTCTTCATCTCATCCTGGCAGTGGTTCATGCCGCCTTTAACTCCGTGAAGTTCACAAGGTGCATATCCAATGATAAGTGATGGTCCGTTATAAGCTTCTGCTTCAGCAATAGCCTTGACAGCCTGTGCTGGGTTAGCACCAAGGGCAATCTGTGCTACATACACGTATCCATAGCTCATAGCTATTTCAGCAAGACTCTTCTTGCCAACTTCTTTACCGGCAGCAGCGAACTGACAAACTTCACCGATGTTGGAAGCCTTTGAAGCCTGTCCACCTGTATTTGAGTACATTTCTGTATCGAATACCATGACATTTACATTTTCTCCTGAAGCAAGCACGTGGTCAAGTCCACCGAATCCGATATCGTATGCCCATCCATCTCCACCGAGAATCCATACTGACTTCTTAGCAAGATACTGTTTCTTGTCAAGTATTTCTTTAGAAGTTCCACAGCCTGCAGCAGCAGCTTTTTCAAGTTCAGCTACCAATGCATCAGCAGCAGCTGTGTTTTCTTTTGTACTATCTTTTGTTTCTATAAACTTCTTGGCAGCAGCTTTAAATTCATCAGATGCTTTGTCAGAAGCAGCAAGCTTCTCGATTTTGGCTATAGCCTGGTCACGAAGTGTCTTCTGTCCAAGATACATACCAAATCCATGTTCTGCGTTGTCTTCAAATAATGAGTTAGCCCAAGCTGGCCCTTTATTTGAATCCTTGTTAACTGTGAACGGACTTGTTGCAGCAGGACCACCCCAGATGGAAGAACATCCTGTAGCATTTGAAATGTACATCTGCTCACCAAACAACTGTGTAATCAAACGAGCATAAGATGTTTCAGCACATCCTGCACAGCTTCCTGAGAACTCAAGAAGTGGCTGATTGAACTGTGAACCCTTAACTGTGGTATCAGCTGGAACTCCAGGTTTCTTGCCTATATTAGCAACTAGATAATCGAAGACCGGCTGCTGGTCTGCCTGTGATTCCTGAGGTACCATCTTGATAGCCTTTGTAGGGCAGACAGTGATACATTCTGCACATCCCATACAGTCAAGAGGAGATACGCTTATTGCGAATTTGTATTCTCCAGCCTTTGGCTTGGTGTCAGCAACCTTGATATTCGAAGGAGCTGCTTTTACTTCATCTGCACTAAGCATGAACGGACGAATTGTTGCATGAGAACATACAAATGCACAGTTGTTACACTGAATACATTTATTTGGATCCCATTCTGGAACAGTTACAGCAGTACCACGTTTTTCATATGCAGAAGCTCCAATTTCATATTGTCCATCTGGATTTTCTTCGAATGCAGATACAGGAAGACTGTCTCCATCCATAAGTCCGATAGGATTCATAAGATTTTTAACAAGTTTAACTGTTTCCGGACGTCCTTTGAGTTCTGGTGCTGGAGCATCTGGAGCTGGATTCTTCCATGAAGCTGGAATTTCTATTTTATGAACAGCGTCTACACCGGCATCAATTGCCTTGTAGTTCATTTCTACAACTGCATCGCCTTTTTTGCTGTATGATTTCTTGGCAGCAGCCTTCATAAATTTAACGGCATCATCAATCGGCATAACATTTGCCAATTTGAAGAATGCTGACTGAAGAATTGTGTTGGTACGCTTACCCATACCAATCTCAATTGCCTTGTCGATAGCATTGATTGTATATAACTGGATGTTGTTGTCTGCTATATATTTCTTGGCATCGGCAGTCAATTTGGAATCCAGTTCGTCGTCTGACCACTGGCAGTTGATCATGAATATTCCGCCTGGTTTAACATCCTGAACCATCTTATATCCTTTAACAACATATGATGGGTTGTGACATGCAACAAAGTCAGCCTGATTTATGTAGTATGGACTTCTGATTGGCTTATCTCCGAATCTGAGATGTGATATTGTTACACCACCAGTTTTCTTGGAATCATACTGGAAATATGCTTGTATATATTTGTCTGTGTGATCACCCAATATCTTTGTTGAGTTCTTGTTGGCACCTACTGTACCATCACCGCCAAGACCCCAGAATTTACATTCTACAGTTCCAGGTGCAGATGTAATAGGAGCT
>Ga0334882_1003101_pt1 | contig 15708 bp, 13 predicted proteins | sample GraSluR1_MG_5_FD_207226 | JGI IMG/M metagenome (GOLD analysis project Ga0334882, IMG submission 207226) | Sludge microbial communities from methane-producing bioreactor in Wageningen University, Netherlands - Granular Sludge_15_04-R1 | ecosystem: Engineered > Bioreactor > Anaerobic >... | reverse complement strand
GTGATTAACCAAAAAGAAAAAGTTGATCTGGATGTTCCCCCAATGATTATTCAGGGGAGAACTTTAGTTCCCTTGCGTTTCATTGCTGAGGTTTTAGATGGAGAAGTGGAGTGGATAGCTGAAACAAAACAAATCCATGTTCGGGTATGGATTTGGGAAAGCTAATTTCAACGAAAGAGGAGAAAGTTGTATGAAAGCAAAAAAAATTGGCACTAAGCATTGGATAATTCGGCTGGAAAAAGGAGAAGAATTGCTGGATCAATTGATAGGGTTTTGCAAAAAACAAGAACTAAAAGGTGGGTGGATTTCTGGAATTGGCGCTTTGGGCTCTATCTCCATAGGTTTGTTTGAAGTTGATAGCAAACAGTATTTCTCTCTTGATTTAGTGGGAGACTATGAGCTGACAAGTCTCACTGGCAATCTTTCTACCATGAAAGGAGATCCCTACCTCCATTTGCATGCCACCATAGCAGATAAAAATCAGCGAGTCTTTGGAGGGCATCTAAAGCATGCAGTGGTTAGTGTTACTGCTGAAATACTTCTTGAAGAACTTCCTGAATTGGGAGAAAGATATTTTGATGACGAGATTGGTATAAATTTGCTTGATCTGCCTGAAGCATAAATGCAGTTTCTTGTTTTTTGAACGATAAAAAGTATGCTTAATTATCTTTAATTAATAGTGATTTTGGATAAAGGAAGGTAAAAATTAGAAATGAAAACAAGCCATCGTCGATTCTTTACTTCGGAGTCTGTTACTGAAGGTCACCCCGATAAAGTATGCGACCAAATTTCTGATGCAATACTGGATGATATTCTGGACAAAGACCCTCAAGGCAGAGTAGCTTGTGAAGTTGTTGTTACTACTGGCTTGGTAATGGTTATGGGAGAAATTTCAACCAGCTGTTATGTGGATATTCCTCGTGTAGTTCGAAAAACTCTTCACGAGATAGGTTACAACAATCGCAATTGTGGTTTTGATGCAGACACATGCGGTATCATAAATACGGTCAAAGAGCAGTCTCCTGATATCTCCTGCGGTGTGGATACTGGAGGAGCTGGGGATCAGGGAATGATGTTTGGGTATGCCTGCAACGAAACCCCCGAATATATGCCTTTGCCTATATCCCTTGCCCATCAGCTGGCTCGAAAGCTTTCTGAAGTACGCAAGTCAGGGCAGCTTCCCTACCTTCGTCCAGATGGGAAAACCCAGGTTAGTGTTGAATACGATGAAAACCAACAAGCAATGCGAATTGATACAGTTTTGATATCAACCCAGCATACAGCTGATGCTCAGCAGATCCAAATTGCAAAAGACTTGAAGGAGCATGTTATCAAACCTGTCATACCTGCCCATTTGCTGGATCAGGATACTAAGTATTTTACCAATCCTACTGGTATTTTTGTTATTGGTGGGCCAGAAAGTGATTCTGGTCTGACAGGACGTAAAATTATTGTTGATACTTATGGTGGTTACTCCAGGCATGGCGGTGGTTCTTTTTCTGGAAAGGATCCTACAAAAGTTGATCGTTCTGCTGCTTATGCTACAAGATATGCTGCCAAAAACATTGTTGCTGCTGGCCTGGCAGATAGATGCGAGCTTCAGTTGGCCTACGCCATTGGCGTAGCTGATCCTCTTTCTGTATATATTGATACTTTTGGAACAGAGCATATTCCTCTTTCTGATATTTATCGAAAAGTGCTGAAGACTTTTAATTTCCAGCCCAGAGCAATTATTGATCATTTTAAGCTTTGCCGTCCAATCTATAGGCAAATTGCTGCCTATGGGCATTTTGGCCGAAACGATCTTGATTTGCCCTGGGAACGCATAGATAAAGTAGAGGAGTTAAAAAATGCTTGATCGGCAAGCCGCATTAAGTCATCTTCGCAAACATATCCACAAAGAAAACCTTATCAAACATATGCTGGCCTGCGAGGCTTGCATGGAGCATCTTGCAAAAAATCTGGGCGAAGACGCTGAATCCTGGGCTCTGGCTGGGCTATTGCATGATATTGACTACGAAATGACTACGGATTGTCCCAACAAACATGGCATAAAAGCTTTGGAACTCTTGCCCTGCGATCAACTCAGCGAAGATATTCTTGATTCCATCCAATCCCATGCCGGTCACTGTGACCGAAAAACCATCATGGCAAAAGCATTATATGCGGTTGATCCTCTTACCGGTCTGGTTGTCGCCTCAGTGTTGATGACTCCTACTCGACGCCTAAAGGATCTCAGCCCAGAAACCGTATTGAAGCGATATAAGGAAAAAAGGTTTGCAGCTGGAGCATGCAGAGAACAAATTGCATCCTGTGCAGAATTTGGTCTTTCATTAGAAGACTTTGTAAATCATTGTGTTTGCGCTATGCAGAACCGTGCGGGAGATCTGGGACTTTGACATGGGAACATTTAATATTGTTAATCTACTAATAACAGTTCCAGCACTACTTATAGCCATTACCGTTCATGAATTTTCTCATGCCCTTGCAGCTTACCATATGGGAGATACTACTGCTGCTGACCAGGGCAGACTAAGCTTGAATCCTCTCGATCATCTTGACCCCATTGGTACGCTGATGCTGGTATTATTCCGTTTTGGCTGGGCTAAGCCAGTTCCTATCAACCCTTACCGATTTAAGAATTTTAAAAAGGGAGTCATCCTGGTGTCGCTTGCGGGGCCAGCTTCCAATTTACTAATGGCACTAACCGGCTCTTTGCTGGCTCGATTCTTGATACCCCTTGGGATTAGTGTCTTAACAGATTTTTTATTGATTTTTATCTTCATCAATGTAGCTTTAGCTGTTTTCAACCTTTTGCCCATTCCTCCTCTGGATGGTTCCAGATTGCTTACAGTGCTAATACCACCAAAATATAATCATATCAGCGTATTTCTTGAACGATATGGCTTTTTTATATTGATTGGCTTTATGATGTTTTTTTGGAGTTACTTTGCTCCAATCGTTTTTCGCATTAGCCAGTTTTTGATTCAATTGTTTTTTATATAATATTATGCTTTATTTTGTTGCTCTTTACCTGATAAGAGCTTTACTCTGGTTTCGATGCTCTTTGCGCATTGAAGGTTTGGAGCATGTGCCTCGAAACGGAGGTGGGTTTTTAGTTTCCAACCATCGTTCAGCTCTGGATCCAATCATCATTGGAGCTTCCATAAGTAAGCGGCAAATACGGTTCATGGCTAAAAAGGAGCTCTTTCAAAATTGGGCATTGCGTTCCATCATCCAAAAATTGGGAGCATTTCCTGTAGATCGTGAATTTACTGATAAGCGCTTTATCCGGCAGGTTTGCCAGTACCTGGAAGAAAAAGAAGATCTCATCCTGATCTTTGGAGAAGGCACTCGAAACCTTGATTTTAATAAAGCTTTGATGCCTTTAAAATCTGGGTTTGCTTTTCTGGCAAAACGAGCTGAAGTGGTAATTATTCCTATGTATGTTAGTGGTATTAGGCAATTATTTCGTCCGGTACTTCGACCCAAGCTATTCATTTCTTTCGGCTCTCCTTTATCTGTAAGTGATATTCGCAATACAGTCAGAGAAACCCATGAGATTATGACTCAAATGGCAGAAAACCATCGCCAAAAATTAAATGCCACAACTTTTGCTTGAGCTTATCCTCATTTTTTATACCTGTAAAAATGGGTATAATTAGACTGATATGGATAGAAATTCGGACACATTTGCTGAAGATATGGAGTTGTTCCTGCAAAGCTTTCCCCTGAATCTTCGTGAAGCTATACAGGAAGCTGGCGATTTAAATGATTTAATTGAAGTAATCCTCGATGTTGGCCGCTTTCCTGAAGCTCGTTTCTATCATTCATCTCGGTATCTGTCAGACCATATACTCGAAAAAACAGATCTTAACACTATCCTGGACCAGTTTGACCACTTTGATCCTGACAACCGCGCAGGTATTGACCGCACGCTGCATCGAATTTCAGCTATTCGAAACCGTCATGGAGAAGTGGTTGGATTGACCTGTCGTGTAGGTCGAGCAATTTTTGGTACTGTGGATATTGTCAAAGATATGGTTGAATCAGGCAAAAATATTTTACTTTTAGGTAAGCCAGGAATAGGAAAAACGACTTTGCTTAGGGAAGCTGCCAGGGTATTAAGCAAGGATCTGGGAAAACGAGTAATCATTGTTGACACTTCGAATGAAATTGCGGGAGATGGAGACACTCCCCATCCTGCAGTTGGTCCTTCCCGACGAATGCAAGTTCCTTCCAATCGTGAACAATACCGGGTCATGATTGAAGCGGTAGAAAATCATACACCGGAAGTCATTATCATTGATGAAATAAGTACTTCTGAAGAAACTTCCGCTTGCCGAACCATTGCAGAGAGGGGTGTGCAACTCATAGCTACCGCTCATGGCAATACTCTTGAAAATGTTCTTTTCAATCCAACAATTAGTGATCTAGTTGGAGGCATTACCAGTGTTATTCTGAGCGATGAAGAAGCTGCCCGGCGAGGAACTCAAAAAACTGTGTTAGAGCGCACCTCTCAACCTACCTTTGATGTTCTGGTAGAAATTCATGGTCGTGAAGAGTTCGCTATTTACAAAGATGTTCAAGGCACAGTAGATCGTTATTTGAGAGGTTTTCCAGTAGCTCCAGAAATCAGGAAACGCCAAAGCGATGGTAGTCCTTATATTGTCGACAGTCCATCCAAAGAACGCCACGAGCTTAACATGGAAAACAACAACCATGATCAAAAATGGATTCGACGAAAAGACTCCTCTGTCAATGATGATCCTTTGCTGGGTTTGCATCAACGCAAACAAATTAGAGTTTTCCCTTTTGGAATTAGCGTGAACTATCTTAATCGAGCATTGAAGTCAGCTCATTTTGATGGAATTATTGTCAAGCGTCTCCAGGATGCCACATTGATATTAACTACTGAAAGCTTCCGTAAAAAAAACTCTAACGCTTTACGCATGGGCGAACAAATGAATATTCCGATCTATTCCATTTATTCCAATACGCTGGGAGAAGTTAAAAAATTCGTGTCCCAATACCGGAGTTACGAAAAACAACCCATTTTCAGTCTGGAGCATATTGAACAGTTGATCGAGCAAGTTTTTACGACCGGATCTCCTGTGAGTCTTCCTGCAGCTGATTCGAAAATAAGAAAAATGGAACACCAGCTTGCCAGCCGGTTTGGTCTTAATTCAGAAAGCTTTGGAGAGGAACCTTCCCGGTTTGTGGTGGTTTATCCTCCCGATAAAGAACAAAAGGAGTGGTCTTATGACGAAAACAAGGATTATTAGAAATATTATTGCTTTATGCATGATTGTTTTATTTGGTTCTACGTTATTTTCTCTCCACGGATGCAGAAGAGGTTTTAAAGACAGTGAAACGATGCTTATTGGTGTTATAACGGATGTACAAGAGCAAATTCCAGTTTCCCGGGTACAGATAGAAATTCGAAATACCAGCACAGGAAAAACTTTTAAAGGAAGTTCGGACCAGCAGGGACGGTTTAAAATTTTTTCTGAAGCTGGTTACTTCGAATTAAAAGCTACGCACCCACGCTATCTCGACTATACCCGAAATATTGTGTTAGGCAAAGGCAGCAATCAGGAAGACTTCTATATGTCTCCCGTCTTGGAAAAACCCTGTGTTTTTGAAGGCACTGTTACAGCTGAAGATACTTCAAAACCAATTGAAAACGTAACGGTTCAAATTGGAACCAGTATCACGAAGACTGATTCCAAAGGACGTTTTAAATTTGATGCCCTTCCCCTGGGTTCATTTCCTGTTTGGGTTACTACTCCTGGATACCAGGCAATTAACGAAACAGTTGTATTAGCAAAAGGAAGCAATTCAGTCAAATATGTTTTAAAAAAATTAGACCTGGCTGATATTGGGAAGCCTGTAGAAAGTCCGGAGAGAAACAAATTTTATGCTATTGATCCAACTTTTTTAGGTGATTATCGAGCCCATTCCATTCGCACAATCAAACCTATGGATGAGCGACATGAGTATCGTCTAATTTCTGAAACTCGACATCGAAAGCACCTATACTATGATGAACATGTGGATAAAGGCGAAGTGATGTATATTGATGATGCTATGTATATTAAATTTCTCGATCGTTGGCAAGTCCCGGAACAAATTCATACCTCTCATCGTCCTGAAGCTTTTTTAGCTGAAGACATCACCATGGTTATTTACTATTTCAACTTCGCAGATGTCAATTTTGAAATCAAAGAACTTGGCTCTGAAAAGATGAATGGTTATAATACTCGAAAGTTTCATCTCTATCATTTACCCTCTGCTCCGCCCGAAAAGCAGATTGATGTCCATTTATGGGTCATCCACGATGAAAACAACCCAAGAACTCATCGTATGATTACTCGGATTAAAGGCAAAATGCCTGAAGTATTTAACCTGGACACCTGGGCAGAAGTGGAAACCAATATTACTCACATTAATCAGGGCAATAAAATTGAAATTCCGAAAATTCATACAGAAGCCAATCAATAGGAGGAGCATATGCCATGGATTTAACAACACTATTTAAACTGAGTTATGGATTATATATTGTCAATTCAGCGTTTGAAGAGAAAAGGAGTGGGCAGATAGTCAATGTTGTATTTCAAATCTCTGCTGAGCCTCCTACCATTGCCACCAGTATCAATCGCAACAATTTTACTCATGAACTCATCAGCAAGAGCAAACGTTTTTCGGTCATGATACTGGAAAAAGAAACTCCCCTTTCGCATATTGGTAGGTTTGGCTTCAAATCGGGTAGAGAAGTAGACAAATTTGAAGGCCTGGATCTCATGAAAGGAAAGTATGATATTCCTATCATCAAGGATTATTGCGTGGGATACCTTGAAGTTGAGGTAGAAAAATCCATTGAGGTTGAAACCCACACCATTTTTATCGGCAAATTGGTCAGTGCAGAGCAGTTAAACAAAAAAGAACCCATGACCTATGCCTATTATCATGAAGTTAAGCGAGGCACTACTCCACCTTCTGCCGCAACATATCAAAAATCAGGCAAAGAAAGCAATGATTCAATAAAACTACCCAAGGAGGGTAAAACAATGGCTAAGTATCGATGTGTGATTTGTAACTATGAGTATGATCCCGAGGTTGGCGATCCCGATTCTGGCATTGCTCCTGGAACTCCTTTTGAAGACATTCCTGATGATTGGGTTTGTCCTATTTGCGGTGCTGGCAAAGATCAATTCGAAAAAATCTAAAACAAAGATGCAAGACCGGAAGCGAAAGTTTCCGGTCTCCCCTGAACAATGTATTTGAGGAGGTAATACTATGGCATGCTTACGTCAAGTAGCGCATGATGTTTATTTTGTAGGAGCTATTGATTGGAACCGAAGATTATTTGATTCTTTGATCCCCCTGCCGGATGGAACCTCCTACAATGCTTACCTCGTCAAAGGTAACGAAAAAACAGCCTTGATAGACACGGTAGATCCTGCTATGTGGGATTTGCTGGATGCTTTGCTGGAAAAAAGCTGCACAGGATCGCTGGATTATGTAGTCATCCAACATTCCGAGCAGGATCATGCGGGCTCTTTGCCTTTAGTTCTGCAAAAGTTCCCTATGGCAAAAGTAATATGCAACAAAACCTGCAAAGACCTTCTAATGACCCATTTGCATATTGATGAAGACAAGTTTATGGTCGTTGAAGACGGGCAAACCCTCTCATTGGGCAATCGTACCCTGCAATTCAAAAACACTCCCTGGGTGCATTGGCCTGAAACTATGGTCAGCTTTCTTAAAGAAGAGCGTATGCTTTTCTCCTGTGATTTTTTTGGATCCCATTTAGCTAGTAGCCAACTTTTTTTTGAAGAAGACGACTTCAGTTTTTATGAACCCTGTAAACGATATTTCGCTGAAATCATGCTTCCTTTTCGTCGGATTATAGCCAAGAACATGGATATTGTTTCCCAACTCGATCCTATCATGATCGCTCCTTCCCATGGACCTATATTCAAAGATCCGAGTATGGTGATGAAGGCTTATGCCAGATGGATCAACGACGATACAGCCGATGAAGTAATCATAGCCTATGTTTCCATGCATGACAGCACACGTTTAATGGCCGAAGCCCTGACTCAGCTCCTTTTAGATCGCCGGGTGAAAGTAAAAGTCTTTGACTTGGTGCATGCGGATCTTGGAAAAGTTGCCGAAGCTCTGGTGGATGCAAGAGTTTTGTTGCTTGGTTCTCCTACCGTGCTTGCTGGGGCTCATCCTGTGGCTGCCAATGCCGCCTTTTTAGTCAACGCTCTTCGTCCCAAAATACGCTACGCTGGCGTTTTTGGCTCTTACGGCTGGGGTGGAAAGATGGTAGAGCAGATCGCAGGAATGCTTTCAGGGCTCAAGCTGGAACTACTCCCCACCGTATTAATCAAAGGCATGCCCCGAAAAGAAGACTACCAACAACTCCAAGTCCTTGCCGACCAAATCGCCTCCCTCCCCTAACAAACGGGGACGGTTCTTTTTTGTCAATCGAAAACAAAAACGGCAAAGTTTTAATGGCTAGTCTAAGCTCCATGAGCACTGATAAATTTGGTTATGCATGAAAATGTATAACTCTACTATATGTAAAATAGGAATTCCTTATTTGCTAAAATTATATGCAATAGTTTGATATTTCATATACGGAGGAAACCTCATGAATAGACGCGATATACAAAACATCTCTTCAAGTCAAACTAACTATATTGTACGTCCAGTCGAGGAAAGTGATTACTCCGATGTTGTAAAGATATCTAAAGATATCTGGGAAGGCAATGACTACGTGCCCAAGATTTTTCATACTTGGCTGAATCAGGCAGGTCTTTTCATTGGCGCAGAAGATCGTTCAAGCAAAGAGCTTGTTGCAGTCAGCCATGTGGCACTATTGCATGACGGCTCAGCCTGGTTGGGTGGTCTTCGTGTACGACCTGACCATCAAGGAAAAGGGATAAGCCACCTGATGATTAAGACTCAACTTGAGTATGCCCTGGAAAAACTACACCAAGGATTAGTAAAGCGCATTGCTTGTGCCATCTTTACTAAAAATGAAGCAAGCAAACATTTATGCTTATCTTACGGTATGCAAATCAAACAAAGCTATCTGATTCTCAGTTGGAATGGGGATTGCAAGCCTCGACCTCTTCAAGTGGAACCCTGGGAGCCAAGCTGGGAAGAAATCGAAGCTTTGCCCTATTTTAGGGATAGCGAGGGTCTTATTATTCAATACTTCAAAATGCAGAAAATCAGCCAAGCCTGGTGGGAGCAAGCGAAAAAGGATTTTCAGCTATTTAAGATCAATGGCACCCGGGGTTGGATTGAACAGAGCCAAGAACCTCACTGCATTGTGCTGGAACCCTCCGTTTCCTCTATTCACGACTGGTTGCAATTTGCCAGCGAACGTTTTGGAGAAGATGCAAATACGGTAATTTTTCCTAAGCCCAGTCTGGTCGAGGAGTTAAAACAAAGCTCTATAGAAGCATGGTCAGAATGGGAGCCCGACTGCCTTTACTTTGTTTATGAACCTAAGAACAAGTAGGGACGGTTCTCATTTGTAGTTGAGTACCGCAAACCTCGAATCGATGGGGTATGTGCCAAAGGGATGGGGGTGTTGGCCCGTTAAAAATGTCGCAAGTGCTACGTCCCTCTGCGTGATATAAATGTGGGTTTTACCAGGTGATTTCGGGTAGGTAACCTTCTTCTATATCGATGCCGATTCCTATGGCGTTACGGCAGTGATAGCGCTTGGACTCCTGTTGCCATGAGGTGTTGTTTTTGCAGATGTCGCGAAAATAGGTATCGTTTCCTCCGATATCAACAAAAATTCCTACAGCAGGCAGAATATTACGTATAGTCCATGCTTTGGGATCCACCACATAATTGGCATAGCCCATGCTGTCTTGACCCCGATCCTTCAGGTCCAACACTTCATATATATCATCCCCACCAACATTGACTGCAAATCCCATGCCATTGGCTGTGCTTGAGCCGATTAATATACCCCCCGAAGTTTTTTGTTTTTTCATTTCGCCTGTTTCAGGATCTTTGACTTCCTCTTCATACCAGCACTGATAATGATCGTTTCCTCCCACATCAATATGCCAGGAAATGGAAATGTCGTGGGCTCCTCCAATCGAAATGGCTTGACGGGCATTGTAAAAATCATTCCCAGCCTCATCGAGTAAAACGGTGATACCCATATGGGCTGTTCCTGACTGGGTAAAGAAGTAGGATTCGTATTTGTCATCTCCTGAACGGTCATATAGAATTCCTACCGCAAACCAGTAAGCAGAGGCCTGGGCATAAATTCCTGCAGTATAGTGATCATCTCCAGCCAAATCCACCAGGATGCCTATACCTCCACCCATGGAATGACCATCATACAAATCACCTCTTCGACCAAAACCACAACCTTGGGAAAGTGAATAGTTGACATTGTCGTTGTGCCCCAGGACTCCAGGAGTTAGTAGCTCAAAAGGTTCAGCAATATAACGATCGTTGCCCTCGGTATCCAGGAGTAAACCATATCCCATAGTGTATCCAAAGCCTTGTGACATATAAAAGGAGTAATAATGATCGTTGCCACCGATGTTAACCAGATTTGCAATACCGTATTGCGCTGCACCCTGGGAAAATATGCGGGACTTAAAAGTATCGTCCCCAGCTTTATCCCAAAGCAGTCCTACGCCCCAGGTAGCTGCACCCTGGGCATGATAATGGGCAGTATAGGTATCGTTTCCCTCATAGTCCAGCAATATCCCAATTCCAAAAATTCCTGCACCCTGAGCACAAGCATCCCGGGAAGTAGCCATATATTGATCGTTTCCTTTGAAATCAAGGATGACGGAAATCGGATGATGAAAGCTTGATGTGGCTGCAGCTGCCCCTTTGTAAATGTCATTTCCGCCACAATCCACTATCAAAAGGTAGTCATCTCCCTCATATTCGTTGGATCGATTGCTACCATGAAAAGCAACTTTGCCAAGAGGCGTGATAAGTTCAAAATCATATCCGTTAGCAGGAATTTCATTTTTTAGAATCACTTCTTCAATCTTAAAAATAGCATAGATAAGAGGAATTGTTCCATAATACAAGTCTTTGTAATCAAAGTTCTGCCCCAGATCCCAAGCCAAAGCATCGGTATCTTTAAGCGGTATACCTTCGCGAGATAGTGATTGGGCTATGCGGAAAGCTTCCTCCCATTTTTCTCGGGGATAGTTTCGCAAAGCTCGTTCACGATATTTCAATGCAAAAGCGGAAGAATACAAGAAATCAGCTAGGGCTGTTTGGATTTCAAGAGGAGTAGTGCCAACCTGGCTTCTAACCCTTTCTGCATCATATTCTGAAAAATCATAACCCATTCGTGCATAAAGATGTTTGATGCCATCCAGCAAAGGTTCATTCTTTTCAATAGGCCATGGTTCGAGCTTGATCGAAGGGATAGCCATGACTGTGTTGCCTGTGCGCGCTGCACCCATTAAAAATTGTTGGAATAAACCATCGGATCTGTTCCATAACCCTCCTATGGCTGCAGCAGTTTGCCTGCTGTGCTTGGGCACATCCAGGGGTGCGCTCCACCACCGTTTGAACCAGGGAAACGTCATTCGGCCTTCGGTAGCAATAAGATTTTCAAGTATTAAAGGATCGTTACGGATGTCCTCGCGAGTATATCCATAAGTCTCCAGCGCTAACTCCATTACATCCACCGAATCAGCATATACAGGTGTCCTGAAAGTTGATGCTGTGAGTAGCAAGCTTAAACAACAAAACCATGCCAATACTCTTTTCATACTATTTTCCTCCCTTTTTTCCCTTTTGTTGTTTTTTTAAAATATACACTGCCAACCAGACCAGTATGCCAAGTATCATGAATACAGCCAGATTAACTATAAGCCACTGGATAATGTGTACTATAATATTAGCTACCTGAATCACCCGTAAGGCAAAAGTGACCCACATCTGCTTCCAGCCCAGTGGATTCCATGCGCTTTTCTTCTGTCCTTCCACGATTCGCGGGTTGGGTATAAGCTCTATGCTTACCGTTGAAAAATCCACCAATAAATCCCATCGCTCTATCTCGCTTCGATAAATTTCAATCCGTTCCTGTACGGCATCAATCTCACGTTGAACAGCAAGAATATCTTCAATTTTCTCAGCTTTTAAGAGAATTCGTTGGTATTGATCTTTTTGTTGGATGGCATTATCCAAACGAGCTTTGGTATCAAAATACTGCTTGGTAATCTCCTCGGTTCCCAATTGTTGCGACATTACTTTTCCAAGTTCTTCCAGCGATAGCATAAATTGTTCAAGCTTGGCTGCAGGAACTCGCACTTCCAGGGAAATATTTATTCCATGATCTTGTTCAATTTGCTGGGAAAAAGAGACATAACCCTGCAATGCTTTAACCTCATCAATAATTTTCTGGTGAATTTCTTTGGGGTTATCCACTCGAATTCGAATCTGAGCTGTTTGTATGATTTTTCGCTGACCCGTATTGGAAAGGGATCCAGTTCCGGGTTCAGCGCTATGATCCATCGAAGTTAAACTCTTTTGATCCATTGCAGCTTCAGGATAAGATCCTGAAATTTGTTTTTGATTGGCACAGCTGAAAAAAACAAAACTTAAAAAACATAGCAAGGCAAAAAAAATACCAGTTTTTGATTTCACGATAAGCTCCTTTCAGGAATCTTCTGAATCATGCTTTATTTATAAATGGGACTCCTGATTTTGCAATCTTTTCAGGCTTGATTTTAGTTTTTCGAGAAAAGCGAAAAGTATAGTAAAGGGCAAGGCTGATAGCTAAAATGGATGAAACTATTAATAAAAGGTTGCCCTGTTCAAAACCTGCCCATTGATACTGGCCATTAACTCGAAATCTATCCAGGATGCCCCCGTAAACTAATTGAAAAATAGCAGCCAAAAGAAAGCCAGCGCCATTTACCAGAGCCATTCCAATTCCGCTGTAATTTCTTCCGGCTATTTCTTTTCCCAGTCCCCAGGTGATCGAAAAGCCCGAACCAAAGTAACCCATGGAAAACATCCATAAAGAAAGACTTCCTATTGTTGCATGGAATTCAGCTAAAAAAGGTAGCAAAACCCATACAAGCGCAAATAATCCCAGATGAATATTCATCAGCAAAACCCTGCCATACCTGTCAGCCAGACGGCCTCCAATAAGGGCACCAAACATAACTCCCATTGAAACCCACATGACAACAAAACCAGCTGAAACCGGAGGAATGCCTAATATTGTCTGTGACAAGCGAGACCCCCATGCTGCCTGAAAAGTTTGTACTGCAGAAAAGGAAAAGGCATAGATAAATATGGGATAGTAGATCATTTTATTGGCAATAACTGCTAAAAAACCTTCCCAGGTTTTCTTGAAACTTAAAGGTTCGGAAGGCAGGGAATGATCTTGAAAACCTAAGTCAGACGGCTTATCTCTAACAATATAATAAGCCAGGATAGCAATAATGATAGTAATGAAAGCAATAGTCATAAAAGCTGTTCTCCATCCAGATATGGAAGTGATCCATGACAAGGGGTAGCTGGACAAAAGAGCACCTCCATTGCCAATAAAAAGAGTGATTCCTGTGAGTGTCATGAACTCCCTTGGCTTAAACCATTCACCGTTGAGCTTAAGGGTATTGACAAAAACGGGAGCTACACCCACTGTTGAGATCAAACGACCAGCAAACAGCCAAAAATAACTTGGTGCCCAGGCCATAAGCAGGGATCCGATTCCAGCTAGAAGGAGTCCAGCAGAACTGGTTTTGCGTGATCCCATAAAGTCTACCAGCATGCCGGAAGGGATTTGAAGAAAAGCATATAGATAATAATAAACGGCGCTGAGAGATGAAAATTGTAATGCAGTCATGGCGTACTCCGCCTGAAGTTCTGCTTGAAGAACATTTAAAGAAGTTCGCTGAAAAAAAACCAATAAATATGCAAAAAGTGAAGTAGCTAAAATTAACATTCTGCGACGATAAAAGTCCTGGGACATATCAGCATGTTCCTTTCTCTTACGGCTTCAATTTAACCAATTACCACCAATTTAGCTTCCATTTTATCTGCGTCAAGCTGCTTAAGGAAATCATTCGGGAAGAGTGCTTGTGAATGATGAGATACCACTTTATTGCCTTCAAATGTTGACAAATAGCATGGTACTTCATAGAATGATGAAAACAAAACGGAGATTGGAAGCGAGGTTATTCCTGTGCGAAAGCGAAGGAAACGGATCAAGCGTATCATTGTCCGCTTAATAGTGTTCATTATTGTTTTAATTCTTATTGGAATCCTGGGCTATGGTTTAATCCGATGGGTTTCCCAAGCTTTTTTCCATCGTATTCCTGCTCAGGAAGATGAAAAGTTGCATCTTTCCCCTCCCAATGAAGAGATTTTATTTGTTCGTTTCGATGAAGGTATTTTTATCACAGACCCCCAAGGACGCAATATCCGGCAACTGACAAATGCCAATGACCTTGCCCCCTCATGGAAAGCTGACGGTTCAGGATTTTATTTCCTTAGACTGACTGCCAACCGCGAACTTCACCTGCTCTTTTATGATTATATTCAAGGCCAATTGAGCGAATCAGCTGTACAGACTTTTTCCAGCATGGAAATACCCAATCCCGAAAATGATTTCATCAAAATATCTCCTGATGGCAACCGAATAGCTATCTCTTCTTATGATTGGGGCATTCAGATTATGGAGCTATCTACCAAACGTGTAATATCAAGATCATTTCTTCAATGTTGGGATTTTTGGGACCTTATGTCTCGAAATTCCAAATTCGTACTATTAGCTACCCGTCCACATTCCCGTGCTATGCGATTTGTATCTGGAGGAGACGAAGCTATATCCAGACCAGGACTTTGGCTTGCTGAAACCAATATGCAAAGCATGAAAAGGATTGATGAATCCGCTCTGCCTTTTCAGGGCATGAGTTTTTCTCGCAATGGATATACCTTTGCTTATTCTAAAGAGGGATATATTTATTACGTTGATTCGATTCAGGAAATACAGCCTTCGAGAGTTACAGAAGGGGTTTTTCCTGCTATAAGACCACTGTCTGATCCTAAAAAATATCCCCTTCTTAAACCTTTTTGGGCAGATTTTGACTTAAGTAACCTGGTTGCTATACTTTCCTGGGATCATCAAAGCAAGGGCTATATGGTTCTGGCCACTCCAAATCACATTGCTTTAGTTGATCTGGAAGATCAAAGACTTGATTTTTATACTGAAGGCAAAAAAAAGGAACGGCATCTTGGTTGGAAACTGATGGATTTCTTTTTAGCAGACATCAATGGAAACCAGGAACGGGAACTGATAGCTTCCTGGTGGCCTGGCGGTGAGATGAAAGGAGCAGAACGCATTTCAATATTTGCTTTTGATTCATCAGGAAAAAAAATTAAAGAAGTATTTAAAACTTATGGAAAATATCAAAATACTCTTCAAATTTTTGATCTGAACGGAGATGGGTTTAAAGACCTATTAAATATGTATAGCGATGTTTCAGGAGAAGGCAATGAAGCTATGGATGCATTGATTTGGACTGATGTGTACACTTGGGATGGACAAGCTTATCAATTAAGCAATGAGCGGTTTGCAGATTTATATCGCGAGTTGGTCGAATCCTACCGCATCTTTTTAGCTCAAGCCCTGCGCCAACCTGACCTATATGGAAACAGGCTCTATATAAT
>Ga0334882_1003100_pt1 | contig 15715 bp, 22 predicted proteins | sample GraSluR1_MG_5_FD_207226 | JGI IMG/M metagenome (GOLD analysis project Ga0334882, IMG submission 207226) | Sludge microbial communities from methane-producing bioreactor in Wageningen University, Netherlands - Granular Sludge_15_04-R1 | ecosystem: Engineered > Bioreactor > Anaerobic >... | reverse complement strand
TTTTGTAATGTGTCTTACAGATATCCCAGACAAGCTCACAGCCTCCTTCTATTCTTAGATAGCCAAGAATAGAATTACCTCATTCCTGTTACCGTCAACGAATTATTGATTGTCATCATAAAAACGAGGCACTCACCACACAAGGTTGGGCGCCCTTCCTGGAGTATATTATCAACGTCCTGCCCGCAATTGATACTGGAACACCCGTAAAATAAGAAGAGATTTTACTCTTTTACATAATCAATTATTTTCATATCTCTTTTCAAAAGTTCATTTACAACTATTGAAATATCTGTTTTACGCTTTTTAGCAACACTCTCAACAAAAGTATAAGTATCTTTTTCAAGGTAAACCGGTAAATTTAATTGAGCATCCTTTTCAAAAAATTTACCCCTCTCACCATTAGAAAAATCATATTCTTTTTTCATTTCATTTCTCCATATACTGTTTCTGTTCTTTTTTAGTCGCTTTTCTCGCTGATATGATACGTATTATAACATTTTTATTACTAATTCTTATAAAAGTATGGCTGATAACATAACATTTTCCATTCACGGAAATTCCTATAGTAAGCCACCTATCTTCATCTTCGCTATGCTTTTCATCAAAGATTGTTATTGCAAGAGGATCTTTAAATACAGAAGCGGTTTCAGAAAAAAAAACTTTATGTTTTATATAATTCTGTTTCGCCTTTTCATTATTCCACTCAAAATTATACTCCACCTTGACCTTCTTACCGGAAAAAATTTATAGTTAATATTGATTAAAAATTAAAATAATGATTTGTCAAGAAGGTAATAAATTACCAATACCTTTCAGTTCAATCTGTGTCCATGGTTCGACATGCTTGCTTCGGCTCCGCTTACTTCGGCTCCGCTTACTTCGGCTCCGCTTACTTCGGCTCCGCTTACTTCGGCTCCGCTTACTTCGGCTCCGCTTACTTCGGCTCCGCTTACTTCGGCTCCGCTCAGTACAAGCAGTACAAGCAGTACAAGCAGTACAAGCAGTACAAGCAGTACAAGCAGTACAAGTCTGCGGGGAATTGACAACTACCCTCCTGTAAACTCATTGCACAATTCAGATATTACTAAGTTAACATAAGTCCAGTAATCACTACTTTGAATAGTACCGGTTATCTGATTAGCCGGCAGAAATCTTTTAATTTCAAAGAGAAAATCATCGAACCCTCCATTCAATGCAGTAATTCGGCTTTTCAGTTTTTCAGAAAATATTTTTTTGTCAATATTTCTATCTTCCAGCTTCGCGTAAACCAGATTCGCTTTAAGTTTTATATTCTTATTATACAACCATAGGATATCCCATACATCCCTGTTCTTTATGCGGTTTGGCCGCAAAGCAAGTGCGACTATTTTATCAGCAAGAATCTCCTCTTGGGTTTCAGCATAAAGTATTATTCCGGAACTCCCCATATCTATACCGTAATAATTTTTAAGCATTGCAGGACTTCGTTCATAACTCGGCAAACTGCAGATATCGATATTCATACGCTGAGCCGGAAAATCACTGCGTTCCGGGCGGGTGATAATTTTTATTTTCCATGTATCTATGTTACCGTAATCCCTGACCGGCTCTGAGATATCAGCGCGAAATGAATATTTTTTCATGAAAGATCCGGTCAATAATTCTTTTAGATTTTTCATTTCTTCCCTGCTGAAATCTATCCCTCCTGTGAAATCAAGATCTTCGCTCAGCCTTTGAGATCCGTAACAGTTTCTTAAACAGGTTCCGCCCATAAATGTCAGATTCTTTAACAAACCGCCTTCACTCATCACTCTAAGTATATCATGATGCAACATCTCTTTTTCAACCACAATTCTCAATGGTGAAAGTTCAGGAAAATTGTTCAAAGCCTGTTCTACCGTTTTATCAAACAAATTCATCAACTGCACTCCAATCAATAAGCTCCATAGAACGGCCTGTACTTTTCATATCCTTCAAGGCGAGTTTTACTGTTGATTTCCATATATTATATTTTGTATCGTAATAAATATCGTCTATAAATGTTTCAATTTTCTTTTTTGTATGCACAAATTCTATTGTACCGAAATTTCCGCATTCAATTATTGCAGTTCTGCCTGTACTCATAAAACTGATCCAGTTCATCTGAATCTGGGATATTATTCCCGCTTCGCTCAGAACACTTTCAAGGCTCAGGTAATTAAAAAAACCAGCTCTCAACCTTGATGCTGTATGATATAAAACCATCCCCATTGGGCTGGAAGCCCTTTCATAAATATATATGCCTTTGCATACTCTTTTTAATATTTCTGACCGCTCAGATCTGCTGATTAACGCTTTTAAAGCTGAGTAACTTAACTCAGGAAAAATCTGAGAAAGATCACTGATAGTGAAGAGATAATGATCGCTATCGGCAAGGCTATCAAGTATTTTCTGTAATTTTTTTATATTCTGCACATTCTTTACCGAACCAGGTCTACAAAAAGCTGTACTTTGTGTTACTTTAAGTAAACCAATTCGATTTGTCAATCAATAAAGAGGCATTTCCTGAACAGGTTCTGTCTCTTTCCGATTAGATTTAATATGTTCAGCAAATAATTCATTAACCGACTGCTTCGCTCGACTCCAAATCCCCCCACCCTGCGAGCACCCCTTACGGAAGGGGGGAAGTAAATTCGATGTTAGAAACAAAAAACATCTGCGTTCATTCGTGTCCATAGTTCGACATGTGCTACCCTGAGCTTGCGTAGCACTGAGCCTGCCGAAGTGCCGAAGGGCTCTCCACAAGTCTGTGGCTAATAAATAACCCCTAACCCTTCTCTAAAAAATCGGGTCTTTCCGGCAGCCCTTTAAGTATTTTTTCATAGAGCCTGCTTTCAGGAAAAACTATTACCCAGGCTGTTAAAAAAATCAGCTTCATGTCAGTTATAAAGCTCTGATTATTTCGATACCATATTTTCAGCTCCCCTTTGTATGGAGAAATATCCTCCCTGTAGCAGTCAAGAGGGGCTTTAGAGGAATTTGAAAGTATTGACTCCTCATCCCTGAATACTATTGATCCTATACCGGTAAGCCCAGGTTTAAGACTGCTTATAGCTTCTGTGACTTCTTCAGTATAATAATCAAAATTCTTTGGAGTGAGGGATCATGGGCCCACAACACTTATATCACCTTTAAAAATATTAAAAAGCTGGGGGAGTTCATTGATTTTTGTCTTTCGTAAAAATCTGCCAAAGGGGAGCACACGCGGATCCTTCCCGGTAGTGATATCTCCGCCCGCCATGTTAGGGCTGTCTTTCAGCATAGTTGCAAATTTAAGCAGATCAAAATTCTCCCCCCCTTTACCTGCACGTTTCTGGCTGTAGAAGATATATCCTTCACCTGTAAAACGCAGAATTATCATTACCGGAAAGAGCAGAGGAAATAAAACCAGTATCGCTGAAAAAGATGAAACAATATCAAAAAATCTTTTCATAAATATATCCTTCTATTTGATTAAGAGTAAATGGTTAATGATAAAGGGCTATGGATTAAAGATGAAGGATCCCTAATCGCTCCCCCCCTTATATCACTCTTTTCATCTCATCCGATAAGAGCATGATAGTTTCTGATTTCAAAACTTTTCTAATCATGCTGAATTTCTTGTACGGCAAAAGCATATTTAAATCCTGAGTAATTATTTTTTCTGTAATGTTTCTATCGATAAAATCAATCAGTTCTTTAAAATATATTTTTATATCTGTAATATTTCTCCGCTCAAATATTACATCTTTATTGTAAGTATAGCCTGAAATAAAAAAATAATGGATATCATATATATCCCTTCCGGCTATTGAACCATTTTTCTCAAAACGATCCAGGGCTGCGACAAGTTTATTAGCGAACATGGTTTCTTTAGTCTGACACATGAATATCCTGTCAATTTCATTCAATCGTACCGGCTCATATTTATTTGATACAGGCGGCGGCATGGTAACATCAATTTTTATTGTATTGCGATGATTTCTTCCGGGAGTATCATATTTTAAAAAATATTGGGGTACAACATCACTTTTAGCTTTAACCATCAGGCCTGCTTTTTCAAAAATTACTTCCATCTGGCTGGAAATAACAGATATATCATGCCCTGAGTCTGAATAATCAAAATCGAGATCAACAGAAAACCGGTCCAGAAAACCACGCATTGCGGCGCAGGTGCCCCCTTTGAAATACAGGGAACGTGAGATTATATTATTATCAGAAAACATTGACAAAATTCTATACAGCCATGCCTTATGAATCGCGTCTTTTGAGTCGGGTAATATCATCTTCTATCCACACCGGTTATTTTGTACCCAATTACCTGCTGAAGAGCATTTACTTTATCCCATGGTATCAGGGCATCACCGTCAAAATACGCCCCAGGGTTATAATACAGCAGATCCGCAACCGCCCTTTCCACTGTAGCGATTCTCAGCCCGTTTTTTTCAATTATTCCTGCATTATTATGCAGATACCTGTCATGGAGACGTCTGGAATAATAATGATTGTCATTAATCAAGAATCTCTTTGAGATTGAACTTATCAGAGTGATATAATTTAAACTCTGCAACATAATACCCTCATCAGCAAGTACCGATTCAACGCTTACATAAGAATATTTATGAAGAGCTTTTATTCCCAGCAGGTATGGATCGAGTTCAGTTACCGGATGTATAGAATATAATCCATTATAAACACGATATAGTAATCCCGCCTTAACGTATCTTTTTAAAGTCGTATAAAGATTATTTTTATTCTTAAAACCCCAGAGGTTATACAGGTCACCGGTATGAAATATAGTTTCATTCATCCGTGCCAGCAAAGCGAAACGATTAGCGGTTATGTTTGTTTTTTCTGTACTCACATGTACAGTTTACAATAACGCTTTGCAAATATCAAGATTTTTTTTACAAACGAATTAGATGAAAGGTTAGGGGTTAAGGATGATGGGTGATGGGTTAAGGGTTAAGGATAAATATCACTAATCCCTAATCCTTAATCCTTAATCCTTAATCCCTAATCCCTAATCCCTAATCCCTAATCCTTAATCCCTAATCCTTATTCACCGCCCGCTTCGCTCGACTCCAAATCCCCCCGCCCTTCGGGTCCACTTCTTTCAACGAACAATTAATTCGGCTAAGCCCCCGGCGGAATGAATTCTTTTCCCCCGGGAAATCATTTCCCGCCACCCCCGAAGGGGGTTAATTAACTTTTTTTAACTTGTTTTTTACTCCAGCATTAATTAAATAAAAATATGAGTAGAATTTTTTCATCCCCCTCCGGGAGAAGCCGGAATAAGTTCATTCAGAACTTCAGGTTAATCTGCTGGGGGGCGGGAGCATAAATGTGGGTAGTAGTAAGCACCACGTGGAGAGGGAGGAAGTAGTTAGCTTTATTTTTATGCTGAGATTTTACTTATAGTTTAATGTATATGCCATCTCAGCGATTCAGAACAAGGGTCTGCAGCCTATGGGATTAGATCAGGATAAGAATTTCCTTAATAATTTTATCCAAACCTGCGTCAAAATCATCTAAAAAAGTCTTATCTGTTATTTTTATCTTCTCTAATAACTCTTTTGGAAAACTTTTAAGCCTTATAATGAGCTCATCATTTGTAAAACCAGCTTTCGCATGTGCTGCATCCAGAATCTCTTCCCAGTCAAAATTATAATATTTCCAGATTAAAAAAATATCAAATATATCTTTTGGATTATCCCTGCCCATTACTGCTGTGATTTTATTGCTGAGTATATTTTCAATATTATCATATAAAAAATTTTCTTCATTCAAGAGAGGCTCTTTATATCTGCATGCCATATCATTGACAAAATCAACCTGCAAAATACCTTCAATTTTAAATCTGGTGAAATCTTTTGATTCCACTTCAACGCTCAAATTAAAGATTTTCTGCAAAGCCATTTTGATATTTTTAACAGCAAAGCTGTATCTGCGGGATTGATTTGTAAAAAAATCCAAATCATCTGAATATCTTTTTTCTACATAAAAACGGCTAATACAAGTTCCGCCGGTGAGATAAAACTCCCGCTCAACGGCAAAAACTACCTCTAAAACTTTATCCTGAAGTTCGTATAGTTTTTTATAATCTATATTATCCATTTCAATTCATCTATCAGCGATGGCTTATTAAAAAAATAAACTTCAGCCATATTTTTTCTTCTAAATACATATTCAGCGTTAAATTCCGGGATTTTATAATTTTCCAAAAATTCTTTTAACTGGTTTTTATTAAAAATTTCCAGATCATTAAACAAAGAGGTACTATTGAGAAGAATCTTCTCAAAAAGCATGGCTTTTTTTCGCATATCTTCGTCTCTTAAGATAGAATCAATCTCTTTATCAGAGATATTCAAATCCCAGAAACAATCTTTTTTTATTCTTTCATAATTAATCATTTTTTGCCATCTTTGCCATTTAACATATCAGCCTGGTTTATAATAATTTATCAGTGTTAATTCCTTAACTTTTATTTGAAATAAAATGCTCTAATATACCCGCCGCCTACGGCGGCGGGTATATGGAAATCATTATTATTGCACTAAAAAATATCTTTAAGAATAATTACTGATAATTTATTATAGTTATTTAACTTTTCCGGGTCAATTCAAAAATGTGGCCCCGATTTAGACGAATGATAAATATCCTTGATTCTTTGGGAAGATTCCGGCAGTGTGTTTTCACTTCGGCCGGAATGAAACAAGGGTCTGCAACCCCTTGTTCTATAAAAATTTCCATAGATCTCCTTATGGTATATAGAGAAATATATAAAAGGGTTTCAACCGGAATGGGTGGCAACTTTGCACCGCATACTTCTGCAGCAGATGAAATATTCTTAACACCGGCAGAGTTAACAGCAAATGCCATATCGTATTATGAGACCAACTGTTTTTTCGGTCTCGCCCGCCCCCTCCCGGCCTCCCCCTTGATGAGAAGGTGGAGAAGATTAGACGACCAGGTTATTCAATTCCGGTTTTAACAAAAACATATTTTTTAAACACCATTCAACATCTCTACCAGACTAATAAAAAACTCCTTCCCCCACAATTCAAGTTCCTGATCATCTTTAATAAACGGAAGAATATCATTTTTTGCACGGACAAAATCTACACTATTAAAATGATCTACCAGCATCACTTTAAGATTATCCAGGTTAAAATCTTTACAGGTAATCAAAAGGGTGTTTGGGGAGTTTAAATATTAAATTATCCATTTTAACCAGTATGTGGAATATAAATCAACATACTGGTTATTATATTGGATATCGATTGTTTTTTCAATAATTATTTATTAAATTTCAGTTTTTTTAATCAAATCTCCACGATATATTGAAAAAGTCTGAATCAGGATTTGCAGGATTAGAGGATTTCCAGGATTGAGATTACACAGTATCGACTTCGAATCCCCCCGCCCTTCGGGCACCCCCCATTTTGATTAAAGGTTAATGACAAAGGGTTAAGGATCACTTATCCCTAATCCTTAACCCCTAATCCCTAATCCCTAATCCCTAATCCCTAATCCTTAATCCCTTCACCTACATCCTGTTATCCAGAAATTTTCCTGTTTCTTTATGGCCAAAATCGGGTATCATCTCATTAAACAGCCTTATTAGATCATCTCTGGTCCAGTTTCCCTGTGATTTAAACCGGTTTATTTCAGCAGTAAACATATCAAGCTTTGCCGGATCAAATTCTGCTTCATTTTTTATTATTCCCAGGTTTTCAAAGCGTGCCATATCCAGAACTTCCGTGTCTGTAAAAAACTCCTCAAAATCCTTTTCACCAGTTGTATCACTTGCGAAAAAATAACAGGGCCATTTTTTTTGAGCTGAAAGCTCAATCACCCGGGACCTTGCCTCATCTTCACTTGCGCATAAATATGGCTCATATCCTATAGCATGTAAATATTTTACAGCTATATCTGAAAATGTTATAAGGTGGAGCTGTTCACTCAGTTTCGGGAAAAATATATCCCGGTTTTCACCAAGGAGGCACGACATAAGACATAACTCGCCCGATTCCTGAGGGGTTACAAAATATCTTTTAACATCATCTGGTGCGGCAATGGGCTGCAGTTTCTGTATCCGCTGGTTAAATCCGTGGAGCAGAGACCCGTCGGAAAAGGCCACATTGGCAAACCTTGCTGTTGATACAGGCTGTTCAATACTGCGGCGCATCAGATACATTTCCATTATTCGCTTTGACGCGCCCATCATATTTACAGGGTTTGCAGCCTTATCAGTTGATACAGCAAAATATTTTGCAGATCCTCCCTGCCGGGCAATAGAGATGGTTTTATCAGTGTTAAAAATATTTACATCTATCATACGCATAAGGGTATATGGGTCTTTTTCACTGCGGACATGCTTTAGAGCAGAAAGATTAAGTACATAATCGAAGGGGCCCTCTGCAGCTATGTATGCCTCATATTCCAGTGAGCCGGCATCTATTGCAAAGGTGCGGAAATCGCCGTCAATATAACCTATCGAGCTTCGTATGTCCCGTACCAGTTCAACCATATTGTTTTCACTTATGTCAACAACGTGGAGTTTTTGAGGGTTTCTCTTAAATATCTCTTTTGTTACTGCCTGCCCTATGGAGCCGGCTCCGCCGATTACAAGAAATGAAGATTGTGAGATTATTTTACAGAGCTCCTTCTCATGCCTGTTTATATCTGCATTAAAGAGCTCTTTATCACGGCCGATTAGGTTTAGAATGTTCATTTTTACTCCTTTGTTATCCCCCCCTTAGGAGGGGGAGCAGATTTGGTGATAAAAACAAAACCATCTGGTTTGCATATTCAAGGACCTGATCCCAAAGTCCCTATATGCACAAGTAATATTAATTTTATGTTCTACGAAAAATTATTACCGTGAAAGAAGCTGTATCCGTTTCAAATACCGGTTGTTTAAGCTTTAATTCATCCGATCTTCTAATCACCTTTAGAAGCCCGCGTCCCATTTTATCTGAATATCCATAGTCTTTAATAATCTGTGAAAGGAGAGGATTTCTATAAAAAGAATTACCGTACAATATATTTTTAAGGTTAAGAGTATTAGGGATTTTTCCCGGAGAAAAAACCTCGATCCTATCTGAAAACATGCGTATTCTTATCTTTTGTCCAAAAATTGACCAGTCCCTGTGCTGAAACGCGTTAACAATGATTTCTTTAACAATTAATGGATCATAATCATTCAAATCGATTCTCTGTCCCCCATCTTCTGGAACAGTACTGCTGACAGATGTATTGGATGCAACGAATTTGATTGCTGAATCAATTAAAAAAGGGATAGTTCCTTCCATCTCCCTGTTTTCCAGAACATCACTTGTTACATCGGTACCTGAAAAGCGGTGAAGCTGAATACCAGACTGCGGCAGAAACCGGGAAATATTTTTACCAAAACACAAAAGGCCCGCTATGGTTGAGTATCCTTCATCACTTAAAAACTGCAGATTCGTCAGCAATGAAACAGAATCCTCATCTGTTACAGGGTAATTTCTATAATTTTTACAATAGTCATAAAACAGATTAAGATTCAAATCGGCTTCTGATGTCCCCGGAACAGGTTTTACTTCAAAATGGAAAATTTCTCCCTCCTGAAATAATCTAACCAGTTCCTCTGTTGTGGGCTCTATGGAAACACTTCCCGCCCTGATGTAGAATTTATTGGAAGTCCTGACTTTATAGGGTTTATTTCTTCCTCGATCTATTATAACCTCAAAGATTACTTTATCATTTATATTATACTTTTCAATAACAGGGATAATTGAGGGAATAATATTATTTCTGCATATTTGAATAATTTTTTCTTCAAATTTTTCTTCAGAAATACCGGTAATTTCACCGTTATCTTCCACACCTATAAACAATGAGCCGCCGGCTGTATTTGAAAATGCCGCAACTTCCTTTACGATGCTGTCGCTATGCACAAGTGATGACTTAAACTCTACCAGAGAATTTTCACCATTTTTTATAATTTTAATCAAGTCCTGATCTTTCATTTGCTGTTAACCGGTTAATATGTAATTTCATGTAACATTAATAATTGTTTAATTCATCAAGTGTTTCTCCCTGACTATGAGCACCTGGAAATCCGGGGATATAACCCGCATATAATTCCGTATCTGAACATTTTTCAATTACTGCTGAAAACGTCTGCATTACTCCCCTCCTTAGTTCGAATCTACTAATGATATGAATTAAAGACAGGGATGTCAAATAAAAATAGATGATACTCAGATACAATGAAATGAATTATATCCTTAACCACCCGCTGCGTTCGGCTTCAAATCCCGCCAGCCTTGCGGAGAATAGTGAATGGTTATGGGGTATACAAACTCAATTTATTTCCGTTTTATTACTTTTTAAATTATCCATAATCAGTTTTACGGCGGCATTGAGTATTTCTATACTGCCGTATCTGGTTTCTATAAAGGCTTTCACTCTCTCCGCGTTGGATTCAATCAAAGAAGATACCTCTTGAATAGAATCAAAAACGAAAGATGGTTTTATTCCAGTTTCACCGGCAAATCTTTCCCAGTGTCTTTTGCGGATCCAGGAAAAACGGTTTTCTCCGCCGATCTTCATAGACATCTTCCGGGACAGATGAGGCCATGCCATAGTGCAGACGAGATCATAGAAAGGAGCCAGAGAGGGCTTGCCATTCCTGTATAAAAAAGATATGTTTTTGGCATGGGCATCAGCATTGCCTGTTAAATAGTTGAATATAACCCATCTTAAAAGCTGCTCTCTGTCTGGTGCAGGCCGGGTACTGTATCTGTCTATGAGCGAAAAACAATGGGCCAGCCCCGGGCCGCCCTCCGCTTCATATTTCTGCTCAGGCATCAATCCCGAGGCCTGACAGAAGTCCTCCTGGTGAAGCCTTTTGAGTACCCCATTATGCACTATCCGGTCATATCTTTTTATAATATACACCCGGTTTTTGCCTGTATCAAAGAGTTCAACATCAGGTACATTTAGACCTGTAGAGTCTGCAAGCATCTGGCAGAAGAGTTCATTATAGATAAGGCCCTGGAAATATCTGTTATCAGGTTTTAGTATATGAGAACTTGGTGAATTTCCCAAAGGGAGACAGAGTCTCTCTTCTTTAAAGAAAACCGGCAGTTTATCCTGCATTCCTGCCAGCGACAAACGCAGCTCTTTATGCAGGGCAAGCAGGGGCATACTGTTTTTTTCTGAGAGCATCTCATCCAGTTCGATTCCGGTTATCTCGCGATAATTGTTATCAGCAGAGGGTGTGCCCCCCGGGGGCATAAGAGAGACAGCACCGGCGCATTCTCCGCCGATCTTTTCAAGAAGATCCATCTCATTTGCTTCTGAAATACCGCTGATTCTCGCAATAAGAGCCCTGATATCACCCTCAGGAAGAATGTTTACGAAAAATGATCTTACAGCATTGCCTGAATAAGGTTCTCTCCTCAATGGAAGATTGCATGAAAGGGGATAAGCCGATGGCTGTTCAATATAGAGCGGATCATACTCAAAGACAAAGCCCCCGGTTTTGTCAAAATCGAGAAACCCGACTGAAATATTATCAAGATAAACAGATAATCTCTTCACGCGTCCTCTCTGTCTATCATATACAGATCAATACCAAAGGCTCTGAGCACATGTATTGCTTTTCCCAGATGAAGAGCTGGTTTGCCGTTTTCAAGGTCAGAGATAAACCTGACGCCCACATTACAGATACCGGCCGCCCTTTTCTGGGTGAGCCCCATCGCCTTACGTCTTGACCTGACATGAGCCCCGATTGCTTTCGCATCTACGGCTTTAATCCCTTTCGGTATTATTTTATCATTCAAACTGATTTCTCCCTTTAGTATTACCGATAGGGAATAAATAATGAGAACCAGTTAGTTTTGTCAAGTATTTTACCGATCGGGAATATTTGTTTATTTAAAAAAAGAGGGGGCTCTGACCATCAACCTGTATTAACCACCCGCTTCGCTCGACTTCAAATCCCCCCGCCCTGCGGGCACCCCCCTTAAGGAAGGGGGGATTAGATTCGGTGTTTAAAACCTCACCTATCTGCGTTCATGGTTCGACATGCTTGCTTCGGCTTCGCTTGCTTCGGCTTCGCTTGCTTCGGCTTCGCTTGCTTCGGCTTCGCTCAGCACAAGCAGCACAAGCAGCACAAGCAGCACAAGTCTGCGGCTAATAAATAATTCAGAAAATACGGAATTTACTAAAGCAAATTATAATCTATTCCTGACTTCGATTATCTTCATTTTCAATGAGGGTAATTCATTTTTACAAATATCATAAATAATTTCAGTATCTATATCAATATAATGATGTGATATTATTTCACGAAATTTGATGATACTGCTCCAGTAATCCTTTTCGCATATCCTGTACAGAGTCTCGGGATCTCTTTTTACAATATTTTTTATAGCCTCCCCGATACTTTGCAGGCGCATCGAAATTGAATCCAGCTTCTCCAATCCTTCATCAGTGTCAGTAAAATCTTCACTCTTGTTTATTTTAGAAAACCTTGATTCTATTAGAATAATACTGGATTCAATAAAATCTATAAGCTCACTGGTATTTTTTTTATCCATAGATAATCTCAGAAAGTATATTATTCTTAAAACTTTCTCTCATATTTTTATGCCCATGAACAAAATCCACTTTAGTCCCTAATTGTCTTTCCAGATAACTCCAGGCCCCTGCAACATTTCTGAAACTGTTTTCCTCAAACTCCGCATAAATATCTATATCACTTTTTTCAGATTCACAACCTCTGGCATAGCTTCCGAAAATGCCTATTTTTTTTATGCTGAAATTCTTCTTCAAGTGAGATTTATTATTCTTTATTATTTGCAGAATTTCTTCTCTTTTTTTCATATCACTTTCTAACTCATTGTTATCAAAATATATATTATGCCATTTACTATTTCATTTATTAAGTAATAATTCAGCCAGCTGTATTATTACTTATAAAGTTATTAAAAGTCAAGGGTATCTTTAAATTTTTTAACAATTGAGTCTCTGTTACTGGTAATTCAATACCTACGCACTGCGGGCCCACTTCTTGAGACCTCACCCTCCTAACCTCCCGAGCAAAGGGCTCACTACCCACTTCTTTCAACGAACAATTAATTCGGCTAAGCCCCCGGCGGAATAAATTCTTTTCCCCCGGGAAATATTTTCCCGCCACCCCCGAAGGGGGTTAATTAACTTTTTTTGACTTGTTTGTTTTACTCCAGCATTAATTAAATAAAAATATGAGTAGAATTTTTTCATCCCCCTCCGGGGGAAGCCGGAATAAGTTCATTCAGAACTTCAGGTTAATCGGCTGGGGGCCAATATGGGTAGTAGTAAGCACCACGGTGAGATGGAGGAAGTAGTTAGCTTTTTTTTTATTGTAATTATTACATACTTTCTATCATAAAGCTTATATATTATCTTTACTCTTTGCTTTCTTGTAAAATGTAAAATGAGTTTTTACCTTTACCTTCCCGATTAATAATTCCCTTTTTTATCATATCAGAAAGTAACTCTTTAGCTCTTGTTTCCCTGATACTCAAAAGACTCATGACATCGGAACGTTCAATTTTACCATTTTTATACAATAATTCTATTATTTGCTGTTCCTGATCCGTAAAAATGATACTTATGGCCGGTATTCGGTCGGTATTCGGCCGGTATTCGGTCGGTCTCGATATATTTCCACACTGAAAAAACCACCCTTTTCTATAAATTGAGGCCTTTTTAAACCATAACTCTCACATGATTTAATAATTTTATTGATTCCAATTCCCCATTGTTCAATATAGTTGAACTCCTTAAATATTCTGGAAATAACTTTATTCCGTATTTCAGATCTTCCCTCGTCTATCTGGTCAATTGCAGCAATCTTGTCTGGATAATTGTTAATTTGATCTTCAGATAAACCTTTGACATTACCTTTATCATCAACACCAATTAATATTTCACCGCCTGCGCCATTTGCAAAGGCGACAGCAGTTCTGGATAACTGATTACCTTCAGGAATATCAACTTTAAATTCCAGAGTCCGGCTTTCACCTTTCTTTATTTTTTCCTGAAGTGGCATATTGCTTTTAAGTATTACCCTTATGTTTTTTTAAAATATGATTAGGGGGTTAATGATAAAGGGGGTATGGGTTACGGATCACTCATCCTTAATCCTTAACCCCTAATCCATAACCCTTATCAACCGCCCGCTGCGCTCGGCTTCGAATCCCCCCGCCCTGCGGGCACCCCCCTTAAGGAAGGGGGGAATTAGATTCGGTGTTTAAAACCTCACCTATCTGTGTTCATGGTTCGACATGCTTGCTTCGGCTTCGCTTGCTTCGGCTTCGCTTGCTTCGGCTTCGCTTGCTTCGGCTTCGCTTGCTTCGGCTTCGCTTGCTTCGGCTTCGCTCAGCACAAGCAGCACAAGCAGCACAAGCAGCACAAGCAGTACAAGCAGTAGAAGCAGCACAAGCAGTACAAGCAGTAGAAGTACCACAAGTCTGTGGCTAATTTATTCTTTAAAAATAATTAAAATACAACTTTTAATATTCAAATAAAAAAGTAATTAATATATTTTAATAAATATTTTTTACAAATCTAACCATTCAGACGCATTAACAATCGGTATTTCAGATTTGGTAAAATCTTTTTTATTATTTGTTATAATATATTTGGAATTAATGCTCATCGCACAATAGTATTGAACAGCATCTTCAAAATCACTAAAATCGCTACTTGCAGCCTGATTTATTATTTTTAAAGATATTTCCGCAAAGTAGCAATATTTCAATAATAATTTCACCGCACTCAACGCATTAGCTTTAGATGCATATTTGTTTAATATATAATATGTATTTATGATTGATATATCAGATATATACATAGAAGCTGAATTGTTATAAAGAGCTGAATCAATCATTTGTTTAGCCTCTCCCTGGTCACGTTCAAGAAATAAATCAAGGAGAATATTAGTATCCAAAAATATAATCATATATGCCTGTCTTGTAATGACTTAAATCTCAATTCATCATAGGTCATGTTTTTTGCCGCAGGGTCAAGATTTAACCTTATTGACTCTAATAATTCATTTAATTCAGCAGTCATTTCTTCTGACGCAATACCCTGTTTAGCGTTATGATTTATTTCTATATTTGAGTCAAATGGTAGAACAAGTATCTCAATATTCTGGTTAAGATATTCTTCAGGAATTTTTATTGTATAGTTTGTAGATGTTGGTTTTATTATCTGTCTTAACATTTTTGTCCTCCGGATTATCTACATTTTAAAAAATTTATTACTAATATTTCCCCCGATCTCTCCAGCATTCCCGATCAGGTAGGGAGGTTCAAAAAACTCCCATCAACAATTTAACCGGAAAAACAGTTTTAAATTCACTGTGTCTAAGTAAATCTTTAAGCAACTCAACCAGCTAACACTTTGTTAAAAATTATTTTTGCATTTATTATTATCCATAACTCTATAGAATCCCGATATTTATTTTTGTCAATTAATATTCATCCCTAATCCTTAACCCCTAATCCTTAACCCTTAACCCCTAACCCTTATTAACCACCCGCTTCGCTTGCTTCGGCTTCGCTTGCTTCGGCTTCGCTTGCTTCGGCTTCGCTTGCTTCGGCTTCGCTTGCTTCGGCTTCGCTTGCTTCGGCTTCGCTTGCTTCGGCTTCGCTTGCTTCGGCTTCGC
>Ga0334882_1003085_pt1 | contig 15803 bp, 11 predicted proteins | sample GraSluR1_MG_5_FD_207226 | JGI IMG/M metagenome (GOLD analysis project Ga0334882, IMG submission 207226) | Sludge microbial communities from methane-producing bioreactor in Wageningen University, Netherlands - Granular Sludge_15_04-R1 | ecosystem: Engineered > Bioreactor > Anaerobic >... | reverse complement strand
ATATGGATAGGACGGCCAAACTTTTTCCTGTTCTCACAAATGAGATTATAAATCTCTGCAAAGTCATTTCTGTTATCTGTACAGGAAAATGCCAGGTGATTTCTTAGTGCCTGTCTGTAGTATTCTCTGCTGTTTTTCTGTAAAAAAGATCCATCGAAGTTCTCAAGAGGAACCCAATTCGTAATCTCAGGGAGAGTCGAATTAAAACCGCTACGAATAAAGGAGTTGATTGTTTTAGCATTGAAGGTTTTATGGTATATATCAGGGGGTATTGTAATTTCAAGCCTTTTTAAGCCGTTTATTTGAATATAATCTTTAAGCAAGCAGAGAAAGTTATCAATTTCACTGATATATGTAATTTCATTTCTGAAATGAAATCCACCGAAAGGAGCAGAAAATGGGGAACTCATGACCCCATTCTTTATACCGGCAACCAATCCCAACACAATCTTGTTACGGTTGATAAGCCTGATTACTCTTTCAGTTTTAGCCTTATTCAGCTCAATAAAGCAATCGGAGATAAAGGGATGAGGATCAAATGAAAAACAATTATAGTAATCTCTTTTCTCAACTTCTATCAACATACAGGTTTTTTGTCTCTTTAAAAACACAATAATCCCGGATATAATCATCTGCATTATATTTTTCAGATGCCAATACCAAACAGATGGCGCCTGATGAAAAATTGACAATTTCCCGCCAGATACCCGGAACTATGAGCAATCCGAAATAAGGTCTGTTAAGATTAACGATCTTTTTGTTTCTCGCATCGTCAAGGATCACATCAAATGAACCGCTGGCGGCAATCACAAGCTGATACAAAGATCTGTGTGCATGACCTCCTCTTTCTGAGCCACCAGGTACATCGTACAGGTAATATACTCTTTTGATTCCAAATAGTTGATGTTGCCCATTCTGCACTATTGTAATGTTGCCTGCAGGATTGTGAATCCTTGGGAGTTCCACAACACAGCAATTATGTATATCATACAATAATTTGTTCATTCTGTACAGAGTTCTCTGAACTCCTCAAAATCACGAATATAATCGGCATCAAAGTATTCAGTGGAAGCAATTATAAGGGCAAGAGAGTTGGTTGAAAAATTATCAAGCATCCGCCATATCATTTTGGGGACATAAATACCGTAATAAGATCTGTTAAGAAGGTACCGGAACTCCTTGTATCCATTGTGCAATACTACTTCAAAACTTCCGGATAATCCGACAATTAATTCTTCAGTTTGCCTGAATGCATGGCCTCCTCTTATTTCTCCCCCGGGAACATCATAGATCCAGTAAACCCGCCTGATCTTAAAGGGCAGATGTGTGTCTTCCTCTATGAACGAAAGATTTCCACGTGTATCAAGATACCTTGGAAGTTTGATAATATATGGTTCCATTCTTGCCGGATGCTGAGGGCTTGGGTAATTAAAAACGTTATGCGAATGGATCAAAGTTCTATTAACCTGGTTTCTATCCGTGATAATTGCTCTGCCTTCCTCCGTTTCAGTAGCTTTCTTTGATTCCGGTTTAGCCTGTCGTTTGTATATCCAAACTTGTCACCGTAGCCATAGTGTTTAGGTTTCATTTTTAAATCGTTCAGGATCAACCCTAATCCTTTTAATCTGTTCATTGTGACTTCATTAAGAGTTAACTCGAACATATCCTTCAATGTCTTACCCTGTCTGACAACGAGTAAGCAGGTGTCAGCAAAGGATGACAAAAGCAAAGTGTCAGAAACAACCCCTAACGGAGCAGAATCAATAATAATATATTCGAATTTTTCTTTAAGCAGTCTGAAAAGTTCACCTGTTCTTTCCAGGGCAATAAGTTCTGTTGGATTGGGAGGTACAGGGCCGCCTGAAATAACGGACAGATTATCATAGGAGGTCTCCTGTATTATATCCTCAAATTTATCCTGTCCGATGAGCCATGTTGAAATACCGCGTGCATTACTAAGATTAAAATCTTCAAATATCATTGGTTTTCTCAGATCAAATCCGATCAGAATTGTCTTCCTGCCAAGAAGACTGTATGCCGAAGCGAGGTTTATTGCATTGAATGTTTTTCCTTCTCCCGGCATCGAAGAAGTTATCAGGATTACTGCGCCTGAAACTTCCTTAGTGAAAAACTGTAATCTTGATCTAAGATGACGGAAAGATTCAGAGACAGTTGAACTGGGAAAATCAAATACAATTTTATAAGTTTCCTCCGTACCCCGAGGTATATTTCCTATTATCGGTATATCCGTCATGTTGCTTATATCTTCCAATTTCAGTTTCTTATTAAAAAGAAAAAACAAGAAGATGATAATGAATGGAATACCCGACCCGGCTACTATTCCAACAAAATACGCTTTTATCGGGCTTGGGGAAACAACAGATGCAAATCTAACATCAGCATGGTCAATAATCTCGCTGTCGGCCCTGTTGGATGCTCTCTGCATCTGTTGTTCCGCCCTTGTTTCCAAAAGAAATGTATAAAGCTCATTATTAAGCTGAAATTTTCTCTCGATGCCAAGCAATTGTCTTTCAGTCGCAGGCAAAACGGATGCCTGAGAATTTATTCTGTTAATAGATTCCTGGTTCTCGGATCTTGCCAGGGTGTTAGCCCTCTTCAACCCATTAAGTGTTTCTATGAGGGCAGCTTTTGTGCTACGAACCCTCTGCTCAATATTCTTTTGCAAAGGGTTCATTTCTCCTGCTCCGCGAGTTAGAAGTTGTCTCTGAAAATCAGCGAGTTCATCAACAAGCCTTGTTAAACCAGGATCGGAGATTCCCATAGTTATAGGTATTACCGGAGTCTCTTCAGTTAAGTTTGTAGCCAGATATTCTGAAAGATAATCATAATAAGTTGCTTCAAGACTAAGACGTGTTCTTTCACTTTCCAGAACTGCAAGCTGATTTACTATTGCTTGTCCTTGAGCTGAAATATCCATGACTCTGTGAGAAGACCTGAATTGCTGGAGTCTGTTTTCAGTTAACTGAAGAGAATCTGATATGCCGATGAGCTGAGCATCTATGAATTCAATTCGTCGCTGTGCTTCTCTGTTCTTTTTCTCGAGTGACATTGCCTGAAAGTTTTCTAACAGCTTGTTTAGAAAATCGACATCTCTGGTGGTGCTGGTTCCGATGAGGCTGACTCTCAATAGGGATCCTCCTCTGGTCATTGCTTCAACGTTCAAACGGTTATTGTAGTAGCTGATTAAGGCAGTATTGCTGTAAATCGTAAAACAGAGACTAACACCATTGTTATTATCAAACCACTCCTTACTCAGGCATTCAATACGAAAATACCCATCGGATATTTCGATGTCCTCTCCAAAGGAAGCGTTTCTCTCAAAAGGGAAATAATCAGTTAATGATTCAATTTTGAACATATCCTCTCCCAGATAAATGAAATTAAACTCAACATTCCTGGGAAGCGGTATTTCAGACTCAGATATTAGTTTAATTGGATAGTCCGGGTAAATAGGCAACCTGTTTCTCCGTGTTTTAATGTAATATTCTATTTCAAAGGGTAATTCTTTCAACGTTCTTTCTGTAAGTCCCCTGGATTTTAGTACCATAATCTGATTCTCAAGGTTCTGCATTCCTCCCGGAAGACCCAGTCCCTGAAGTATCTGCTCATTACCTGCAAGTGATCTGTTCTCTGTCTCGTTTATCAGTATAGTAGCCGATGTAAGAAAGGACGGTAATGTATGACCGATATACCATCTGGCACCATATAAAGTCATTCCGAGGCAGATCAAGAACCAGTACCAGTTCTTTATCAATAGTGATAAAATCACTAACGGATCCAGCCCTATGCTTTTATCGGTCAGTCTTCTATGCGGGTCTTTCCTTAAGATAATATGATCATTCATAGCAATAAAACTAACAATTTAATTGGTTCTCCAGTTACTCCTTCTTTGTATCTATAAGGTTATAAAACTATAATAGCTGGTGCATCAATTGGCGGGAATCCCAACGAATGTCAATATTACCAGTATTGTAGTAATAGAACTTAAGAATAATGAATAGATAGATGAGTTCATTTGAAATGTTTTTCCCTTCATAGGCTGAGCATAAATTATATCATTAGGTAAAATATAAAAGAACTCTGATTTAAGGATGCTTCGGTCATTCAGGGAGAACTCTTTTATTACCGGCCCATATGGTGAAGGTCTAATTAGCTGCACCTTCTGGCGGTTGCTGAACTCTCCAAGATCACCGGACATGGAGAGAGCCTCAAATATATTTACACGATCTTTTGTTAAAGGATATCTTCCAGGAGCTCTTACTTCTCCGATAATGCTTACAAAGTTGTTTACCATTCTGACTGTAATTGCCGCATCAGTAACATAATTCTTTAAAACCAGCTCTAGATCTGCTTTTACCTCTGAAAGATTTTTACCAGCCACTTTCAGCTTACCCGCAAAAGGGATCTCAATGTTTCCCTCCTCATCAATCGGGTATCCCAGCAATGCAGCACTTTCTGCCGTTACAGTACCACCTGCCCCGGCAGCAACTGTGTTAAACATCTCAGCCCACTGGGGATCAGGTGTTATTACCCTGATATAAAGGATATCATAGGGCATCAGCTTGTAAGCGATCGGAGTCGCTGTAGCCCTGGAATCTGTACCCATTAATCCGGTTTCGGGATATCTCTCGGAATATTGAAGATAAGTCAGTTTTTTCTGGGTAAGACAAGAGTTCATAGATAGGAGTACTATCATCAGGCCAAGAAAAAGTGAATGTTTTTTTTTCATAAGTATATAATTTATTTTTTTATAGTCTGATAGCCTGTCCCGATTTATCGGGAGAACCCACATGTTTGAAAATTATATACATACGTGTTTGTCCCGATAAATCGGGATGTGGGTTTCATCTCATTATGTTAAAATAGTTCTACAAATAAGTCGAAGATAGATATAAGTGCCAGATCTAATAGAGATAAAACTAAGAATAATTAACCACATTTAGAATAGCTTATCTCTGATATTCCCAGAGATCATCTCAAAATCTACCAAATTTAAACTAATTGAAACATCCAGCGGGCTTCAATATCATAAAGGCTGAATTCTCCCAAATTCTTTTGTAATTATTTTGATTTAGGAAATCCTTTAAATAAACATCTCGCTGCATTTCGGATGTAAAAATGTCATATACTTCATCAGTATTCTCCGGCCAGTTAGAGTCACCTATATATACTCTCTGCAATACGACTACGGGCAGCTTGTCAGTATTTTCCCTGGCCTCTTCCAGCGCTTTTTTTAACATCCCTGAGTTATAGGAACCGACGTGTGGATTTTTTAAATATGGCCTGGTTCCGGTCAGGAAATGATACATCGGAATATTATCATATGCTAATACAAAATCACCTTTATTAACAATGCCAAAACCCGCATTTATTAACTCATCGACACTTTGTGCCCTTTCTCTTGTCGTGAAGATACCTTTTAATTGCACATGGTCAATTGAATATCTCATTACCAGCCTGTTGCTGCTGGAATTATACGGGGTGGATAGATTGAAAATAATGCCAGTTGATAAAGTTGTAAATATAAACAACCGCGGGATTATACGTAACCTGTTGTTTGAGAGAGTATACTCTTCATTAGGAATTCTATCCAGGTAGAAAGAAATATTATAGTCACCATAATGTCTGATAACCTGTATAATAACTGGTAATGACAATATCAGGGCAGATCTGCCAATAAACACCAGTCCCGATCCACTCCCAAAGGGAAAGAATACTACTAAGAGCATTCCTAAAAATGATATAAGTCTAATTTCTTTAGAGAAAGCTTCAGAAAACAATACTTGAATAGTAACAAGAATAACAATTCCAATGACAAATAGTCCTAATCCATTGCTGGTCAAAATGCCTGAAAAAGAAAATGCAGCTATGCTCATCATGAAGAAAATAATAAACGCTACATCCAAAGAACTTATGCTTTTTTTTGTTACATAAAATTGTGATATTGAGACATACAGGAAAGCAATAACCAGAAAGAACCCGGTATATGATAAACCTGTTATCATATGTAAGCCTATACGTTTGGTCAGTTTGGCAAGATTATGCCCGCCTTCTGCATCAAACCCCATGCTCAACGTTGCAGTAACTGACTTGACAAATATTTCAGTGTGCCCGAGGATGCTCATTAGCAGAAATGTAAGAGCTATACCTAAAACTGTTCCTGCGACAAAATAAAGCGTCTGGGTGATTATTGATTTTATGTTTCTGCCAGCTATCCATCCGTAATAAAACAATGATATAACTATTATGCACCCAAGAAGATTTGGCAATCTGATAAAAGTATTTAAACCGGCTAAAATGCCGCTAAAAAACAAAAGGTAGTTTCTGTTTCTTCTAAGGCCGTTCCATAATAAAAGTGATGATGAAACCCAAAAAAGGACTGACAGGTTGTTATAGGATAATCCTTTGGGCATATTATAGGTTGCAAGGACAATTGCAATAAATAAACCCGTCCTCAGATTTCTCACTGTTATATAGTCCTTTAATGCATAATAAATAATTGCTGCAGTAAAGGTTGTTACGATAATACCTACAATCCATATGCCCAGCAGTCCCTGGCCGGGAAAAAGTACCAGCCAGGCGCCACCAATAATAGCTGTCATCCAATAATGGAACATAAACTGGAGAGACTCAGGGTAGGAAAAAATCTGCTGGTACATTGTTGCGAATGTCCCTTCGTCTACAAAATCCAGTCCCTGAAATACAAACAGAGTCTGGAATAATAGCAACGCAATTATAAACGTCAGGTCTCTGAAATTAAACCTGCTGTCTTTGTAAGACTCCTTAGTATTTAACTTCATTATAGAATTACTATGTGCCTGTTATTATGCTGATAACAATAGCAACTCATTCACAATCCTTTGTGCTGCCATCCCATCCCATAATTCCGGAACTCCTCCCTTCTTCCATTTTCCTGCAAAGAGAATATCCATAACTGATTTAATTGCACCACAATCGGTTCCAATCAGCTCATTAGTTCCAATATTTACCGTTTCAGGTCTTTCAGTACTATCCCGAATTGTTATGCAGGGTACACCCAAAACGGTGGTTTCTTCAGTAATGCCCCCTGAGTCGGTTATTACTACTTTGGCACACTCGACAAGGTAGTTGAATTCCAGGTAGCCTAACGGCTGTATTAGACTTAGGGACTGAGTGACTAAGAGACTAAGAGATTGAGGAGCAAAGCGACGATATTCCGCGGAGCGGAATCCAGGGACAGAGTGACTAATAGACTTAATGATTCTGGCAGTGCGGGGGTGAACGGGGAAGATAACCGGGAGGCCGCGGGATGATTCAACAATAGCTTGGAGCAGGGCTCGGAGATGAGTCGGGTTATCTACATTGGCCGGACGATGAAGCGTTAAAACAATGTAGTTTTTTTCTGTTAGCTTTAGTTCATCCCAGATTGCGGGCTTCAGAAATTTGTGACGGTTAGAAAGAAGGGTGTCGATCATCACATTGCCAACAAAGAATATCTTCTCCTCAGGTACTCCGGTTTTTCTCAGGTTCTGGTTTGCGGTGTCAGAGGTGGTAAAGAAATAATCAGTCAGACAATCCGTAACCATTCGATTGATCTCCTCGGGCATGGTCATGTCGAAAGAACGTATTCCAGCTTCGATATGGGCAACCTTTGTGTTAAGTTTTTTGGCTACAATACTGCAGGCCATAGTGCTTGTAACATCTCCTACCACCATAACCAGGTCAGCCGGATTGGCAATTAGTTCCTTTTCAAACGCTACCATAATTGCAGCCGTCTGCTCAGCCTGGCTTCCACCCCCGCAATTCAGGTTAACATCAGGATCCGGAATATTAAGCTCCCTGAAAAAACTCTCACTCATATTAGTATCATAATGCTGCCCCGTATGCACCAACCGATATTGAATATTCTTGTTTTCCTTCTCCTGTCTTCGGTCTTCTTTACCCTCCATAGCTTTAGCGAAGGAGGGGGACTTCTGTCTTCTTTCAATAGCCTCAATGATCGGCGCTATCTTCATAAAATTCGGCCTTGCCCCCGCAACAACAGTAATCTTCATTTCTGCTCCTTCCTCACCGCTCATCGCTCACTGCTCACCTCTGCCTTATACTCCGGCACTATCTCCCTGAATAACTCAAGTACATCATTTTTTGAGAGCAGATACACGTTCTTTATCAGAATGTCTATCTGCTTCAGAAGAACCTTAGGATCAAACTTCTCAACCTGGGCTAAATGGATCTTAGGATGATATGTGGGAAGTGTCTCTTCCTTATCGGTATGTAACTCCTCACATAGTTTCTCACCCGGACGCAATCCAGTGTAAACGATCTGAATATCCTTGCCGGGTTCAAATCCTGACAGCTTGATCATCTGCTCTGCCAGCCTGGTGATCTTTACCGGCTCTCCCATGTCAAAGACATATATCTGATTGCCCTTACCCATAAAACCTGCTTCCAGGACCAGTTCACAGGCCTCAGGGATGGTCATGAAATACCTCATGATATCAGGGTGAGTAACTGTAACAGGACCGCCATCAGCAATCTGATTTCTGAAGATCGGAACAACCGAACCATTAGATCCCAGAACGTTACCGAAACGAGTTACCACAAACTGGGTCTTAACCCCCGGCTTTTCACCGATCGATTGTAACAGCATCTCACAGATCCGCTTCGATGCACCCATTACACTCGTGGGATTGACAGACTTATCAGAGGAGATCATCACAAATTTTTTCACATCATATTTCACCGATAGTTCAGCAACAACTTTTGTCCCTCCGACATTAACCCTCAATGCTTCATGCACATTCTCCTCCATGATCGGCACATGCTTGTATGCTGCTGCATGAAATACCACATCAGGACGAAACTCCTTAAATATCAGCTCCATCTTCCTTAAATTGGTAACGTCTGCTATTATCGGCTTGAAAATTAAGTTGCCAAATTCCCGTCTCAGCTCATTATCAAGATTAAACATCGGCGTTTCAGCCTGATCGGCAAGGATAACCATTTTTATATTGAATCTTGCCAGCTGACGCACTATCTCCGAACCTATTGATCCGGCAGCTCCAGTCACCAGTATAGTTTTATTATTGAGCCCTTTCCCTATCTGTTCCATGTTGAGCTTAATGGGATCGCGGTTCAGCAGGTCCTCAAGCTTCACCTTCCTTATCTGGCCAACCTGAAGCTGACCATTCAGCCATTTATCAACCGAAGGTGTGTCAAGCACCTCCAGATCGAGGCTCATTGCCTTTCGGATTAGTTCACTTTTTCTACTTGCTGATATCTTGTTGATTGCAATGATTATAGTCTGGATATTATTCTTTTGGACCTTATCTGCCGAAAGGATAGCCGGGCTATATACAGGCAATCCATTGATATTCTTCCCCTGCAGTCTCCTGCTGTTGTCAATAAATCCCACAACATTAAAGTCACCTCTCGGATCGCTCATTAAGACCCTCTTAACAACAAATCCCATTTCACCGGCACCGTAGATCAGAACCCTCTTCTTATTCTTTTCATAATGGATTGCAAATCTAAAGAGTACTTTGATGAATATCCTGATAAAGAAGAGAAAAACTGTTATTGCTACATAGTGGATCAGAATAACAGATAATGGGATAACTAAATATACTCCGGGATTAAAGAACCTGCTGACGAGATTCAAAAGGACCATCGTTACAGCAGAGACACTTGTGACCACAAAAATCAGTGAAATATCCGTAAGTGTTGTATGACGTATCAGTCCGGTGTACGACTGGAAAACCAGGCTGAATATGGAATAAACAGCCGTGACAATAAGTCCGTGTACCATCAATATGTCAAAACTTATCTCTGCCGGTGTGAAGTTATACCTCAACAGGTATGCAAAGATGAATATCACAAATACCGAAACAGTATCCATAGTGAATACGATCCATCTTGGCAATGAATACCTGTTGAAAAGGGCTATTGTCCTTTCCCGGAGTGCATTAAGCCAACTGGGGTATTTTTCGAACATGGACTGGTGAATACTTAGCTATCAGCTGTCAGCTATCAGCTTTCAGTGATTTGGTGGGTTTTAACGGTACAAAGGTACAAAGGTACAAAGGGACAAAGGTGTAACGGTACAAAGGTGCAACGGTTAAGCTCTAATTGATTGCTTACATGGGAATAATGTCATTGCGAGGCCCAACACAACTTCGCCAAGGCTACGTTGTGCAGTGGCGGGGCGAAGCAATCTCTAGCAATTAATAAAAAGTTTCTAGCGGATTTACGCAAATGGTTTCGCTGATTTTCGCAGAGTTCTTTTATTTCATTCTTGCTCTGAGCCCAGCCGTCGCTGTCCTTCGTCCAGCTATGGCTGGCAAAGCCTGAGCCATTTCTACAGCATGAACATTATATACAGTAATAGACAAATCCCTGCTCCTCAAGCTCTTTCCGATCGTAAATATTTCGTCCATCGAAAATCACTGGTTGTTTCATGATGCGTTTAAGAATTGGCCAGGAGGGCATTCTGAATTCTTTCCATTCCGTCACAAGCAGTAAAGCAGATGAATCAATGCATGCTTCATACATGTCCTTTGCGTAGTTGATATCTATATTCTGCCTGCGGCATTCATCCATTGCAACCGGATCATACGCCGTTACAATACCACCGGCTTTTTGTATAAGATTTGTCAGCACAAGTGCAGGTGCTTCACGAATATCATCAGTTTCGGGTTTGAATGAGAGTCCCCAGATCGTTATCTTCAACCCTTTAATACTATTATCATAATAGCTCATTAATTTATTGAAGAGGAGCTCTTTCTGATGTTCATTTACCTCATCAACAGCTTCGAGTACCCGCATGCGCCGTCCATGTTTCTTTGCAGTATGTATTATTGCCTTTACATCCTTCGGAAAACAGGAGCCTCCATACCCCACACCGGGATAAAGGAACTTACTGCCTATCCTACTGTCAGCTCCCATTCCTTTTCTTACCATGTGAACATCTGCTCCTACAGCGGAACAGAGATTGGCAATGTCGTTCATGAAACTGATGCGTGTTGCAAGCATGGCATTTGAAGCATACTTGGTCATTTCAGCCGAGGGTATATCCATGTGGATTATCCGGTAATTGTTAAGCATAAAAGGCCTGTAAAGACGATCGAAAATCTCCCTGGCTCTCTCGGAATTTGTACCTACAATCACACGCTCAGGACTCATAAAATCCTTGATAGCTGATCCCTCTTTAAGGAATTCAGGGTTAGAGGCTACATCAAATTCAATCGATTTATCTCTTTTAACCAGCTCTTTCCTGATTACTTCTTCAATCATGGATGCAGTACCAACAGGCACAGTACTTTTATTCGCAACCAGTATAAAGCTGTTCATATTCCTGCCGATCTCTTCGGCGACTGCAAGCACATAACTGAGATCTGCAGAACCATCTTCTCCCGGAGGTGTTCCCACGGCAAGAAAAACCACCTCAACATTATCAAGACATCCGGGCAGATCTGTTGTGAAATGTAGTCTCCCGGCTTCACTATTTTTCTGAACAAGATCTGATAGTCCCGGCTCATATATGGGGATTATACCTTTCTTAAGGTTTTCAATTTTTCCCTGATCTACATCCACACATGTAACTTCAATACCCATCTCAGCGAAACAGGCACCCGAAACTAATCCCACATAACCGGTACCGACAACAGCAATGTTCATAATGATTTAATGTTCAGTGTTTTGATATATGAGTGGCGTATAACCTTTATACCACTCTACAAACTGTTTAAGTCCGGTCTCAAGTGAAGTTACCGGACGGAAACCTACATAGTCCGCAAGGTCATCTATGTCAGCATAAGTGGTATAGACATCACCCGGCTGCATTGGTTTAAAGGTCTTCTTTGCCTTTATCCTGGTAATTTCTTCGAGCACCTGAATGAAGTTCATCAGCCTGACCGGAGAGTTGTTACCGATATTAAAAAGACGATAGGGTGCTGAAGAAAGCGAAGGGTCGGGTGACAGGGTATTGAAGGAAGGATTCTCTGCAGGGGCCTTATCTGTCAGTAATGCAACAGCATTCACAATATCGTCAATATAGGTAAAGTCGCGCATCAGATCACCATTATTATAGACCTCTATCGGCTCTCCGGCAAATATCTTCCTCGTAAAACTGAAGTATGCCATATCGGGCCTGCCCCAGGGTCCATAGACTGTAAAAAAACGCAAACCCGTGGTTGGTATCCCGAACAGGTGTGCATAAGAGTGAGCCATCATTTCGTTTGCTTTCTTTGTGGCTGCATAGAGACTCACCGGGTGATCGGTGTGATGACTTGCTGAAAATGGTAACTGACCATTCAATCCGTATACCGAGCTTGATGATGCAAAAATCAGGTGTTCCGGCATATATTTGCGGCATGCCTCAAGTATATTAAAAAAACCCTGGATATTGCTGTCAATGTATGACTGGGGGTTTTTAAGAGAATATCGTACTCCTGCCTGTGCTGCCAGGTGAAACACATAATTGAATCTCTCGCTTTTAAATAATTCAAAGAGGGGTTCTTTATCTGAAATATCAAGCTTAATAAACCTGTACAAGGAACCTGTCTCCGGTGATTTTTCTGAATGGTATTTGTCCAGCTCATCAAGTCGTGACTTTTTAAGCCGAACATCGTAATAATCGCTCAGCGAGTCTACTCCTACGATATTATATCCTTTATCCATCAGTCTTTTTACGAGATGAAAGCCGATGAAGCCTGCGGAGCCGGTGACGAGAAGTTTTTTCAAAAGTGATTGGTGATTAATGATTGGTAATTGGCTGTGGATTAAATTGTTATACTGTCATTGCGAGGAATCCCGAATTTATTCGGGATGCCGAAGCAATCTTTGGCGGTATATGAAGAAGTTTCTCGCAGATTTTCGCAGATTTATTCGCTGATTTACGCAAAGTTCTTCGTGTTTACTCCAGGCATTCTAGGCACTCTAGGCACTCCTAACTTCTTTCTTGCTCTGAGCCCTGAGCCCTGAGCCCTGAGCCCTGAGCTACCCTACTACTCCATGCCACTTATTCGACAGCCCCGCCAGTCCCTGTATGAGCTTCAATACACGCCAGGAGGTGTCGGGAACCTGGTAATCGGCAGGGATCTGTTTCTTGATTCCGGCACTGTGCTCTTTAATTGCTATTTCTATAGAGGTCAATACATTATCCGGATTAAACCCTGTAAGGATTATTGTTCCGGCATCCTGGGCCTCCGGACGCTCCATGGAGTTGCGGAGCGATATCGCCGGAAAATTCAGTATAGCAGATTCTTCACTGATGGTTCCGCTGTCGGAGATGGTGCATAAGGCATTCATCTGCAGGTTAATATAATCGGTAAATCCAAAGGGTTTGAGGAATTGAATCAGCGGATCAGGTGTGATATCATTTATCCCTTCCAGACGCTTCTTTGTCCGGGGATGAGTTGAGACTATTACGGGGACTTTGTATTTTTCAGCCAGGAGGTTGAGGATGGTTAAAATGCTTTTGAGATTATCGGGATTGTCGACGTTTTCTTCGCGATGGGTAGAAACTAGAAAATAGCGATGAGAAGTGAGTGATGAGCGATGAGTGGCTTCGACTGCCTGTTGCCGACTGCCAACTTTACCCAGACCAAGATCCTGCAAAATTGTTGAGGAGTCTATTTTTGGTTTGTAATAATTCAAGACTTCAAACATCGGACTGCCTGTAAGGTAGATACGGCGATGCGGGAGGCCTTCGGAGATCAGGTGGCGGCGGGCGTGCTCGGTGTAGACGAGGTTGAAGTCGGCTATATGGTCTATCAGGCGCCTGTTGATCTCTTCAGGAACATTGAAGTCGAAACACCTGTTGCCTGCTTCCATGTGGAAAATGGGAATGTGAAGCCTTTTCGTCATATAGGCAGAGAGACAAGAGTTGGTGTCACCCAGGACAAGAAGGGCATCGGGTCTTTCTTTTCGGAGCAGTTCGCCGGATTTGCGGATGATATCACCTACCGAGGCTTCAAGAGAGGAAACATCAACATTAAGAAAATAGTCCGGCTTTCTCAGCTCAAGGTCTTTGAAGAATATCTCGTTCAGTTCGTAGTCGTAATTCTGTCCGGTGTGAGCTATGATATGGCTGACGTGCTGGTCGAGAAGGGACATTACCCGGGAAAGGCGGATTATTTCGGGCCTTGTGCCGACAACGGTAAGTACCTTAAGTTTTGCTTCTGTCATTTTTGATTATTTCAAACTTTTTCAAAAAAGGTATCCGGATCGGCCGGATCAAAGAACTCATTTATCCAGAAAATTGTATAAAGATCCTCGTCGCCAATGTTGGTGATATTATGAGTATACCATACCGGCATATCGACGTAGGCGGGTTCATTGCCGTCGAGTTCGAAGTTAAGGACCTTATCCGTGCCGATCCTGCGGAGCTGTATCAGCGCTTTTCCTTTGATCACCGCAAAACGCTCGGATTTTCTAGTATGGAAATGATTCCCTCTTGTTATTCCTGGTTTTGTTGTGGAAAATGATACCTGTCCGCCGCTGGTAAGTTTTACAGTCTCTACAAACGAACCTCTTTCATCGGTGCTCTGCTTAAGCTTAACAGGGAAATGATTCTCAATATCCATGTAACAAACAAAGGTATTGAAGAGGTCCCTTTCGAACGGGTCATCAAGATCGGGTATGATCCCATTTTCTAAATAGAGTGATTTAAAGCCGAGCAGTTTTTCAAGTATCTCAGTAACTTTTATCTCGTTTGAATGAGGCACCCTGAATTCACTATTGCCTGTTCTGCTACTAATTGCTTCATATATTATTCTCACAAGGTCGCCTATATAGATGATCTTTATCTGAGCATCAACTTCGATCCGTGGTTCCTCGCCGTGAGTAAGCTGATGACAGAATGTTGCCACTACCGAATTATAATAGGGATTACCGAAGGGTCCGAATACATTCGGTATGATCATCCCGGTAAAGAGAGTCCCGTTTTTTATGGCCCATTCCGTAAGCATTTCCCTGCCTGCACGCTTTGAGCGTCCAAATACATTATCTCGTTCTTCCTGTGTGGAGGATGAGAATAGTATATGTGGTTTTGATCCTGTATTATCAATGGCTGAAATCAGTTTCTTAACAAGGTCAATATTGGTATCATAAATAACCTGCGGCTCGTTATGCCTGTTGAGCGCCGCCAGGTGAACTATCACATCGCACTGCCTGACGAAATCCTCCAGCTTCATGGGATCAGAGAAGAAATCATCCTGAAAAGGAATACGGATTACTTCGTCCTTCTGAAGTCCGAGGAAGTTATAGAGGTGAGTGCCGATGAAGCCGGTCTGGCCGGTTATTCCTATCTTAAGCATGTAAGATCTGTGAGAAGTTCGGAGTGCCTAGAGTGCCTAGAGTGCCTAGAGTTATAAGAAAGTAAAAAGGCATTAAAAAAATGAGATTTTAGGGTTTGAGATTTTTGCCGATTGAGGTAAAGATAGCAAGTAATTCATCGGCTTCCTGTAGAACAGGTTTGGTTATTTCAGGGCTGAGCCAATCCATTTCTTCAATTATTTCAAGCCAATATATCGTCTCACTTGATTCGCTTTCACAAATAGTTATTTTATTTTTAAAATCTGCTTTACTGCGTGCCCTGTTGGCTTCCCTGTAATTTGCTCCAACGCTGGTTCCTGAACTGGTTATCTGATATCTGATAACCTTTCCCTCAGGAGTTCCCGGTATCTGAACAGAAAGTTTAATTATTTGTAACTAATCAGTTTCTGTAAAATTAGGTGTTATTAACAATTTTTGATTGAAGTTAACATGTTTTTGTTTTTGATTCTGGTTTTTTTGTAAAACTG